>Ga0233426_10000596_pt1 | contig 37914 bp, 47 predicted proteins | sample SI_118_April2016_6_FD_179875 | JGI IMG/M metagenome (GOLD analysis project Ga0233426, IMG submission 179875) | Seawater microbial communities from Saanich Inlet, British Columbia, Canada - SI_118_April2016_10_MG | ecosystem: Environmental > Aquatic > Marine > Inlet | place: Canada: British... | reverse complement strand
CCTTCAATGCGAGATAATGTTGTTGTTGACACCCACATAAAACACCCCAACTAAATAAAGCTCAATAATAAACATAAAAAACACCCATGTCAACTGTTGTTGCGATTGTTGTGAATTTATTCAACTGCATGAGCCCTCCCTAAACGTTGGTTTTATGGCCGCAACAAGGACACGTTCGCGTGGTAATGACAGTGGTGGCGGGTTTACTTACCTGCCCTGTGCGAATACCGGTGGTTGATCTTAAGCGAATTTTATCTCTCATGTGAATACTCCATTACAATAAAAAAAGGTGGTGATAACGGGGCACCCGCTATCACCGGGTGTTGAGGATTAATCCTCGTAAAAATAGCCTTGAAACTCACAAGTCACGCTTCCTGCACAGTCCTCATAGGTTGCCTCGGGATCGAAACTTAATTTCAACGGGTACTTGATGTACTGGCTCATCTCAATGTCTCCCGTGCGATCGGGCAGCGCTCTGAGGGCGTTGGGCGTCAATCCGCCTGCTTCGGCGATCGGTTGCTCCCAGTTGAAGTAGTAGATCACCTTAAGCCCCAGTTGACCTTCGATAAACGGTTTTAAAGCTTCGCTGTTGCACAGGTAAAAGTCGCTATCCGGCACTTTCAGTAACGTACAATGCGTTAGTCCAATACCGGCATCGCGATCGTCAAGTGCAATATTAACCCGCGCCAGCCATTGATAGACATCAAGTTCGGCAAAATCGCCGTACCCTTGATAATTAAATTCGATAAGGGGCTTTGCCACCTTTAGGTGCGCAGGTTGCAAGAAGTAAACGGGCTTGCCCGTAAAACGCACGCTTCCTTGAACCGGAATGGATTCTTGAGTGTCTGCGGTTTTCCATGAAAAAAGTCCCATATTATGCCTCGCTGGTGATCGGTTGTTGTTGCGTTTGAGCACGTTCAAGTGTCGTAAGGTGCATTTTTTCGCGGCGGAGCTGGCTCTCTAATGACGCAATCGATTCTCGCGTATCGGCGATCCCTCCGTCCAAACCCCGTATAAACGCGGGACTCGGTTTGCTAAGTTGCTCATCATAATTTGTCGGTTTTTGTGACATAACTACCTCTGCGTTAATGAAGTCTTAGTATACCAACACTTGCGCAACAAGCAAGTGTTAAGTGCGCATTTTTTTTATTTTTACCACAGCGGCAATTGTACCGACGGTGACTTTATAGGGCGATGTTGCTGATGGTAATGCAACAAGTGTGCTTTATGTTGCGCGGAAATACTGCGGTGCATCGGCACTTCTACCGATTGACCGATGATCTCGGCGCGCAGTTCTTCCAGTGAGGTAAAACTCAGATCAAAATCATTGATCCCCATTAATTCCATCATAAGTTGCACAGACGGGACGTAGTACTCGCCGTCTAAGACCACATACACGCTATCTTTGGTGTAGCGAAACTGGCTCTTGGTTAACGTCGGGAAAATATCAATACCCGGATAGGTGAAGCGTTCACGCGTACTCTCGACCGCTTTCTCAATAGTGCTCGTGCTTTTTATCCGTTTCAACTGATCAAGGTTGCTGCGTAAAACGTCATTCCATGCGTGTACAGTGCGCGGCACTGGCGTCGGCCATGAAAAAGGCGCGGGCAGTGTCGAGGCAAAAATGTAACAGCGCTTACGGTTTGTGTATCCGTTGAAGTCAGCGGCATTTAACACTGTTTTATGCACAGTGTACCCCCGTTGCACCAAGCCCGTTAACAGTAATTGACATTCGATGGAGTTGGCAAACAAGGCGACGTTTTCAAACGAAATGGTCGGCGATAGGCAATCATCTAACAAGCGTAGGGCTTCGAAAAACATATCAGCAGTGGTGTCGAGGCTGATCACGGCATTGTCTCTGTCTTGCTGGTTTTTTAACGACGAAAAATCGTTAACCCTAAGTAATAAATAGATATTGTAACCCATAATTAATTTTAGAAATAAATTAGATTACATGATACAATAGTGGTATGAAAATGCAACAAGTTTTCTTTGCTTGGTTATGTTGTGACATATTTTAAGGTTTTGGTGATTAAATGAGTGTGTTAGTGTATTGCAATCCGCGTCGAGTTGAACAAGTCAATTTACTGGAAAATGGGGTAAAAGAAATTTTAGGTGACGAGGTATTGCTAAACGTACCTGCTCTGCTCGACCAGAATAATAAATTTGTCCCCGTGGTTAATGCATGGTTTTACCATTTAAAAGCCACCGAGGGAAATGAAGATCTGTCCTCTTACGCCAAGGGGTTACTGAGATATTGGCGTTTTCTTGAGTCTAAGGGGTTGGCTTGGAATGAACTTAATCAGCCCAAATCCATGAAGCCCACTTATTTGTTTCGAAGCAAAGACTTATTACCTGCCGTAAAAGCAGAAACCTTAGCAAGAAGTACGGCAAATCTATACATTGGACATATGGTTAATTTTTACATTTGGGCGATCGAAAATGATCACCTTGCAATCACAAAACAATCAAAACCTTTTGATGTTCATTTTGTAGAGCGAAGAAATAACAGTAAACTTGGACACATGATGCCATCATTTACGGTGCAAACACATGATTTAAAGATCAAGCAGGTCGGCAAAAGCAAAGGGGCTGAGCTGTGCCCATTAAACATTGACGAAATAACCCTCTTGTCAGAGATGCTGAAGCAAGAAAGTATTGAGTTTCGACTTATCGTTTTGTTGTCAATCATGTCAGGGTTTCGTATTGGTGAGTCCACCAGTTTTACAATAGGCGCATTAAACGGCGTGATGAAAAATGACGGCGCGAATTATGAAACACGGATAGGCCCGTTTAATGGCGTAGGGACAAAATACGGCAAGGAGCGTGATGTAGAGTTACCTGCCTCATTATGTCGTTCTTTAGAGAAATATCAACTGAGTGAACGTAGAACCAAGCGGTTGATGAAAACCGACTGGGTGAACGAGGTGTCTGACAAAGAACCTTTATTTATTACACAACATGGAAATGCGTACGACAGAGACAGTATGGAAACCTTGTGGAGTGAATTCAAGCGCAAACTAAGGCGTTTCGACACTACTTTTAAGCATCGTCATCACAATTTAAGATCAACGTACGGCACCTATCGATTAGATAGCTTGTTAAAAGCCGGTATGGATGCAGGTGATGCTATGTCTCTTGTAATGGACTGGATGGGGCACGAAAATGAGGCCACAACGTGGAAGTATTTACAGTATCTCAACAAGAAAACCATGTTGCGTGAAAAGATATCGATGCTTGACGGTATTATGCATGACTGTTTGGGAGAAGGTGTGTAATGTTAAAAGAAGTCGGTAGTGCATCTGCTCAAATAATAGAAACCACAGACAGTGCAGGTGGTTACCGTTCGTTAGATTTCAATCGATTTAACTACCATGGTGTACCTTTACCTAAAATGATCTCATCCGGCAAGGGTGATTTTATAAAGCGAAGTTTTGTCGGTAAGTTGTTTACGGTTATTAAAGCTAAAGATGAAGAAGGAGTGCCCGGAGCGACCTTGTGTAATCACTTTAACGCCGCAAGACGACATGTAATTTTTAGCGACAATAATGAGTTGTTTCCGTTCACCAAAGAGAGTGTTGAAGCACAGGTATATGACCTGCATGATCAACAACGGCAAGGAAAAATCAAGGACAAGACGGAAACATGTCGTCGCGGTGATATAAGTGCCTTGTTACAATTGATGGAGTTGCCCGCACAAGCATGGTTGCCACAAACGGTAATGTCAGGAACCACACAGCAAGAGTCTGCCAAAGGTTACAGTCGAGCAGAATTGAAACGGATGTTACCGTTGTTGCGTACCATGTTCAAACAGTTTGCCAAGCAATATCAAGAGAGTCCAGCCAAATTTGATGGACGTTCAACATCCCCGTTATCGGCACAGCGAGAGCGCATGACGTTCAGGTGGCAAGAGAAAGAACACTTGGTTTGTGGTGGCGTATCAAAAATGTTCTCCTGTGCGGTTTATTTGATGAGTTATTATACATGGGCCAACACTAGCGTGCTGTTTAGTTTAGAGCGTCCTCGAAAAGCCAGCTATACCCAATCTGAACAATGGTATCAAATGCCTGCATTTAAACGTAGGGCGTTTAAAACCGTTAGTGTGGAGATGGGGGCGGGCGAATCCGTCGAAGTACCTAAGTACGCATTGCAGTTCTTCGATGAGTTGCTGAAAGTTAGTGAGATTTTTTGGGGTAACGATAGCCAATTATTGTTTGGCGGTTTAGGAAAAAAAAGAAATAAAATAAACAGTCATACGATCAAGTGGTTGTGCATGTATTTCGACGAGAACTTCACGTTAAGAGACGATAGGGGCGCAGTGATGCGCCCACGTATAGGACGATTTAGGGCAACCGGTGGCGACATAATGATCGCTAAACATGGTGTTGCTGAAGCAGCCTTGGCGCTAGATAATACGCCAAACACCGTCAGGGCGAGATACAGCAGCGGTAACCCTTCTCAAAACACTAAGATGTTAAGTGATGCGGCAAACGTGCTTTATCATTCAGTGAAGACTCCCGGTAGTGTGGATAATGCAAAAAAAGTAGAGGCAGAGACTCAAGGTGTTGATGTACTTACTTACGAAGATTACTTGGGATCTCTGTCGAAGCATAGTCGCACGGCACATGGAGGATATTGTAAAACCAGCAAAACAAAAGACGAGCGATATACTAAAAAGGCGAGGAATAAAGGTTTACTATCCGATGGTGAGCAATTAGCTTGTGCAGATCTAAAAGCTTGTTTTGATTGCGACCAGCAAGTATTGATTGAGTCAGTTGATGATATTTGGTGCATTCTTAGCTTTAAAGAGTGTATTGAAGAGTCTATGTACTTACATCAGAACACGACACATTTTGTGAGGAATTACGCCGATTTGCTTGAAAAAATAACATCCAGATTAAAAAAAATATCAACTAAAATATTAAAGCTTGCTGAAAGTAAATTACTTGATGAGGGGCGACATCCTATTTGGCAGGATGGCAGTGACTTAGAGGTGGTAACATGAAAAACAAATTGTTAAACAATTCACCGAAAACTAATAATGATCTCCAAGCGAATTTTGAACATCTTTGCCAAACAGTAAAACAAACCGGTTGGAGTGGTATAGGAAGCGAGCCAGTAAGTGTAAGGGATGGTGCCACTGTTTCTGTTTTTGATGATAACAAGTGGGATTGGTCACATTATGAAAAAAATGCTTCTTCGTTGTCTAAGGCTGGTGTGTCTGCGGGGTATTTAAACTTCTCGAACATCAAAAATGTAAATGTCAAAAATGAGGTCAAGCTGCTTGCTTACGGTTGGATGTTTTTTGTTTCAGGGCGTTTTGGAAAAGATGTAAATGTAAGCTATATCGGGTTCAGAACGAGTGTGATCTTATCCTTTGTATCAAAGTTTTTGGATTCTCAAGGAATGGGATCGTTGTCCGACTTATCCGAAGTTAATGTGTGGGGAGCGTTTGGTGTGTTTGTAAAAGAAAACGACTGGACATATTCCGGTTGTTCGCAAATAGGGACAACCCTAAGAGCAGTTGAACTGTTGTCTCCGCATCTTCCATTTCATTTTGCGACAGTAGAAAAAAGCCCGACTAAATGGGCGAGAAAGTTTGCGCGTTCAGGAACTGAAAAAAATCAAACACTCTCAATACCAACAAGGTTGGCCGAAGTGATTTACGGGGAGGCCGTGCGTGTTGTGGAAGAAGCATATCCTCACGCCGAGTTGATTGGTTCAACATTAAAGAAAGAGTATCAATTGTTTTGTGAAGGGAAGTCGATTGTTCAGCGTATGGTAGAATGCGGTGATTTAAAAGAGCCTGTAGGGCAAAGGGCGTGGACTCGACTTGCTTGGAAGCATGCGCCAATAAAGCGACAGGATTTGGTTAATAGAGAAATGCAGAGTACAGGTTGGGTTTCTGACAATAACAATTCAGGTTCATGGTTGACGACAAAACAAAGAAAAATTCAAACAGCTGCTTTTATCTGTGTGCTCGGATTTACAGGGATGCGAGATGGTGAGGCGTTCGGTGTTAAGGAAGATTGTTTTGTTCACACAGATATTGGTGGATTGCCCGTTGATTTAGTTCAGTCAGTACACAAGAAACTAACTAAGGGAGGAAAGGTGGAGGAATGGGTTTCATGCCCTATTGTTGGTAAAGCTATAGTGGTTGCATCCGCGATAACAAAATATATGAGAGATCAGTGGGCGGAAGAGGGCGTACGTCTTGCGCTTAAGGGGGATATTCATGAGTCTGAGGTGGCAAAAATTGCTTCTGAGTCGTTATGGCTCATTCAACAAGATAAAAATGTATTGCCTAATTATAAAACATCATCAGGCGTAAGTGAACGCTTAAAACTCTTTGTAAGAGAGTGCGGTGAGGAAGCATTGATTACGGGAGCTGATTTGGATGAGGTGAGGAAGCAGAACCCCGAATCTACTCAGAAAATAAAAACAACCCTTAGTGTTGGGGGACACTGGCCTTTAGCTAAGCATCAAATGAGAAGGACGTTTGCTGTATTTGTGGTAAAAAACAAGCTAGGTCACCCTATTGCCTTAAAGCAGCAGTTTAAGCATATTCATTTAAAAATGACGGAGTGGTATGCAAATGGCGCAATGCAGGAGAGAGTTCGAGGAATTAAGCAGGATGAGTCGCTGAATAAGTTAATAGCCGATGTGCTTGTTGAAGAAACAACAGGAATTATTGTTGATGCAGCGAGCGGAGACGTGTCTGGCGGCTTTGGAAATGCTATTCAAGGTGATGTGACAGTATATGGCTCATGGGATAGCGTTTATGCTTTGGTGAAACAAGGGAGGTTATCTCTAAGCGGAACTGCGCATGGGTACTGCAAGGGAGGCTATCAATGTGATATGGATGGGGCTATCAACCCTTCATTTTGTGTGCCTTGCGAAAATAGCCTAATCACAGAAGCTCAGTTAAGTTGGTGGCGAAACAAGCGCAGTCGCTTGGTTGATTATTTGTCTTCCATTACGCCATCGACTCACGAGCTCAGTCATTTTTTAACACAGATCAGAGCCGCAGAAAACGTGATGCAGAGCGCGGGGGATGATTTTCAAAAATATAGTACCGGTATTGAAATAAAAGAGGTTTAACCATGAAGAAAGCAACAACAGAAGATAGGTTAGATGCTGCTTTACAGCGCATCATAGATGGTGCAAGTGAGAATATATCAAGCACAACGAGACTGAGTGTGTCTTCAGTTGAAAAGGAAGCGTGTTTGGGTAATGGCAGTGCTTATCACTACCCTGATTTAATTGATAAAATAAAAACTGCCATTTCAGAAAAGACTGGTAAGCCGATAAAATCAAAGAGTATGTCATCAGACAAAGAAAAGCAGCTAAGAGCCCGGATTGAAGATGAACGCCGTTTGAAAGAAAAATATCGTGATGAGGTGGCTGTATGGAAAGAAAGGGCGCAGTCTCTTGCCGCCCAATTGCATGAAGTTAACGCGGCACCTAATGATGCCGTGTAGATTTAGAAAGCGAGGGTCATTTGCGGCGATGTGGTGATTAGTTTTGCCGCAATTTTAATGTGAGACTTAACGCTTTCCATGATCGCATGGTGAAGCTTACAACAAATACTTTGCCCAATAATCTGCGCCGCCTTGTCTTTTGGCATCCAATTAGTATTAAAACTCTCAGGTAATGCGTTTAATTGGGCTTGAATGTCAACAGGTACTCTGTAGTAACGTCCGTCACGCTCAATCATCACGGCATCTTTAGTGTCCTGCCCCTGTGCTTTCATCAACGTTGGAGCAAACGGCTTGTCTTTATTTATAACGCGAGCCCACCCCGTACTCAAGGCATCTTTAGTAACCTTTAACTCGGTTATGTCCGCTTTTTCTGGCGAAGATATTGCTTCCCAGTTGGGCAAAATAATATCTCTCCACACATTGGTTTCTCCGCGCTGCTCTGCCGTAATAGGCTTAGGCATTTCAAAAGGGGCGTCCAATGATGTCGCCACCATATACATGCGTTTACGAGAAGTGTTTCCACCATAATCACGCGCATCAAAAATACCGTCATGGATGTCATAACCTTTACGGCGAAGTTGTAATTTGAATACGTCATAAATAGGACTTGGGTTTTTCTCTGAGCCCATGAAGCCCGGTACATTTTCAATAACAACAACAGGTGGTTTGATTGCACTAATCATATCAAGGGTTGGTATGAACATGTCCATCGTTGATGACATGTCACTAAGGCTTTGGCGAACAGCCTTAGCTCCTTTTGAAACGCTGAATTCGTCGCATTGGATTGACGCATGCACGACGGTAATTGGTGTGTCACCAATGAGTTTCACTAACTTGTTCATATCAAGTGTGTAAATATCTTCATTGCACAATACACGCGGTGCGCAGTTCGCCAGCGCTGACAATGCAGTCATTTCGGTGTAGTCGGTTTTGTCGCGTTTTTCTTGTGGGCGGAACTCCACAACAGTATCAACACGAAAACCACCTTGTTCAAGTACCGCACAGTCCACACCGCCTGTCATAGCAACCAAGGTGTTGATCATGTCGTCTTTAGAGAGATCTTGTAGTAGCTTGTGTTCAACAGCGGTTACGGGTACAAAAGTTATCTCGCCATGGCGAAAAGTGATATGTGCGTGCTCGGCGTCACCCATTGACTCACCAATGATTTTTTTACTGGTGGTTTCAATCAATTGTTCAACACGTTTAGCGTCTTTTTTTAATGGATTAGCGCTACGAGACTTGTATTCACGCACATACACTTTTTTGGTTTTGGTGTCTGACTCGGTCGCCAAGCGCACACGATAACCTTTACCGGGGGCGATCATTTCTTCAACTACTTGCGCGTCACTATGAAAGCCAAATAGTGGCAACCAGTTAGACGATAATGTCATGATTTTTTTGTCGTTAGCGTGACGAAACTTTAGCATTTTCGTCGCGACTTCTGGCACGTTAACTTTAAACAATTGTGGTATAACTTTTTTAATATTCATGTGTGTGATCCCCTGGAAACAATACAACTATATTATCATAACGATAAATAAACCACAACATTTTTGTTGTGGTCTGAGTTGGTGTGGCGGCTGTTGAATTTTAAATAAAAAGAAATAATTTACATATGTAACAGAAGCTTGTTCATATTTTGTGATAGGATGTATTTTTAGTTTATTTTATATAGACGGAGTTTTATGATGAAAAAGATAGTCATGTTGAGTGTTTTTTGTTTTGCTATGTTGGCTCAGGGATGTGCAAGTGTTACAACCCAAAGCTCAACGATAGATAAAGTTGTAACCATAGATGGTACTAAAAAAAATGCACTGTATGTTAAGGCGAACAATTGGATGGTTCAATCATTTAATAGTGCCAAGTCAGTTGTGCAGTTTACAGACAAAGAGTCTGGAACCATATCGGGCAGATATCTTTTAGGGACTGTCTCTGCCGCTAGTGAGTATGGTCCGGCGCGGCATGTATATGCAGGAATAAAAATACAAGTTAAAGATGGGGCGTCTAAAATAACCATCAACCCCGAGTCGTTTGTATATTCCAAAGGCAATCCATATACATTGTACACTGAGGAAAACGTAGAAAGAGACGTGAACGCCCTTTTAGTTTCTTTTGAAAAAGCAATGAAGAATACAGACGATTCAGATTGGTGACCGTTAGGATTGGGGTTCAGAGTTATGACACGAAAATGGCTTGACTGAGGTTGTGCATGCATAAGAATAACGGTGATGCCGCAAATCAATGGTTAAACGTATTAAACCCTAAAGAGCTAAAATCCAGAGTCATATCCGCGTCGATATTTTCCATGGTGTTTGAGATGTTAAAACAGTCGATGGTGAACAGGGTTAAATCTCTATTTGTTAACGTTTTTAATAAAACAATAGCGAGGTTTTTGCTGTGAATAGTAATAATGATAATGAGGAAAAAGAGAGCTGGCCTAGCTTCGAGTTTAGATTGAGGGAGCTTGAGGAGTTTGTAAGAAAGGCAGGGTCATTATGTGTGGAGCCTCATTTGATTTCACAGGATGCGATAACATGCCTTAACAATGTTCTTTTTTCGTTTGATGGGGGGAAGGAAATAGAGTCTACTTCCTTAGTGGAGTCTATAAGTCGTTCGTGCGATCAGCTTCGTGTTATACAACAACGTGAGAGTGCCTTGGAAGCAAAATATACGAATAAGTTTGACAAGCTATCTCGCAGCATGAGTTATTACAAAGACCTTTCTGGATCACTCTGTGAGCAGATAAAATTTGTTTCCGCTAAAGAAAATGTTGAAGATTTTATTGAGAGTAACCCGTTAATGAGAGGTTCATCGGTGTCGACAATTAATGGTTTCTATGATGCGCTATTTAACGCAGAAGAGCCATCTAAGTGGCACAAAGATGTTGTAGGTGTCGGCAGTGCAACATCAAACAAGCTGGTGGAATTCCTATCGAAACACGCCCCAAATTCAATAGAGCTGTTTTTATTACGTTGTGATTTTTCAACTACAGACTTTCACTTTGGGGAAAGGGAAGGAGGATTAGATAAACACGATAATTTATTTGATCGCAAGCTTTGTTTGACTGTGGATGGAATGGGGTTAAATATCAACATAAAGCTGCTGGAGGAATATTTTTGTCAAATGACGCCGATGATAGAGTTTAGTGGTGAGTTTATTTGCAATAAAGGCATTGCCATCAAGGGAAAATGTGCGGGTGTGCGTCCGGAGCAGGAAGAATGTCCAATTGATGATTTACTGGCCGACGATAGTTTTCTGGAAACTTAGAGGTAAATCGTCACATTGCAAACTGAAATGCAGGTGGTTATGCTGTCGGATCCCTTGGCTGATCCTCGACAACTCAAAGGTAAAAATATTCTCGTTAAAAGCGTTCTTTAACGTCTTAAGATTCGATGCGGCACAAAAGATATCGCTAAAGCTTTTATCTTCCCCTTTTAAACGTGCTTCGCCCGTTTCATCGCAAATAAGATCGATGCCTCTGCCTGTTTTGGGATCTTTCAGGGTTTTTTGGCTGATCTTGGTGTCGCCCGTTAACGAGCACACGGTTTCAAGGCGGCGCGTCACTTTACGGTGATCACGCGCTTCATGGGGGCGCCATGATAAAATACTTGGCACGTCAAAGCCTTCTTGCTCTAAAGAGCTTAAATCAACGCCTGCGGTACAGATTCCCCACGTGGATAATGGCGAGTGATGATCAAACTGTTGATTTATTTTGGCGCGATTATCGTCAGCGGTTGGGAACTGCGCAGACAAGTCAAGCGACTGGCTGTCACTGTTTACCGTGATATTCGCTAATTCGGCGATCAGCTGTTGCTTGTCGTTCTGGTAAAAGTCATAACCTAAACGGCGTAATTGCACTTGAAACAAGGTGGCTTCTCGACTCTGGCTGAAATCCGTCGCCGTATCGATGGTGATGAACGCCGGTTTTTTACGGCGGATCAAAGAAATCGCGTGCAAGACTCCTGAATAAAGTCCCTGCTCATCTTTCCCGCCTAAGTCAAACGCGATCGCCGTCGGTGTTTTTGCGGCAATGTCTGCGTGGTTATCGACCGGCTTGATGATCAATTCATGGTGCGCAAACGTGGCATGAAAATGCGTTGCTTGCCCCAGTACGGCATCCAATTCTTTTTGGTTACGCATGTCCAATACCGGCTCAACGCCAATACGGTTAGCATAAGTGCGATAGGAGATCACACGGACATTACGATCGCCGTCTTGTGCTTCACGGACACGGAAATAACCTTGGTGAACTTCAATGACCACGCGGGTGCCTTCGGGCAAACCACACACCGCCAATTGCTTACTGGAAATAACCACTTTGCGCTTATTACACCGTTTAGACACTTTAAGCACTTTTAAGGTCGTCGTCATGACGTCCAACTGCTTGGCGGCGCGGCGTAAGGCTGGGTTACTTTTTTCTTGTCTGATGTCCAGTTCCACGGTTATTCCCCTGTTGAAAAACTTCTACGATCAGTATAACACGCATTATGCGCAAAGCGCAACTAATTGATTGCCGTTATTTTGTTTTTTTTCGCTGAGTGCGTAGAGGTTTTTTATTCCCCCGAACTAAAGGTCGGGGTCAATGGTGCGGCGTTAAGTCGCGCCAGAAACCGCTTTGCCAAAGGCACCTTTGGGGAGCGTCCATTGACCCGGTTTGGCAAAGATAGGTAAGGTGTATTCCTTACTGACGATCTGCGCCAAGACCGCTTCATCGTCAATAACCATCGGCGTGCCCTTGTCGGCTTTTTGCATGACATTCAGGCCACTGCGATCAATGGTCAGATCAAACCTTTTTTCGTAGTTAAGTAACGGTACTAAGCGCTCTGGCCAATAGTATTTCATGGTTGCCCAGATGTCCGCTTCATTGAAAATACACGTCTGACAACTGCTTCGTGACCAACCCGCGCGGTAAGGTACGGGGGCAAGGATATTTAAGCGCTCTATCGCTTCCCACACTTGCTCCTCGGTGTAATGTAGCACAGGGCGCCATGCGTCGATTTTACGCGGTCTAACTGGCTTAGGGGTTTTACCAAACGTGCGTACGCCATCCACCCAGTCTTTCTTCGGTAACGCTTTTGGTCGCATCGTGTCACAGTAATGCGGCTCTAACTGATTGTATTTAGCGCGCCCCGAGGATTCTTCTCTGCGCTCACCCGTGATGAACAAGGTGTTTTTGTGTAAGAAGCGATCTTGGCTTGAAATACCACGTTTGCCCACTTCGATTTTCAAGGCACTGCTACACCAGCGTACCGCTAAGTTACCACTGACTTGTGGGAATTTTAATCGTGTCCCGGTGAACTTTGGATCGCGTTTAAGCTCGTGAAAGCCATCCGGTGTTTCAATGATGTGGTTATGAGCCGTCGAGTTCTCTTTCAACATTTCGCCTTCAAAGCCATGCTTTAACCAGCTGTTGTAGACGGGAATACCAAAGGCAAGGCCGATTTTCTTCACGTAGTCATCCATGAACGCCCAATCCATGAAATTGCCGGCTTTTTCGTTGCCATCCACCAAATGGTGCCACATTTCGATTTTCGCTGGATCGACACCCGCTTGGATCAGTGAATCAAGACAGGCCAAAGAATCTTTACCGCCACTCATGCACAAGACAAAAATGTCATAGTCGCTCAAATCAATGTCAGGGGCATTGAAGTAAGTGCCCGGTGCCGCAGGTTGCAATGCAATGACATCTTCCTGCTTGATCTTTGAGTCCATGCCGAGATTAAAGCCCAGTTGACCGTGCAGTCCAAGAATGATGCTGTCATCACGTAAATCGTCGTTTTTGCTGTTTGCTCTGCTCATGTGTGTTCCCCCTAAAAACAAGAACACTACCATATCACAATCCCAATTAAAAAACAACGAAATCGTTGTGACTTAATTGCCCACTGCGCATAAAGGTAGCGCTGGGTTCGTGTGCGGGTGCGGGTGCGGCTGCGGGTTAGGGGTTGGTGTTAAGCAAGGGCATCAAGGACGTTGTCGTTAGTGTAACCTTGCGTCCAGTCTTCGTAATTAACATCACCTGAATCAATATCTTTTTCAAGCTCGTCATACTTACCTAATTTCTTTGCAACTGCTGTTGCTAGTTGTTTTTCCGTGATTTTTACCGTCCTAACCTGACTATCTAAAGCCGTTGCTAAAGACTCGGCAATTTCTTCCAATGGCATGTCATTGTGTTCGTCAGCATCGAGTATATGAACGCCATTTACAAAGAGACTTGAACCTTCAAACGAACTTGGGATCTCGGTTTGGTCTGCTATGATGATTGATTTCATTTTTGTGGTTCCTTACTTTTTAATAGGTGATTTTAGCGGGCGTAGCGCGTTAATACTTAACGACATTGATCGGGATACAAACCCCAGGCTTCTTGTGCCAAGATGCGTTCGGCAAGTGTGGCTAACTCATTCGGGCAGAAAAAGCCGATATAAGTGAATGCATGCGTTTCTTCCTCATGATCTTCAATGAGCAATCGACCCTGTACGTCTATTGAAATAGAGCACCCAGACACCACTGAAGCGGTTGAGGCGGAGAACGCTTTGCTCACGATAGCAACACTGGCCTGTTTTTGTGTTAACGTGCGCACCAGTGCATGAAGATCTTCAGCGGTAAAGTCACCGAGATCAATCGTGAACTCAACGTTTTGCTCACTGCTGTATAGCGTGAATTGCCCCGTAGGGGAATAACACAAGACATCAACGTGACGGCCGGCGTAGGGCGTGGATTTCAGTGTAAGCATGGTGGTTTACTCTAGTAAGTTTATATAACGCCAGTATAGCATGAACCATGCGCATTGCGCAAGTTTTGTTTTATGTCAGGCAAAGAAAAACCGGCTAATAGCCGGTCTCGTGACGTGATCTTGACTCTAAGGCACACAGGGTTGCTTCTCCGCCGTGTCGCTGGTAATAAAGACTGCCGTAAACCGGTAAGCCTTCAACCCAATGCGCGTCATCTATTTCATCGCCCGCGGCGTGAATACGGGCTAATAAACGGTTGGCCTCTGCTTCATCATCAAAGTAACGATGATGGGCAATTCGACGACCAGACGCATAAACCCCGGTAATGAAGTAAACCAAATACCCTGCTGGGTAACCGTCTTCGCCGGCGCGCTCACGCCCTTCGCTGTTAACATAAAAATCTACGGTTGTTGTCATGATGGTGCTCTCATTTACGATGGGGAGATGATCTCCCTACATTCGGTTGAGCGCAAAAAATAAAACCATGATGTTTCCCTCGTGTTGTTGACTGAAGACAGTATAGCAAACATGTGCGCACAACGCAAGCTGTATCGCTAAATAAACGTGGGTAAGCAAGCACCTTTTTTATGCGTAAAGAGCAACAAAGTGGTAGTGTTTCATCAGCTTGTCATGTATAATAACGTTAGTTTTTAACACAGGGGAAATTTATTATGTCAACATACGTTACCGCCTCCGGCGAATTGGTTTATCACGATGAAGCAGCACTGCAAAAAGCCCTCGGTTACCTCGAAAAAGGTGGCTGGATCTTGCCCATTGACACGACGGGGAAAACACCAGCCATCACCTGGGTCAATGAAGCCAATAACGTTACTCATGCCGATATGCCGGTGGTCGATCTGAAACTGGTGATCCCCGAGGAGTATTACCGCAACTTAAGCCGGGTGTTTGACTCGCTCATGGATGGGGCTGAGGCGGGCGATCTGTATTGGTACAGTACCGATGGTTATAACCATGTCTCGCATTGGTCGGTGGGGAATGACAAAGTGTCCTATGAAAGTGCTGAGGAGTTCGTCGGTTTACTGGGGGAGACTTTGGATGACATCTTGATCGAAGATGTGATGACGCTTGATTCAGAAGAATATGAAGAAAAATATCCTGAGAATGATTGGTGTCAAGACATGGAGGATGTGCTCGCCCAAGCGATGAGCAATATCGGGGCATAGCCGGAAAGGGGGCGTGAGCGACTACGCCTCTTTTTCCCAAATATCGCCATCGTAAAGCACTCCCGGTGCACGGGTGCGATCTTCCCCGAAGACATTCCACAATAAGCTGGCATACACTTGCTCTGAGCGACTCAGGCGAGGTTGTAACTGCTTAAACGTGCGCACGCGATCGGCAGGCGATAATGTCCCCAGGGTGAAGATCAGATCACCGATGCGATCGGCGCGGGTATAGCGCATCATGTCGTGTGCTGATTTAAACGGGCCTAAAAGCGTGGCATCCATCATCGTCTCCCCTTTGCTTGCTCTCTTTTGAGTATAGAGGACGATTGGTTAGAGACAAGTTTTTCACTCGCTTTAAAATCACCACAAGAAAAAATGTCTTTTGCGCATAGGATGTGTTATAGTATGGGTTCTCCCTTCTCGCATTACACTGATGTGTGAAGGAAGTAGATCAATCCGTACTTCCTTGAATAATGACAGTCCTTTAGCACTCGGAATAAACCGAGTGTTTTTCTGCTGACGCAGAGCTTTGATCCCTGTTTGGGATCGAGATCACCGCCATTCTTTTTTGTTGTTTTTTGATCGCCTCCGCCCCGTTTATCGGGTACTAAACATAACTACCATAAGGCATGATCATGAAAAATGCATTACAATCAGACACCTCGACCTTTATCTTAACCTCACTCGCAACCAGTGCGTGGTTAACCGGGTTTATAGGTGTTGCCTCCGCGTTTACCGGGTGATTGCGCCCCGTATAGTCGGTGTGTTCCGGCATAAAAATGGCCTAGAAAGGATGCTTTCTAGGCCATTTTGTTTGTTGTCTACCGCCTGTTGACGTGTGGCGGGTGCTGAGTATAATACGCGGCGGTCGCCGCCCAGCCAAAGTCGCGCCATAATTTCTCGTAAGCTAACTGCTCCGCAAAATCATACGCACAATGAGAGCAGGTGTACGCCATTTTTGCGCCGGTAAACTGTTTACTGCAGTGTCGACAATGGCCCAGGTAATGACCGGTTAGCCAGCCATGTTGAGGCGGGCGTTCATTTGGTGAAAGGCAATCGAGCGCGGTGATGTCGAATAGCGGCAAAGCCCCTTTTGGTTTTTTACTCGTCATCTTCCCAATCACTCGCGTCAATGCGGTTGGTATAGTTGATGATCTTCCCCGTTTTATCCACCTTGAAGATGATGTAATCCCCAAAGCCACTGTCTCCGTGACATAAGCCATCCGGTACATAGTTATTTAAACGACTGGCCACTTCGCGCTTATCTTTATCGAGTAAGTAGTAATTTCCCGCATCACACACTTTAAAGTGAAAGCTGGCTGTTGTGCCGATCGGCCAATCGACAATAATCCCGGTGTCAATGTCAATAACAGGTTGCCACAGATCGTCCGTTTTAAACGGGACGTCTGCGCCCACTTCACTGACGATCCCGTCTATTTCCGCATCATCCCAATAGCGGACTTTTGCCGATATTTTTATGAATTTAACGTCGACGTTTTTTTTCTCGATCACGGCGATTTTCATAGTGGTGTACTCCAATAATAAGTTAAGGGGCGATAGTCCCACCCACCTTTTTCCGTCAGCCGCCGAGCACAACATTTGGCGTCATTTTGTGTTTTTCCGCGATCCGATACAGCTCGCTTTGTTTAATGGTTACGCTAACTGATCCCGGGATGGCCGAGATAAAACAGCCGTCAGACGTTATCGTCCAAAGCGTCGCTAACAGGGCTTTTTCGAGAGCGTTATTTGTCTCAGTCGAGGTGGCGGGCGTGATCTCTACAGGGGTATTTAACTCATCACAACGCGCCTGTAAAAAGGCTTTATCATCACTTGAAAAGCATTTTTTTTGATCAGGGCCTTCTATTTTCCAATTGTCACAGTTACAGGTTTCAGGGTGGCACAAGTAATGCCCGCTAACGACGTTGTATAATTTATCCATTGTTATTCTCCCGGCGCGACAGGGAGTGATGGCGGTTTATCGTCTGAGCGTTCGTGCCATAAATGGGCATGGAGTTCGCTACCGCTATCACTCTCAAACCAGCAGTCGTTTAGATCCGGATTTCGATACCAGGCGGACACCACCTTATCCTTGATGACAAGCCATACGGGGACGGCTTCATCAGCGTCTCCGATCGGGTATTCGCATTTGTCGATATTTTGCCACTGTGTCATAAACACCTCTTGTGCATTTGTGGGTAACGTTAAGTCAATGCGCGCTCAAGCCCTAAGAAGGATTAAACGTTCACGTATATTCTTGAGCAGGGAATGCACGTGCCACGTGTTAAATATGTGGTGTTGTGCTTGCCCGGTTTAGCAGGTAATATTATATTCTGCCATGCGCTCTTGGCATTCTTTTTCACCAATAAAAGTAAAGACATTACGGTGGTAACCACTAAACCCATTGAGGTCTTTATGAATGACCAAGGCGTGGTAGGCAACAGCCGCGGCCAGATCAACAGCCATTTCTTCCGGTGTGGTGTCGTCGGGGCGATAAACGAAAAGACCACCTTTAAAATCACAGCTCGCTGAAAATATTTTTGTGCCGTGATCGCCTGGGTGACTGAAAGGTTTGTCGGCGACTTTGCCAAATAAGTTTGAACTCATGTTTTACCTCTTGAAATGTGGTTGTTGTTATATACCAAAGAGTGTAACAAAATAAGGTATCTTGCGCAACAAGCAAAGTTCGGGTTTTTGGTATAACGATGGTTGTTTCAAGTCGCGCCTTGTGCTAGACTCTGCGCATTATAACTAAGGAGAGTTTTGTCATGACATGGATTATTGTCGGTAGTGTGTTAGTGGTGTTTGTGTTTCTTTTTGTCTATGGCGCGTGTCGTGTCGCGGCGGATTTTGACCGAGCACAAGAGGAGATCTACGGACGAGGTGGGCGGGGTGATCCCATTGATGATCACATCTGGCCACGCGATTAGCCCGTTGGGTAAAAAACACACGTATGTGAATAAACATCAAGGAGCATGATAATGTTAACTACAGACACAAAAAAAATTAACGTTAAATCTATCTCAGTACAAGGTTTTCGAAAAACCTTACTAGAAGGCGCTAAAGCACTGTTGTCTGAACAGAACTGCTTTAAAGGTTCAACTAAAGAGCTCAGCGGAAGACGATGATTTATACAACGACATTGTGTGAGTAGGTTGCGGTGATTAGAAAATATTATTGATGATAGTTAGTCATAATAAGTATTAAGCACTCGATATCAAGCTGAAAAAAGAGCGTCCATCACGGTGCTCTTTTTTCGCATCTATACGTTCAATTTTCCACTAGGATGTCCGCATCAGTTGCATCGCGTAACCAGAGCGCATTAACGCTCTTTGCATCGCTATCAGATCTTTTCTCACGGTTTTCAATAAACGTCCTAAACACTCATGCAAGTCGTCAATCGGCGTCCCTTCAGATCCTTCGCGTAATTCACAACGGATAAAATCAACGATCGGGCAATTGTTCGGAAAGACGTCCTGTATATCGGCGACGGTGTGTGTAGTGGGTTTGTGATTGACACGAATAGCGACATCGAGCCATTTTAATGAAGAAGACAAAGCCTTCAGTAACGCAGTTGGGTCGGTATGCGCGAGTTCCCAAAAGACGGTAAACAAGCCATCACCGACGTCGGCGGTGGGCGACAAGACCTGGTGGGCGAAATCAAGCGCCAATAAATCGCTTGAAGGATACGCGTTGTAAATAATGCCTCGCAAATACGCGGTTTCTTGCTGTGCGATAATCAATGACAAGGGGGCTGAGTCCGGTAACATGTCCATGTGCTCAGGGGTGTCGGTGACCGACGGTGTTTTATTGACCGATTTGGCGGCTTGGATAGAGCGAAACCCGGCAAACGCCGTTAACGCTTTTTCAATGACAGATTGCTTCAAGCCCTTTTCTTTACAGGCGGTTAAGATCGAAAATGAGGCAGCAGTATAATTCATGGTTTTTCCTTACGTCGTTTGTTTAGCACCCTACCGATTAACAGCCAACACAACGAACGTGAGTAAAAAAACACGAAGTGTGGAGTATTGCTCACCGTTGATGCCGAGCGCGAGGCGCTTTCGTTTAAAACGAAGGTAGGCGGCGAATGTGGTGACATTCCCTACGATTGACGGGGCAGTACCCCAACGCAGTAAAGACAGTATACTTGAAGTATGCGTTATTGGCAAGTTTTTTTTAGCGGTCGTCGCTCTGAGTTATGGTACTAAGTGGTAGCGTGGGCGTTTTGCACTATGCTTAAAGGAGCGAGTGTTAACGAGAGTGCACGTATTCTGGTGTCGTGTGTATTACAGACATAATATTACCCTCGGTTTATCCAAAATCAGTCGGTTAACCCGTTAGTCAGATGATCCTGGCCGGTGGCATATAGGATCGAACGTTAGTGTTAGTACATAATGTTTAGCTTGCTTGCGCAATGGGTTGATACAGGGAGCAGTCTCCCAACCCGATCCCAACATCCACAGAAGAAGTTGCCATCAGAGCTAACGTCATATTAACAAAAAAAGTCGCAAGGGCAAGCATTGATAATACTGTTTATTGAAATATAGCAACACGATTCGTCATCAGGGTAACGCCCATAAAAAAAGGTAACCGCTATGGCTACCTCGTTGTGCGGTAAGCGTCTTAATAACTATCGCATGTACATATCGTAAAATTCACTTTCATTTAACGGCGTAATGCGCATCAGGTGGAAAGTATCATCGACGGCAGACTTACGTGCTGAGAGTAGACGCTTAAGGGCATCGGTTTCTTCACCGTCACAAAAAACGCCGCGGACGGATTCTTCTTCGCTCGTGATGTTTTTACTCAGTAATGCAATGGTGATCTTACCCGTACTTGCCGATCCTGTTACTTCGCTCAGTGCCTCCGGCTCAATCGCCTCATCCGACAACGGGTTGTCAAGATAAAGGGCATACTGAGAATCCCAGTCGATGATATGGTTTTTACTAACTTGCTCGGCTAGGAATTGTGTTAGCGCCACTTCACCTGCACTTTTGGCCTCCAAGAGTTCAGTTAAATTGACCTGTTCAAACTCATCACCATTAAAGGTTTTAAGTACCGACGATTTACCCGAGGATAAACGAAAATGCTCTTCACCCGACACATACTCACTGCCCGCGTCCCATGTTTTGCTGTACGGGATGTTCGCGTCTCGGAGTTCGCTTTCAAAGTCAAGTTGGGCATAGTTGATGTCTTCAAATTCGACGACACGCAAGGCATTGTTACCTTCGCCTTGAATATCATCATGCTCAGTAAATATGTCGTCACCGATAACGTCTATGATCGATGAAGTTGTGCTGTTTAAAATGGTTAAGGTGACTGCTGTACGATCGCCCATGGTATTCCCCTGTGGTGTTGTTGATTTATTTGAAGAGTGATCATAGCAAGTTTTTAGTGTTTATGCAACAATAAAGTGGCGCAATGCGCATAATTAAACCTATGGCTTAGCGCAAAAAAAAAGCCCACTCAACGGAGTGGACTTTCGGGTGTGGTGCGCTTGACAGGATTCGAACCTGCGACACCATCCTTCGGAGGGATGTACTCTATCCAGCTGAGCTACAAGCGCATTGTAGTTGTATCATCGCACGAAAAAATAGTTTTGTCTAGGGCTGCCTCGGCTTTTATTGATGCTGACGTAACACGTTATCGAGCGCAACAACGTGCATTGAGTGCCCCCGCTCAAACTGCGCTAAAACGGCGGGTAAACACTGAGAACAATCAGTCTCGCTGAGTTGCGCCAGGGCGATAAGTACCTTGGCGCGGACAATGCTTTCACGATAACGGACATGACACCAAGCGATCACCGCGGCACGTTGCTGAAAAGCAAGGGGTAAGGTTTCCGTAGCAAAGACATCATACTGCTCCGGTAACGCGATAGGGTGTTGCTCTGCATGACTATCGTACAGGGCGGAAGTGATCACGTGACTGTCCAGTAAAGGTACATCTACGCGCAATAAAATATCGCCGATTGTAATGTCGGTGTCGTCGTCACTGTCGGGGGCGTACTCCCCTGCAGGATTTAACGGTTCAACGGTCACTTGCCCATATAAACGGTAGCCCAAAAAGGCTTCGCTTTTTCGATCAAAACGCAGGCCTACGCCTTGGTGTTCAAGACACATTTCCTGATTGCTTAGATAAGTGACGTCCGGTTTTGCCGGTGTGACGGGGTGCGCAAGGCGCGGTTGGCATTTCGACGCCTCGCGAGGTATAGTCGTCACGCACGCCCCTTCAAAGACTCCAGAGTCATCATCCAAAAAGAGATCGGCGGCCTGCTCTGGTGTGTCATTAACCCACGCATCGCCAGGATCGTCGGTGAAGGTGTACTCGCCCGCGTCAGTGTTCGAACACAGGTATTGCGTTCCCACTTGCACAATATAATAATGCGTTGAGACGGTGCTGTCCTTCACGTCAGAAACCACGCCGTTTAAGGCGAATAGCTGGTGACTATTGGTTAAGTTCAATAACTGTGCGGCCAGAATATTGGCTTTCTTTTCGCTTAAGGTATTGGTGGTGAATTGCTTGTACGTGCGGGCAACCTGATCGCGCCATGCGATAGAGCCATTAGGGGTGCTACGTAAAATAGTGGTAAACAAGGAAGTGATCGATGTCATGACTGTGCCTTTTAAGTTGTGTGACGTGTATAAAGCTTGTCCGTTACTTTGCGTCACTGCTTAAGTGCAGATAAACATCAAAGGGTGTGTTGCTAACTATGTTTCACGTAGATACCACGCTCGTGAGAGTGGACAAGGTAATCCGCGCCGCCGCGCTTGGAGGGCAATAAACACCTTCTCTATTGACCAAGAGCAGTATACGTTATTTATGAAAATATGTAAAGTGGTTTGACATCACCTATGCAACAAGAATAACAGCGTTTGTTTTTTTTTACAGTTATAGCCGGCACGCTCGTCAAAGTAAACCTTTGGCGTCACGCAAACAGATTGCATCGAATTTATGCCTAGCTTAAGTCGTCAATAATCAATAACGCTCTTTCTAGTTTAGGTGAGAGATGGCTCTGAAACGTATTATTGCTAAAGTATTCACATAATATGTTCACTTGACGTGTAGACCCCACCACATCCATGATGTAGTGGGTTTTTTTTGAGTGAAATATAAAACAAGAACAAATTACGTACAAAAAAGACGAAATAAGAAGTTTGAATAATCATCAACAAACAAGATGAATCGCTTGCCATTTTTCGGGTTTTTCATACCAAGTTAGGCGTTGGAGTACTTATCTTTATCGGCTAACCAACGATCACACAGGGCATGGGCTTGCTTGGGGTAACGTCGCCATAAATCTTGGGCTTGTTGTTGGATCACCGGGATCAACGCTTCATCACGCACCAAGTCGGCAATTTTCAGATCCGCTAAGCCGGTTTGACGGGTGCCTAAGAGATCGCCAGCGCCCCTGATCGCCAGATCGCGCTCGGCAATAACAAACCCATCATTACTTTCTCGCAAGACGGTTAAACGTTCACTGGCCACTGCGCTGAGCGGCGTTTTAAAGAGCAATAAGCAGTGAGAGGCAATGGAGCCACGCCCAACACGCCCACGTAACTGATGTAGTTGTGCTAAGCCTAATCGCTCTGGGTTTTCAATGATCATCAAACTGGCATTGGGTACGTTGACCCCCACCTCAATAACGGTCGTTGCGACTAAAACATCGATTTCGCCTAGGCTAAAACGGCTCATGATCTCTTTTTTCTCACTGGGTTTCATTCGCCCATGCACAAGTCCTACACTGAGGCCGGGTAAACTGGCTTGTAAATGACTAGCCGCCTCTTCTGCTGCTTGGCAATCCAGCGCTTCTGATTCTTCGATCAAGGTACAGACCCAATAAATTTGCCGCTTATCTTCATGACAAGCTTGGCGCATACGGGCGATCACTTCTTCTCGTCGATGATCCGGCACCGCCACGGTTGTTACCGGTGTACGCCCAGGGGGGAGTTCATCAATGATCGAGGTGTCTAAGTCCGCATAGGCGGTCATGGCTAAGGTGCGCGGAATAGGCGTCGCCGTCATGATCAGCTGATGGGGGTGTTTGCCGTCAAACTCGCCTTTTTCACGTAGGGCTAATCTTTGGTGTACGCCGAATTTATGTTGCTCATCAATGATGATCAGGGTGAGCTTGTTAAAAGTGACGTCTTCTTGGAAAATAGCATGGGTGCCTATCACCAGTTGCATCTCCCCGGACGCAATGTGAGCCAAGGCATTGCGCCGCGCTGCCGCTTTGGTTTTACCCAAAAGACAACCTACGCCGATCCCCAATGGGGCAAACCAGGATTGGAAATTTTCGGCGTGTTGCTCCGCTAAGATCTCGGTCGGTGCCATCAACGCGACTTGATAGCCGTCACTGATCGCGCGTAATGCAGCCAGTGCAGCCACTAATGTCTTACCAGAGCCTACATCCCCTTGTATTAAACGCATCATCGGGGTGTCAGTCGCCAGATCGGCACTGATCTCAACAAAAACGCGGGTTTGTGCGCCGGTAGGAGTAAACGGTAAGCTGTCGAGGAATGTTGAGATCACAGCATCTTTCCCCTGAAGTTTACAGGAAATATGTTTGTCGGCGGATTGACGTAATTTCAGCATACTTACATTGTGGGCGATCAGCTCTTCGCGGATCAACCGTAATTGCGCCGGGTGTTTACCCGTGGTCAATTGCGCCATGGCGGTAGAAGCAGGGGGGCGGTGCAAGGTGAACAGTGCTTGGGTTAATGAATATGGCTCGGGTAGAAATTCACGGGGCAAGATCTCATCCACCCGCCCCTGTTTTAGCATCGCTAACGCTTGCTCGGTGAGCTTACGTAAGCTTAATTGATGAAGGCCATCTGTAGTGGGGTAAACCGGCGTTAATGTGTCCCCCACCGCTTTGAAGGGATCGTGACTACTAACAATACTGTGATCCGGGTGCATCATTTCAAAACCATAGGCGCTTCGGGTGATCTCGCCATAACAGCGTAACCACGAGCCGATGGATAATTTTCGTTGTAAAGCCACTGAATAATGAAAAAAACGCAAGGTTAACCGCAAGTCGCCTTGCCCCAACGTGATCACTAACATACTCTTGCGGCCATGTTTAATTTGATTGTTGGTTATCTGCGCAACGACATTGGTGCTGGTGCCGGGGTAAAGATCGTTTAAGCCACTGACTCGGGTGCGATCTTCATAACGCATCGGTAAGTGAAACAAGAGATCTTGTACGCTGTGCAAATTAATGTTACCCAAGCGTTCAGCAAGCTTTGGCCCAACCCCTTTCAAGCTGGTTAATGGGATCTGTCCTAGGCCACCAAGGCCACGGGTTGTTGAGTTCATGCGTTGTTTTCACTCCGGCGCGTCATTGCTGTGAAGAGTATATCACATTCCCCATATCAAGTCATGGTTATTTATGCGTACTAGGCGGCGGTTTTACCCACGGACTTTGCGTTAAAACACTGGGCAGCGGCGATCAGTTCTCGTTCGGCATTTTCTTGTCCCAACAAGCCATAACAGGTTGATGAGGAAAGTTCCGTCCACGCGCCATCAGGGGCTTTTAATAGCTGAGCCGTGGTGATCCCATAACATTCACCATTGCACCACTGGGTATGCATATTTACTGAAAGCGCGGCGACTTCCCGGGCGGCTATTTGTCGCCCAATCGCTAATGCTCCTTGATCAGGCACTTGATCGCCAACATGTTCCACTAACCACTTGTACGCCGCTTTCCATGTAGTAAAGTCTTGTGAACGCAAGGGCGATGTTCCCGACCACAATGCCGAATAGGTACTGGTGCCGCCAAGGTGAGTTTGACGCATGACACTACCGAAAGCATAAATTAGGGCGCGTTGTTCAATGGTTTTTTTTGCCATATCGTCAGGAACCCACAAACCGGATTTTTTAGACGTATCTAACGGAGTTGTCGTGATCAAGCACGACACCGTCCAGCGGCTCTGCCTATTGGTGGCTTGCGATAAATGATCCAGTTCAACCGCATCGAGTTCCCCGATCGTGCCTTGACAACGTTCGGTTTCCCAACGCTGCAGTCTGGCTTCTTGGGTAAAGGAAAATGAACTATCCAAATCGAGGCAATCAACATCTCGGTGTCTCATGAGTGTTTTGCCGTTGCGGTAGTCTGCAGCGGCCAAGAGGACATCATCCACTCGGCGTTCGATCGTTTCTTCGCTAGGTTCCACATCCGTTTCGCTGCTTTCAACCAACCAATGGGTAAATTCCGGCGACGCGATCGCTAATGTACGCCAGCACTGTTCAAATGCTGGTGTGTTTAAGTCGATCAAGGTGAGATCTGGCGACCAAAAATGATCCAGTCCCAATGCCAATTGCATCGCCAGATGCTCGCTTAAAGGAGCATCAGGCTGAGCGCTGTACATATGACCTCCGCCGGGGGTTTTCTGTAACGGTGATGTGACGTCATGCTCGTCAACCAGGTAAACGACCGTAGCGCCTTTTTCATCCGCATGGAAAACTGCTTGATGATACGTCATTAATGCGCTGGGCGCGAGAGAAAGGTTGAGTTCATCTAATGGGGGGGGAAACGGTTTTTTGATCGACATGGTTCGTTCCAAAGGCGGAGAGTTATGACGATATTGTACCACAACGAAAAGGGTGGAACAATGCGCTATTAGCAGTTTTTTGAGTGTTTTTGTGGATGTTTATATGGGTTTTTGTATGAAGAAGTGCTGGCGCACGGCGGGGCCAAACGTCACGCTGTAGTGGATCACCAGCCGCACAAGGGCGGCGGTGGTCACTTGACAACCTATCACATTATAGATACTGAGCGCCGAGGGTGATACCGTTAGGTACAGCACCGACGTGAGTGTCGTTAGCGCAAAAAAAACCAATACACGACGCCAACTCAAGGTAAAATCAGGTGTTGTCTGGGTGCTGGTGGCTTTCATGCGTACTCCAAATAATTAGGTGTGTCTTTTTTTCGTTATTGTTGCGTACGAGTGTCTGGTTGTCGAGGGTTGAATTTACCTGAAAACAAAATCAGTACGGTGCCAACAAGCGGGCCAATAATAAGTGCAGTTATAAATGTGTCCATGAGAATTCCTTTTTTTTTCTCTCCTAAGTGTCGGCGCAGAGGATAACAAGCGCGTGCCAATAGCGCAAGTGTTTTTTTTGTTGAACAGTTCGCGTCCCCATCGCCGTTAAACTATCGCGACGGTGTGTGGGTCAGAGGGTGTGTGCTGTGGGATTTGAAATCGACGATAAACGACTCTAGCGCCCCTTGGTAGTTGATCTGCGCCGTGTAGCGATTGTTCACGATAACTTGCGTGTCTTCTTTTATACTGTCTGGCGCCGAAAAACATTTCGAAAACAGTTGTTGGGCGACCGAAAAACGGGCGTCCTGAAGGCCATCAGGATCGGCACCTTCGATAAAGCAGTAGCCTTGGTGTTTTTGAGGCGTAAAGTCAACGGTTTGATAGTTTACATCTGGTTGATTGCTTTCTGGGATAACCGCTAAGGTATCGTAACCGTTACTTATTAGGTGGATAACGTTTTGATCGGGCGTGATCCCGACAGACATCGCCGGCAGCCCGCCGCGAATTTCAAGCATTGCATTGAGGCCAATGGCGTATTGATGACAAGAAGCGCCTTCGCGTTCTGTAACGTTGATCCAAATTTGATCAGAACGGCGATCGCGTTCGATCAATAAACGGTAATTGGCGCGATCATCCGGAGAAATATCGTTATCGTCTTCTCCTTGACTGTAACGCCAATCACGGATCGGGGTGTCGAGCAAGATTTCCATACTATTATCGGGCGAACCAAAACGGTCGAGCAATGTATCAAGTGCTTGGTCGGTTAATGTTTCGTCGATTTCCGGGGGAAATCCTGCAATTTGTGCAGACTGCTGTGTGCGTAAACACTGTAACAAACGTAAAGCGTGTTGAATAGTTTTTGATTCAGCTGTGTTAATGTGCATAGTTGTTCCTTTATCGAGATCAGTGAAGCGGGTAACAATATTACCCGCAATAAGTGTAGGTAAAAGGCTATAGTTTAACTAGTAACTCCGATGTTTCTAAACTGTCGATGCCCACCCATTCGGTGCTACATTCCATGTCGCCATCACAATGCTTCGGAACTGCGGTGAAGTAAAACCGATCGGCGGTAACATGAAGCATATTAAGATCGACACGGCTTGGGTTGTCTTTCATACAAGTGAGCATGTCTTGTTGATTATCGCCATCAATCGCTCCCCTTCGCTAAGATCTAATAATTCATGGCTCCATAGTGGTTCGTAGTTGAACTCATTGACGGTGTAAAGGTCATTAGCCTTAATTAGCGATTGTAAAGATAAAATGCGTGTTTTTAAGCAGCTTGTAATAAAAACAAAACAAGAGTCTGGACGATCCGTCGCTTCACCGTTAAGGCATTTTACATTTAAAAAAAGTGGTTTGTTAAAAGTACTCATTGATAATTCCCCTGTGTAATTCGAAGAGGTATTATATCATAGCTATGCGTAAGGCGCAAGATTGGTTTGCTTGTTTTATATCACGGGGTGTTCGCTTGACTGTGGAACAATGAATCCCGCTATGCAGCAGTTTTTTTGTTCACCTATTTAAGTGTGACAAGTGTGTGTGTCATTGTTCATGAAAAGGTTAGACCACGATTGACATGTTGGAACGTTGGTTTTTTAACGCCCGTGCGGCGGCGGCGGCGGGTAATGATGAACGTACAAACTCCGGGATCAACTGATTGGCTTCGGAGTAGTCTATCAAAGGGAATCCTTGCTGGTTTACTTGGTAAATTATTTTCTCTGGCATCACTAGTCGTGTTGCCAACATCATACGGGCGCCGCGGGACTGGGAGTACATATCATTAATAGAAAACATATCATAAGACAGGCCATGTAAGTTAAGGCGTCTTGGGGTAAGTAGGTAGTCTGCCAGCGCCAATGCAAGTATGGTGCGGTTCATTGCGCTCGTATTACTTCGCTTTAATTCTACGGCAGCCCTATCTGAGCCAGATATTTTTCTTATATGCCCCCACTCACGAAAATCATCACTCAGGGTGATCTCGACCTGAAGATGTTCGACGATCACTTTTAAGTCAACCGTGTCACCATCACGTGCAAAAATAAGCAAGCGTTTTAATTCTTCAGTGGGGAGTAATGGCTTTACTTGGTGGACAAGTAAGTTGATGTCTAAGTCGATCATGTTCAGTCTCTCCGGGTGCTGCGATCCGTCGTGTCGGTATTGTGGTTAACGTAAAGGTAAGGTAACACAGTTAATGAGTAAAAACAATTGCATTATGCGTATTGCGCTTGTTTTTTTTATTTTGGTCTGTCTTGACGTTATCCATCCGGCGCGTAGCATGGTGTAGAGAAGTTTTATAAAACTTAAGAACCGAACACTAGGGGTACGTTGGGTGCTATAACCGCATTAAGAAGCATGTCACCGTCATCCGACCTGTTAAACGAAGGCGTGATAAGCTATGAGTATGAGTCCCTTTAATTTCTAGGTAAGGGGAGTCCGCTAGTCCGCTGCTCCACCGATCGCCACAAGGGTCAAGTCGATCGATTGGGCATGAGGGGCTTCTTTGGCATTGTAATAAATGAATTGTCCTGGGGCGTGTTTTGAGGTGTCACCGCACGGATAACGCAAGGTGATCTGTCCGTCTCCGGTCAACTCCGCTTTGACAAGGCACGCCCAACGACGATTTAACCAGGAGACGGTGGCTTTAGGTAACTTAGGGGGAAAATAAACCCCGCTGACACTGGTGCCGTTAATATGGGCAGATGCACCAAATTTTTTACTTTTTGGCGAGAAGATCCGAGCTTTAGACTGAAGACTGGTCGGCATATACACACTCCTAAATAAAGACGTTGTCTTTAGGGTAGGGCGAACGTTGGTGATTGTAAAGTATTTCTACGCACCACGCTTGCGGGGCGAAGGTTAGCCTTTGTCAATGAGCGTTTCGGTTAACGTATGCACCAATTTTCCTTGGCTAGTTTTGAGTCTCTCCAACTGCAGGTGCAGTTCGTTCACTAAAGTGTTGTTTGGATCGTCAACACCATGCCCTTGGTAATTTTCAAGCGCTTTGGTGGCTTGGCGCAATCTTTCTTGGTTGGCCACTTCGGCCGTTAAGTGATTGATCGTTTGTTTTCGCGCGATGGCGGCTAAGGCTTTACTCATGAATGTATGCTCCAATTAATGTATTGTACAGTATACGCTATCTGAATGGGGTGTCCATTCTTTTGTGCGCAAAGCGCAACGTTTATTGTTGTTGTCAGTGGTGTGGTGGTTGTAGAAGATGGCTAACAATAGCCCCAAGCCACGGGGAGAATGTAAGTGTCGGGTTATGGGCGGTAAAACACACTTTTAGCGCTTGACGGCTTGCTTTTCGTCGCGCGGAAAGATTGGCGATTTGTGGCGTATACGTGGCATAAGAAACGTCCCCGCCGATGAATACCTCACTGGCATGATACATCGAAAAGTGATCGTCGAGGTAGTCCGACAGTGCGCCGGTGATCTCTTGGTTAAGGGCGGTGTTTTCGGGGGTTAATAAGGCTTGAGGCACCCGTTCAACCAAACGTGATAAATCCATTACTTTTTATGCTCCGTGAGGAGAAGATTCGTTGATTTGCGTACCATACTCGTCAATTCGCGCTCGGCTTTTTGTTGACACGCCATTGCCGTCGGGCAATCAATAATTGTCACCAGTAGTTCGCCACAGGCGGCTTGACCCCATACATATTGATGGGGGCGTCATTTTCAATGCCGCAATCGAGGTTGATCACATGACCACTGTCAAGGCGCTTTGTTGTTTCTTGCTCTTTCATGCGTAATTAAAATAGCTTGTTGATTATCGGTACAGTGTAACACAGAACGTGAGCAAAGACCACTAAAACATGCGCAAAAGGCAAAAGGCGACCCGGAGATCGCTTTTGAAAATGACGCCAGATATCTTACAAAAAGAAGAACGTGCCGATAAAAAAACCGACTAAAATCCCGGTAAAAAAACCCAGCGCAACGAGTGAGCGAATGCGCCCTGGTACGTTTACCGTATGCTCAATGATCTCTTTTCCGTTCAAATACTTTTTACCGTTTTTGCTCTCAAAATGATCGGTGCCGTCGTCAATCGATACGCGATTAAACATGTAACATCCAATCAGGGTAGCAAGGGTGGGTGGTGACACCTTGGGTTAGACCATTGCTAATTTGTTTTTCAACTTCAAGGCACAGATCGCTGTCGAGCATTTCTTGATCTTCGTCGTCACGTAAAATGATCTTACCGTCCACCCACGCGCGCCGTTCACGCGAGGTGCCGCGATCATGAAAACAGACATGGGGTGAAGTTTCGTGTTGCGCCGTTGGCGAAGTTTGAGCAGCCTTTTTATCGGCATCAAGCCCCGCTTGTTTATACGCCGAAGAATCACGGGAGATCATCAACTCAAATTGCGCGGCACTGATCGGCGTCAAGGTGTCGGGGATCGCCACTGTGCCATGAGTACTGCTATTTTCTTCGTCTTTGGTGTTCGGGATAGCGAAGACTAAACAATCACCGACATCGCCACCAAGGGTGTCGAGCATTGGCGTACCACCCTTCTTATTACCTTCGTTCGGTTGTCGGTTGCCAAAACCGGTGCGCATCAAGGCGAGCCTTTCAATAAGCCATTCGGGGTAACTAGGGAAACTTTTAAATTCAACGTTTGCGTCACGCATCACGAGATTAAAAGCTTTTCCGTCTTTGTAGCTTTCATTGCCGCGCACTTCGTTTAAGAAGCCGCCGTCATAAGGGCGACGATTGGTTTTGATGATGTACTTTTCGTTTAAAATCTCGGCACCGTCAGGGTAACATAACTCGCCGATTAATTCAGGGCCCGCCCATTGCGGGTAAGTGATCCATGCAATGCAGCCTGTGCGTTGACGTAGGCGTTCTTCAGCGTCCTCGCGGGCTTTTGGGATGGAGGCAGAATATTCCGCATGTAAAGTGTCGCGCAGGTTTTTGTCGCTGGCGTAGTAGTCGTAATGCTCGCTGTTGTCCATAAATAACCTTGTTCAGAGAAAATAAAAAATGAGAAAGCGCATCGAGGGATGCGCTGTGCAACTTACTTAATGCGAATGATTCTCATTCGCTAAAACGGAATATCGTCGTCAAAATCGATGGTTGGCTCTTGTGGGTTGACCTTCGCTTGCTGTTGATTATTCTGTGGTGCTTGCTGAGAATAACCGCCCTGTTGAGGAGCAGAAGATTGATTTTGCTGACTTGGCGCACTTTGTTGGTTTTGCTGTGGTGCTTGCTGAGAATAACCGCCTTGCTGTTGACCGCCACCAGTGGGTCTGCTATCTAACATTTGCAAGGTGCCATTAAAGCCCTGTACCACAATTTCGGTGGTGTATTGATCTTGACCTTGTTGGTTTGTCCACTTGCGTGTTTGCAATGAGCCTTCAATGTAGACTTTAGAGCCTTTTTTCAGGTATTCACCGGCAATTTCCGCTAATTTACCAAACATCACCACGCGATGCCATTCTGTTTTTTCTTTTCTCTCACCCGTTTGCTTGTCTTTCCACGTTTCAGACGTTGCGACCGTGAGATTTGCGACACCGCCGCCATTAGGCATAAAACGGACTTCTGGATCTTTACCTAAATTACCTAAAATGATTACTTTATTAACGCCTGCCATGATGTACCCCTAGTGATTAGTTATGTTGTTTGTTGATAGTGATTGTAACTATACCACAACAAAAATGTTGTGTAAACGTTTTATTTTGCTTCCGGTATGTCTTGGTGTTTATAGGTTGTCACGGGAACTTTATCCACCTTGATCAAGATATTGACATCGTCCCACGCGATCTCATTGACCACTTGAGTAATGCAGAGTCGTTCGGTGCGCCAAAATCCGACTAAGGCGGGTGGTACTAAGAAAAAATTGCCCTCGTCCTTATTGAAATATTCAAAGTCTGGCTCGATATCAATGATCCCCTGACCATAAAAGTGACGGCTTTTGATCGGCTCTTTACGGATAAGGACAACGTTAGCTTCATCAGAATAGATCAGAAGGGATCTTTACGCCCGAGGGCGGTAACTGTGTTCATTCGTTAATGCGCCGTTAGGTTAGTCGTGATCTAACGGGTTAAAGCCCGGCAAAATATTCATCCATAAAAACGGATATTTCACGGAGGCCATGTGTTCAATGACCGCCCCTTTAAGTGCATGGTATTGCGCCGCTTCACTGAGCGCTTGCTCGTCAAAGTGCATCAGCGCCGTTGGATGACTAGTGTGCCAGTCGATCAGGGCAAAGTTCACCAAGCTAACAGCCATTGCCGCGATCAAATCGTGCTTGATCAAAAAATTCAACGGTCGTGGGTCGTCGGAAATATCACGCCCATAATCTCGTTCGCTCATATCGGTATAGTTTATCGAAAAGGTATCCACCAAACGCTCGGTGCGTGCTTGTGCGGTCAAAATATTGATCGCGTGGCGAATATTATCATCGCTGGTGTATTCATCGACATCGTCAATAAATTCATCCCAACCGTCCATCAACCCTTCTTTGATAACCGTGAAATCGAGCTTAGCCAACACCTTGGTGGCGATGGTGATGATGTCTTGATAAAAGCCATGGCCGTCCCAGTAAACACTGTCGTTAAGCAAGGTGTTCATTGCGGTCAGATCAAGGGTGTCTTTCGGGTTGAATTGCATTGTTTCATCAATACTACTCAGATCGGTGACACTTATTTCACCCGCGCCAAAGGAAAAGGTCAGCATCTTGAATTCTTCATCATAAAACACTTGCAGGTTTTTATTAGCGCGACTGTCGAGAAAATCGCGGTATTGCTTGCTGGTGTCATGCCCGTTCATGTTGCTGTACATGTTGACTAATTGGCCAAACTTGATCTTATTATTGCTGTTCTTAGCGGCTTGAAGGCAATGGGTGGTTAACGCCTGGGCGTTGGTAAAACGGTTCGGGTTGGTTGATTGCATATCTATACTCCTATTCGACAGCGTTAACGGGTAAGCTCTTCCCAATTACTCACGATTGCTGTCTAGGTGGCTAGGTGCAAAACGTAGGTGGTGATGGTACGCGTTTTAGGGTTACTCGCACAGCGAGGGGAAGCCAAGGCGCTTGCCTAAGAAACGTCTTATATTTATGTCAGTCGGTGACAGCGTTTCAGTATGTTTATTATGCCAAAGAATTCTCGAAAAGTCAATGCGTAACGCGCAAAAGGTTGTGTTATTTATTATTTATTTTAAACACAAAAAAAACCCCGAAAGGTCATTTTATACGCGATTTCACACGCTTTTATTTATGTTCGAGATGACGCATTAAAAGGCGTTACTCTTTTTTGGAAAGAAACGAACAATCACCCTGTTGTTTTTCGGTTTGACCCGCCGCCTCACTTTTTGTGTTTTCTTGAAGAGATGTATATCTTTCCTCGACATGGCTTCTCACAATAAGGCAGGATGACACTATTTTTTCCGCTTTTGTCAGGGTTGCCGTTCGACAGCGAGCGTCAACGGAGCTAATGCCTTTATCACAATAGCTCCAAGGGCCAAAGGCGATGCCATTGATGGGTTTGTAAAGTACAGGGTTATCGATAAAAGACAATGCGGCAAGGCGATCGCAATCGCCTTTGTATGTGACGTCTTTTGCTTTAAACGTCAAGCTGTTTGCAAAAAACTTACCATGCGCCAAGCATTCGGCAATAGCGGGAATGTCGCTAAAGAGATCCGACGCGTTAGCGTGCCACTTTACCCTAATGCAGTCCTGAGGATCAGCATAATCACCCAAGAGCGTCACCTTGATAATATCGCAGGAGCCTTGGTGATCAATGTACATGCTCTCTTTGCTAAAGGCATGGGTACTCGCGGTGAGTAGTAATATAAAAATAAAGAATTTCATAGTCTTTCCTTTTATGTTGCGTTGTTATGAAAAATGGCGTCCAACAAACGTTGCTGAATGCCTTGTCGCCATCTCATTGTTATTCGCTAAAAAAACGCTATACACGCATTGGCATAACGACGTTAATTGAGTCAGGGTTAGTTAACGAGCGCAGTAACATCGAATTTGCACCATCGGTATAAGTGAATAAGATCTCGTCTTCTTGGTAAGTCGAAAACGCATCAATTAAATACCCTGCATTAACCCCAATTTCCACAGAACCAGTTGTCGCTGAGGTACTTTCTATTTGCGTGATTTCCATTTCTTCATGGGACGTATCTTGCTCTGTGTTGGACGCTTCAAACTTAACGGTATTATTGTTGAATGTTAAGCGCATCCCTTTCGTTTTTTCGTTCGCTAAAATAGCGGCACGCTTTAACGTTGAAAGGAACTCAAGGCGTTTTATTGTCACCTGTGTTTCTAAATGTTTTGGTATCACACGCGACGTATCAGGGAAATTACCATCAATTAAAAGCGTTTTGATATAACGATCACCAAACGAGACAAACATGTGGTTATGCGTTAAAATCACTCGTAACTCTTTATCCATCCCTTTAAACAACTTAGGTAACTCTAAAATCGTTTTACGTGCGATAATAACATTGAAGCTGGCATCTTCATGTTGTGGTGTGATAGCGATTTTGTCTTGCATTAAACGATGCCCATCGGTACTGGTACAACTTAATACATTGCCTTTGGCTGACCAACACATACCGTTAAGGTAATAGCGCACATCTTGGTTGGCCATAGCCCCTGATACATTATCTAATGTACGGGAAAACGTTTTAGCGTCCACGGAAAAACGAAAACACTTGGTTGGATCGCTATTCGCTGGCGCAGAGGGGAATAACGGAAACTCGGAATCTAACGCTTGTAGGGTATAACGAGAGCGTAACCCCACGTAACTTAATAGGTAAGCTTGCTTTTCTTTGTGTTTAATTTCAACGTTGACGCCATTCGGTGCAGCACTGATCAAGCTTTTAAATTTAGCCGCAGGTAATAAGGCAATGCCTTCGACCGTTGGAGCATCTTTCGTGTTCGGTAATACCTTGGCACTGGACATTAATTCGAATTCACCATCAGAGGCGATTAAGCGTAAAGTGTCGTCTTTAACTTCGACCCATAAGTAGCTGTAAATACCCGTTTTTTCTGTTGCTGCATAGATGCTGGTGATCATCGCGTTGATGTCGCTTTTTGAAATAGTAAAATGCATCGTGTTCCCCTGATAAGTGATTAGTGTTGAATACCAAACCATAATATCACAACTAAAATGGTGTGGCAAGAGATCTTGTAATTAATATTGAAATAACGCAATAAGAGGTGTTTACCCCGAAAGGCGTCCCGTTCATTAGCTTGATTGTTCTTTCGTCTTGTCAATACGCGTCTTTAGCGACTTGACGGCAGCTTCCAACCCCTCCTCACCGATCATACACTTATCTTTTTTGGCAATGCGGGCAGTGATCATGGCACGGTTTTCGTCGGTTAGCACCTCCGTTTCAATGAAGCGCACAAACGTAAGCAATTGATGTACCTTTGGGTGGATCGTATGAATAGGCAATGTCCTGTCGGTGGGTGCGATAGGGAATTTTAACGCCACTAAGACAGCAAACAGATTGACGGTGGTGATGTTGATATACACCTCGCGGTTGGGCGGGTATTCCCCTGTAAAGAGTCCATCCCAGTCAATATGAATCTCAATGTAGCATTCCAACAAAAGTCTGCGACCGTTCGGCGTTAAGCACAACGCCTTTAATTTATGTTGTGTCATGTTTGCCATGCTTACCCCTGCCTTAACGCGTGTTGTGGTGTTTGTGCTAAATAAAACGGTTCATCAAGGGCGCATAGTGCTTGCTGTGTCCGCTGTGTTTCCTCGTGCAGGAGCGAGGCAAATACGCTTACTAAAGGATCTGGTGATTCATCAATATCCAATAAGACGAGGCCGATCGGGTGATCACTCTTTGCGAGTAACTGTTTGAACCACGGGCGTAAGGACGCGGTAATTTCAGATGTCGTCATCAAGATAACTGCCTAAAGTAAAGTGGTCTTAGATCATAACTGAAAAGGTATCACAGCACAACATAAAAGATGTGGTTCATTAAAAATAAACCGTGTGCTTTCTTCTCGCTGTTCAATACGCATTCGCGTTAAAAAATCGGTTGCATATTGTCGTTACATTCAGTAAGCTAGTGGCATAATAGTATTCGCCCAGCGGATATTAGGGAAACTTGATCCTTGGCAGCTCTCAGCGCTGGAATTCACTTAAGCACTACCCTGAAATAAACTAACTGACTTTTTTGCGGTTGGTGTGTTAACGAGAGCCACACAAGACCGCTTGGAGACAGTTCATGCTTATTAACGATCAAAAAAATCGACACGTCACTCACCCAGAATTCGATTTACCAGCCCATTTTTCCAACGCGCTACATCATCGTTTCGAAGGCTTTAAAAACCTCGATGCCTTGTCCGACTATGAGATTCAAGGATTACTTGGCATTAAATCATGGTGCATCACCGCTTATGACAACCCTTTGCATCAACAGGTCGCGTCCGCGCTGTGGCAATACAGAAACACCTTAAACACGCTAGTGGATAAGTTTGCCGCGCCAGAAAAGGCGGCGGTATCAACCTTTGTTGAGCACTCCCTTGAGCAAACAAATCAACTCGCCGGGGTGCTTCTCGATCTCGTGGATAGCAAGAAAAGTGCGTTGCGCTGGTATGAGCTTGCCGACACATTTTTAACACAGCAACACCAACAGTATAACACCTTACTCTTGCCCCTGCTGGAAAATGACAGCGAATTGTCATGGAATGCTCACCTTGTCTTGTCACCGATAGCCAATATAGATTGCGCAATGCAGTGGGTGGCGATTGGTATGTCGAGTCCTCATTTTCAGGCGCTTAAAGCCCCCCAGTTCATGACGACACAACAGATCAAAAATCAGGCAAAACAGTTTCAAAAACGCTTGCACGGCTATGCGCTGACGATCTCTCGTAGCGCGGCCTATGATTTTTATTGTGAGTGCCTTGGTTATCCAAACGGTTACCAACAACTTAAACCGGTGTTAGGGACTCAACGTGGCCACGTTGAGCTTGATTTTATCCTAAATGTTGTAAACAATTTTCGATCAAGCTTGAACTATATGCTCAGTGACTTCACCCATGATTCAAAACATAGTATGCCGATTGATCGTGAGCTTATGGACAGTTTATCGAAACGATTGCACGTATTGGAAAATGACTCGCTATCCAGTACGCAATTGCAAAAAACGTTCAATTATGATTTTCTTATTGAACTACAAGCCTTGCTCGATACCGTATTTAAAAGGAAGACGTTTGCGTTGTTTCATGGAAAAACGCCCGATCATGAGTTGTACCATCACCGAACCGCGTCTGATGAACTGTGCCTGCTGCTGTTCAATCAACTGATCGCCTTGCAACAACATGAGCCGTTAGTTACCCCCACGAATGACATGGCGGTCTTAGAGGAGGAGGAAGACTGGTGGGCAGCTGAATAAATTCACAACAATCGCAACAACAGTTGACATGGGTGTTTTTTATGTTTATTGTTGAGCTTTATTTAGTTGGGGTGTTTTATGTGGGTGTCAACAACAACATTATCTCGCATTGAAGGGGTA
>Ga0233426_10000595_pt1 | contig 37921 bp, 40 predicted proteins | sample SI_118_April2016_6_FD_179875 | JGI IMG/M metagenome (GOLD analysis project Ga0233426, IMG submission 179875) | Seawater microbial communities from Saanich Inlet, British Columbia, Canada - SI_118_April2016_10_MG | ecosystem: Environmental > Aquatic > Marine > Inlet | place: Canada: British... | reverse complement strand
TGGCTTGCTCTATCAGCTTTTAGAAAATAAGTTGATGGTATGTGAGGAATGCATGAGCCGTATACGAGGTCCGTACGTACGGTTCTGTGAGAGGGATGAGGCATGAGCCTCACCCTACTCGATATGTCTAGGATGGCCTTTATCAAACACCCTGTTTTTAAAATGCTCATCTTCTATAGTCACTTCCGTTTAATCCTGTCACAATAAATACTCTACTTACATGTGCTTAAAAAATATGAAACGAAGTAATTATATTACCCGAGAAGGTTGGGATCGCTTAGACAAAGAATTAAAGTACTTATGGAAAGAAGAGCGCCCACTTATAACCAAATCAGTTTCTGAAGCCGCTGCACAAGGCGATAGAAGTGAAAATGCAGAATATATTTATGGTAAGAGACGTCTACGTGAAATAGATCGTCGTGTTCGATTCTTAGTTAAGCGCACGGAAGATTTAACCATTGTTTATCCTAATCCTCAGCAAGAAGGAAAAGTATTTTTCGGTGCTTGGGTAAAACTCATTAATGAAGACGATCATGAAGTGACTTATCGTGTTGTAGGGCCTGATGAGTGGGACGTAAAACAAGGTGAAATAAGTATTGATTCACCCATGGCAAGAGCATTAATTGGAAAGCAGGTTGATGACGAAGTCGTTGTACAAACTCCTGAAGGTGAACGTGTTTTTGATGTTATTAAAATTTGGTACAAACAAAAATTACCAAGCAAGTCACTATTTACCGATTAATTAAATAGAGAAAAATCTACTTTAATTGGTGGGCGGGTTAAGAAGGTTAACTTGCTGTAATTCTGATTTTGTTAATTCGCCGTAGAATCTAGGATAGGACCAGCCATACCCCCATCTAAATTTCGTCGGTAAAAAAGGTGTGCCGCCGACCCTAACTCCAGCTAACATGAGCAAGGCTATCTCGGGCTCTCCAACGTTAGAGACACACACTTTTAAGGCTATATCTGATTGTAAGCGTTCTTGATAAGTGCCACCCTGCCAGTATTCTAAATCATGTTGTTGACAACAACTGAGCCAAAGTGTTTTTTGTTTTAATGTACCGTCAGGAAATGAACTACAACCATCACTGGTAAATGGTTTAAGCGTATCTGCAAACACAGTGAATGTTAGCGCAATAAGCATTATTATTAATGTCAGCTTTAACATAAGAGTATTCATGCGTTGCCCCTTCAGATACTTACTTTATTGAGTTACTTTACGAAACGTGTTTTTACCGGTGTTTGACAAACATCTAATATCGGTGGAGGTTTTTTGTAGAAAAACGCATTCTCACGTTTTTTGCGTTTTACGATCATTTCACTGTAAGCAGAATGCTCAGTGTTTTCTATCTGTAGCAAAATTTGCTGTTCTTTAGGCACATCACTCATCATTTGCATGCTGATCATTGGCGTATAATCTTTTTTATCAACAGGTGCTTCACCTTCAATAGCAGACGTTCTTGTAATCGCTTGAACGTTATTCATACCATAAACGACACGGCCAAATATTGTCATTATGCGATCTAAGTAACGTGGTGCTTGGCCATTCACTATATAAAAGTGGCTTGTGCCTGAATCAGGTTCATTACCGCGAGCCATTGCAATAACACCAGGACAATGGGTTAGCCAAGCCCTTTTTTCACTGAGATTGTGCCCTATAGGAAAGCCGTCTTTAAAGCCGGTTTGTTCGGCGAATAAATCATTGTCTTGAATTTTAGTAAAGTGCCAATTTTCATCGGTAGTAAAATCACCTTCAATTTTTAATATGGATACAGATTTGTCAGCAGTACTGCCATCTTCTGGACCACCCTGAGCAACAAACCCATCTATCACTCGATAAAATTTATTACCATCATAATGACCTGATTTAGTGAGTTTGATAAATTGTTCAACATGCTTTGGAGAAAACTGGGGCGCAAGCTCAATAACAACTTTACCGTGTGGCAGGGTCAGTAATACGGTTTTATTGGCATCTAAGGTACGCCATTCGTCAGACTTATGCTTATCGTGAGCTAAGGCCGTAAAGCTCAACCATAATGATGCAAGGGCTATTATTATTTTGAGTTTCATCGTATATCCTTTATTTTTATTATCTATTTATCGCCTACTATACCTGATCTACTGCAAAATGCTTGGCACAAAAACATGCAATTGTTAACATACCCAGATAGATACTTACACCGAATTTTGAGGTACTTAGTGAATAAAAGCTTTATCACCAATTTCATCGCCTTTCTTGCCACTTTAGCGGGTTACTTTGTTGAGCAACCTTTACTCTTTACGGTAGGTTTATTTGCCTTGTCCGGTGCTTTTACCAATTGGATTGCAGTACACATGCTTTTCGAAAAAATACCGTTTTTATATGGTTCTGGTGTCATTCCTGCACGTTTTGAAGATTTCAAAATTGCCATTAAAGAATTGATGATGGAACAGTTTTTTACGGAAGAAAATATTGACCGATTTTTATCCGGCAGTTCAGGTGGCGTAGCTTCTTTAGATTTGGTGCCTGTAATTGAAAAGATAGATTTAAACCCCGCTTTTGATGATTTAGTTGACGTTATTGAGAAGTCATCGTTTGTTGGTATGTTGGCTATGGTTGGAGGTAGTGAAGCATTACAACCTTTACGTGAGCCCTTTATTGAAAAAATGAAAGTTACTGTTGGTAATATTTCACAAAGCGAAGAATTTGCTCAACTTCTTAAAGATGAAATTGAGCAAGGAAGCGTGAAGGCTGACATGCGTGAAAAAGTCAGTGAGATCATTGATCAAAGATTAAACGAGTTAACACCGCAACTTGTAAAGGAAATTATCCAAGCTATGATCCGTAAACACTTAGGATGGTTAGTGGTTTGGGGTGGTGTCTTTGGTGGTGTTATTGGCTTTATCGCTGCAGTTACTAAGACTTTCTAAGATTTTATAGTCAACTTTATCGCAACGAACGCTGTATAGAATTCGTTGCGAAACTTTTCAGGGTAAACAACAAAATTCACCTTGTTATTCCTTAGTTCCTTTTGTGCTATTACTTCCTGCATTTTTTTAGGGTAAACGCTTTGATTTTAACGTCATTGGGGATATGCTTGCGCTTTAACACAGGGATTTATATCTCTTGTTTAGCGAAATCGCTGAATTAAGAATATCCCGTCATTGAATAAGGTAACCGTAGACATGTTTGGTAGCTTAAAGGCTTTGCCTGCCGATCCTATTTTAGGCTTATTGGCTAAATATCGTGGAGATTCAAACCCTCATAAAATCGATTTGGGTGTTGGTGTATATAAAAATGAAGCAGGTCACACCGCAATTTTAGATTGTGTGAAAGCAGCTGAAAAATATCGTAACGATCACGAAGATACCAAAGTTTATATTGGTCCTACAGGTTCTCCCGTATTTAATGACGAAATGAGCAAGTTAATTTTCGGTCATCATAAAGTACTTATCGAAAATAGAGCGCGTACTGTTTCTACTCCAGGTGGAACAGGTGCATTGCGTGTTGCTGCTGAATTTATTAAATCGTGTAAAGCGGGCGCTACCATTTGGGTAAGTAATCCAACTTGGGCGAACCATACCGGTTTATTTGAAGCGGCGGGTTTAACGGTTAAAACTTACCCGTATTATGATCACGAAAACAAATCGCTTGATTTCGACGGTATGCTAGCTGCTTTGAAAGAAGTAAGCAGTGATGATGCCGTCTTATTACATGCGTGTTGTCATAATCCAAGTGGTATGGATTTAAACAATGAACAATGGCAGCAAGTGGTTGAAGTTGCAAAAGATGTTGGCTTCTTGCCTCTAGTTGACATGGCTTACCAAGGCTTTGGTATTGGCTTAGATGAAGATGCTTATGGTCTACGTTTAATGGCTGAAAACGTCAAAGAAATGATCGTATGTAGTTCATGTTCTAAAAACTTTGGTTTATACCGTGAGCGTATTGGTGGTTGTACTATTATTGGTGAATCATCTTCAGCAGTAGATGTTGCTCAGTCAGTATTACTTTATGTTATTCGTGTTATTTATTCTATGCCTCCTGCACATGGCGCGGCATTAGTTGAAACGATTCTAAGCTCTGATGAACTGCGTTCACAATGGCATGCAGAATTAAAAGTAATGCGAGACCGTATCAACGGCAATCGTCAATTACTCGTTGATAAATTAATTGAAAACGGTGTTACTCGTGACTTCAGTTTTATTACTCGTCAAATGGGTATGTTTTCATTTTTGGGCATTACTCCAGAGCAAGTACAACAATTACAAGATGAATACAGTATTTATATGGTAGGTTCAAGCCGTATGAGTATTGCGGGCATTGCTAATAGTAATGTTGACTACTTAGCGAAATCTATCGCGAAAGTACTGTAGAACACGTTTTTAAGCGCTAAATCATTATAAAGATGTAAACGCTCGATAAAATTAACAAAGCCAAAACATGTAAGTGTTTTGGCTTTGTTGTTTTAAATGTTTAATTAAGTTAAGAATAGATAAGTCGAAGTAAACTGAATGGCTTGTAATTTTTATGCCCAAAATAAACGATGTCAAAATTTGTGTATTAAGTGAGAGGGATACAACAATATATTTTGTAAAAAACAGCCAAAAAAAATAACTTACATAGTCATTATGACGTAATTAATCATCCCAGTTATTATCGAATTTAGTTTGTCAGTATACGTAAAGATGAGTAAATGTATGTAAAGGTAATTGCGCAAGTTAGGTTAGCTCTGTTTAATGATGACAACAAAGGAGTATCTAATGAAAATTAATCATCTAGTATTTATACCTTTTCTAATTGTCAGTACCATTTTTTTATCTGGTTGTGGAGGAGATAGCGCTGAAAGCAGCGACTCTAATACGAATCAAAATATCGCGAATAGTGCACCTGTCGCAGAGGCTGGCAACAACCAAAATGTTGGAATGGGTAGTCAAGTTAATCTAAATGGAAGTGCAAGTACTGATGCTGATGGAGATGACCTAACCTACCTATGGCAATTCACTGCACAGCCTGACGGTAGCAAAGCTACTTTATCCTCAAATACAGTGCAGCAACCAGTTTTCACAACAGACTTAGCGGGTACTTATACCGTTTCTCTTGTGGTTAATGACGGTATTGAGAATTCAACCGCAGATACTGTAGTGATCACAGTAGGCCATGACGAAACTATAGATTTTGATTTCAACATCACTGCTCACGACAGTAACGTACTTATGATCAAAGCAAATGTAACTACAACTGAAGTTACCGAGGTATCTATTCAATTTGAGTCGGCAGATATCCCAAAAAGAGAAACCGCAAAGTCTTCTGCTGCTCTCACGCATAATGTCACTATCGTTGGATTAAGGCCTGAAACTACTTACCAATTTACCGCGGTGATCACAGACCAAACAGGCGCAATAATCCTAAGTAGCCCAAAGACTTACACTACACCCGCACTTCCGTTCACCCTGCCAAACATAGAATTGATAACGAGTAGTGATAATAGCTATCCTGGCATTACCTTTTTCTCCGTCGCTGACACTGATGCCCGTTTTATTGGTGTAGATGAAGCAGGGTTTCCTGTTTGGTATTTACACCTTAACGATGTCCCCATGCTAAACAGCTCTCCGGCTTTGAAACACATTGGCGATGGACAATTAATGCTTCTTTTGAGAAGCCAAGTTTGGGTTATTGACCTAGAAGGCAATATTTTATCGACTTACCAACTACCTAACTACCATCATGAGGCAACGTTATTAGATAATGGAAACGTTGTGGTATTGGTGAATGAATTTAGAGATATTAATGGCAAATCACTAAAAGGTGATCGTATCGAGGAATACAGCCCAACAGGTGTTTTAGTTTGGCAGTGGTCGAGCTTCGACTACCTCGACACCGACCGTTTCCCCGGTGCATTATCGACACGGGTTGTTGATGATTCGCTGGAGTGGACACATTCCAATGCTATACATCAGCAAGGTGATGGTTCACTTTTATTATCCGTTCGCTCTCAAAGTTGGGTTCTCAATATTGACCATACCAGTGGCGATATTAATTGGATTCTCGGAAGCACAGAAGATAACCTAAAAGCATCACTACAAGACAAGTTCATCAGTCTAGCAGAAGGCAGTTGGATGTCTGCGCAGCATGCGCCAATGAAAACTATCAATGGCGATTATCTCATTTATGATAATCGTAACGAAGCCGACTTCGCGGGGGCAATCCATAACAGCCGTGCGGTTAAGTACAGCGTGAATACTGAAACCAAGACAGCAACCCAAGTCTGGGAGCATGTTATTGGTAAATACACTCAGTCTTTAGGAGATGTTGATGAGCTGCCCAACGGTAATATTCTGATCACTGTGGGTGGTCCGGGTAGCAATGACAATGCTTATTTACTTGAAGTGACCGCAACACAGCCATCACAAGTTGTGTGGGAATTACATGTTAATAATAAAAAAATCTACCGTGCCGAGCGCATTGTCTGGGACGAGTTTTTATCCTTGGGCAACGACTCAGCAACAGAGTGGGCATTATCGGGCGAAATTAGTGGATTACACGCTGAAGGATTAACGCTTTTAAATGGTGATGAAACACTATCTATTGCTGCGGGTGCAACAATATTTGAATTTACTGAAACTGTGAACGCTGACACTGCATATAACATCCAATTAATGTCGGTACCCGAAAATCATACCTGTACTATAAATAATGGTTCTGGGACTGTGAGTGACAATATAGATGATGTTAGCGTTACCTGTAACGACAATAAAGTGAATGACGATTTAACGCATTTGCCAATTGGAGACCCACTTATTTTGCAAGTGGTGCTAGGTGATGATGAACCTGAAGTCGGTAAACTTTGGCTTTGCCGTATTCCCGAAAATGGTGGAGGAGCAGCGGCCTCAGATGACTGGGTGAATAAAGATGGATCTTGGAACTACATTACTAAACCCAAAGTTGAGGGCGAAAATGTATTGAACAGTCAATTTAATGTAACACTGGATGGATCAGGCAATCGCGTCATAGTAGGGAACAATCTGCCAGGCTTTCCTGTGGGAACATTTCCTATAGAACGCGGCACACTTGCGTGGGATTATGATAAAAATCCTAATGTTATTAGCGCACACGTTGTTAACATAACGTTTGATGCTATTCCTACAGTCAATGAAGAACCAAGTTGTGTTGGATTTGGTTCAAACGGTATATCTCTCGCTGGATCAGCAATTTACCAAGGTTCCTCAACCTTAGGAACTGATGCCGCGGCTTGGGAAATATTAGATAATAATGGTGGACATACCGACGGTACACAAACGTATCACTACCACTACCTTACTGAAACTGTATTAGCAGACTTAGATCCCGATGACGGTGGTCACTCTCAGTTAATGGGATATATGCAGGATGGCTTAGGCATTTTTGGCCCACGCGGTGAGGATGGAGATGTTTTAACATCAGCTGATCTAGATGTATGTCATGGGCATACTCATGACATTGAATGGGATGGTGAAATTCTAAATCTTTTTCATTACCACTGGACCTACGATTTCCCATACAACGTTGGCTGCTTTAGAGGAACCCCAAAGGATCTCGGTATAAATAATGGCTAGCCGTTGATTTAGGGTTACTCAAAATGGGTAACCCAATTTCTACATCAATTTCCGATATGCTAATCCTTGTAGGGAAAAACAGTGAAACAATATCTGTTAAATTTTATTCTAATACTTTTAATGTGCGCTACTTTTATTGAGTCAGCTACAGCACATGAATTTGATAGCCTAGGACTCTTAGTGCGTCACAAGGAAAATATAGTATCTCTGATTTCAGCTCCTCCTTTAGCGGCATTAGAAATTAATGAAAAAGGAGAAAAGCTAAATTTTGATATTAACGATGATGGATATACATCTTTTCAGGAAATTGTTGAATTTGAAGATGATATTGCCAAACGCATCGTGAATTTGGTTGTTTTTCAGAATGAAGAAGGAAAAATTGCAAAGCTTCACTCTTTTCGCCTATTAGAAAAAGGTTATGAAAACCTGTTAAAAATTGAAACTCCAAATGATAAAAATACAACTAACGATATCAAGCAACAGCAAAAAAATGAGAATGATAAAGCTATTTATATTCAGCTATCACTGAAATTCCAGTGGGAAAAACCCCCTCAATCTATTCGTTTAAAATACGGTCTAATGATCGATGATGAAAAGCATGTGCTCGTGAGAAATCAAAACATTGGCGAATCTCAAGTGCTGGTATTATCTTCAGCAGAGCCATCCATAACCGTTTATCCCATAACAGGAGACACCTTTGCTGATACTGATACTAAGGCAATGTGGGTACTTGGAGTTGAGCATGTATTAGGCGGTTTAGATCATATTTTATTTATTCTTGCCCTCACCCTTGTTTGTAAAAACCTCGCGAGTTTAATCGTACCATTATCCGCATTTACGGTAGCACATTCTTTCGCATTGGTTTTGGTGATTTTTGGGGTTAAAATAAATGCACCTAGCTGGTTAATAGAAGCCGGCATTGCGATGACTATTGTCATCATGGCATTGTTTGAGCTAGTGAACTGGAAACCAAAGCGTTTGTTTTTATTGACAGCGCTCATGGGTACGATTCATGGTTTAGGCTTAGGACAAGCACTTAGCGATAGTATTGGAGGAGTTGAATATTGGTCTTTAGCATTAGTACAAGTAACGGTTGGCGTTGAATTGGCACAACTGATAATTGCATTAATATTCCTCGGTCTGATAATCACTATATCCAAGCGATTAGGTTCAAGCAGAAAAAGGTTCGAACTCAGTATAAGCGCGATGATTATATGTATTGGGATTTTTTGGACTCTGGAGCGACTATTCAGCTAAGTCATTCACTAAAATGGGCAGTCGGGATGAGAGCTTCAACTATATTTTAAGTGTGACAGGGATATTAAGCCATTAAACGGCACTTTATAAGTACCGCTTTAATTAGGAGAAAAAAGAAATTTTATATTTTTACTTTTCGTATCTAAAGATAAAAATTTCCATCTTTATTAAGTGATATCTCTTCAATTCTTGTTACCGCATTCATATTCAATGGTCCGTATATATGAGGATATAAACCACCTGTAGCAGGCTCCCATTTAACTTCCGGTAATATGAGTGCTTTATCAACAACCAGAATAAGTGGCTGAATTTTTGCTTTATAATACTTATTAGCAAGCCGATTTAACTGGCTTCTTGGCGTAGCATGAATAAAACCTTCATCACTCAAAGAATCACGCGTTAACGTGCCCTCATCGAGTGACTGTTGATATTCAGCTTGTGAAGATAACAAATATATATTGTCATCACTAATTCCTGCGTACATGCGAATGAAAGTGTGGGTTAGTGTTTGCTGCTCAATACCTTGGTAAATATAATCAACGCGAAATGTCCCTTTAATACCGTTTTTTTCAATAGACTGGCTTACAATACTTATTTCCGCCAACGCCGTCCAATCGCTACTTGTTAGCCACAGTGGCATATTTTCAGTCAACATTTGAGTACTATTTTCTTCAAATGAATAGGTATTTCCAAGCATTAACGTTGAATAACTGTCTGAACGTAAAAAGGGTTTACTTGATCTTTCCAAAGCCATTATTTTTCCTGTAATTGATGCATTGTTCGTTTTTTCCTATCTTACCAGTAGCCATCTCGCTTTAAATGATAAATTGCAAATAATATCTTTATTTGCTGTAAGCAAAATTATGCTACATTAATGGCGTAAATTTTTAGGAAAATAAAATATGACTGAACAAGAAAATTTTAAACATATGCAATTAGACACATTGCATGAAGGGTTAAGTGAAAAAAAATATGTGGTTGTTGATATTCGAGATGCAGCTTCTTTCCAAGCTAGCCATATTCCTGGTGCTATTCATTTAAGTAATGAAAACTTTTCTGACTTTATTCGAGAAGCTGACTTAGATGTTCCAGTAGTTGTGTGTTGTTATCATGGTATTTCTAGTCAACAAGCGGCACAGTTTCTGATTAGCCAAGACTTCTCAGATGTTTATTCACTCGATGGTGGTTTTACTGATTGGCAGTTGCGTTTTCCTGCTGATATAGAACACTAAATGGCTGGGTATAATGTCGGAATTTAATTCAATTGATGATTTGATCCCGTTAGTTAAAGTATCACAACATAATATAGCTTTACTTTTTGCCCATTATTTAACCAGTGTAAATATTCATTCGAAAGTAGAGCAAGAAGACGGTGAATACATTATTCTCTGCCAAATGAGTGAACTTGATCACGCGAAAGATATTTTTGCTGAGTTTATTGCTGATCCCTACCAAGAAAAATATCAGCAAGCTGCGTGGAATAGTGGTGAAGTTGCTGATGTAAATGACAACTCTCCATCTTTAATCACTAGCTTTAAAAAGCAATTTTTTGCTCATGCCGGTTGGGTAACGTTAACCGTATTTGCATTATGCTGGCTAGTTTTTATTGCCAGTGTGCTGGGACTTGCTCGACCTGCTTTTCAGCTATTACATTTTTACCCAGAATTAACGCTAGATGCTTTTTTTGAATCGCCACTGAGATTATTAGGCCCTGCGTTATTTCATTTCTCATGGTTACATATTGTGTTTAATACAATGTGGTGGTGGCAATTAGGCGGCAGTGTTGAACGAATTCTGGGTAAAGGCGCGCTAATTAATTTATTTCTGATTACTGCGCTCTTTTCTAATTTGGGTCAGTTTATTGTGACTGGGCCTAACTTCGGTGGTTTATCGGGTGTAGTTTATGGCTTGGTAGGTTATGTTTGGTGGTACGGTTGGTTGGCACCTGAAAAAGGTTTAATGATCTCTAAACCGATTATAGGCTTTTTATTATTCTGGCTTGTGCTCGGATATGTTGATGTATTACCCGTTAATATGGCAAACACGGCACACTTGTTAGGTTTAGTGAGCGGTTGTTTGTTAGCGGCAGTAAATATTTTTTTGATGAAACGACGGTAGGTTATTCATTAAGAATTGTAGGTCGAATATAATCTCGACCTACAGAGTGAATTTTTTATTATTAGTTATCTAACCATTGAGTAAAAAGTAGTTTTTTAATTAACGGTTGGCCCGTTTCTTTGGTCAAAAGGTTTTTTACTTTTATTTCACATAAACGCTGAATTTCTTGGCGGCCATTGATAGATCTTACTTTCGCTTCAGGCTGCTGACCAATAATAGTAATAATCGCATCGCGTAACAATGGTGCGTGATGTTCAACCGTTTCATAATTTGAAGAATCTTCAATCATCAATTCTACGGTTATTCTAACGTATCCTAGCTTCTTTTTTACAGCAACATAGTTGGTAATAATTGAAGGTTCAAAACCGAAGTAAGCATAATCTGCAGCTTTCACTGACGATAAAGACAAAGCGAATGACAATAATGTGACTAATATTAATAAGTTTTTTTTCATTTTACTGCTCTATTTAACGGGAGAATTGAAAAGGCTATCGACTATATTACAATGAATCTTTAATTTTTATTAGCAAATTTATGCGCTATATTTTTTTTTGCACTCAAATCAATTATAAACCCTTAGTGATAAAACACTTATTGAACCTCTTAGCCCCGTAAATTACCAGCGGCATAAACAAAATAATACTGATATGATGTGCAGGTTATTGTTTAATAAAAATAGTTATTAATTAGTTGTTATGAACCAACCACATCCTTTATTTCCCATTACGATTGATACCTTATGGCAGTCACCTGAAGGCATTTCGCTAAATGACAATTTATTAAATTGGTTACTTGATCCAAGTTCTCTGACGACTCGATTAAGTCAGCGTTGTGAACACTTTAGGGTTGAAGTACTCGGTCAAGAAATTCAATCATGCTCAAAAGAAGAGTCAACAAGCGACATACTCCCTGAAGAACAAGTCTTAGTGCGTGAAGTGCTATTATATTGCGATGATATGCCACAAGTCTTTGCACGTAGTTTATTACCTTTAAAAAGCTTAACAGGTGAAGAGCAACAATTGGCACACCTTGGAAATCAGTCATTAGGGCAAGTGTTGTTTAGTAACAAAGATTTATACCGAAAATCTATTGAAATATCTGCTTTCTCACCAAGTAGTGCAGTATCTAAATTAGCACTCCAACTTGAATTACCACCTCAAACTGAGCTCTGGGGTCGACGTTCAACTTTTATGTTGCATGATAAACCTTTGATGGTTGCGGAAGTCTTTTTACCAAACGCTTTCGCTTATCAATTATCTCATTTACAAAATTCACAGGAAGAATCATGACAAGCACTGTTGCAGATAAATGGCAGGGTATTGTACAAATTACGCGCGCAGATAAACCGATTGGCACCTATTTATTGTTATGGCCAACCTATTGGGCATTATGGATTGCGGGTGATGGCTTCCCAACACTTCATTGGTTAGTTGTATTTACCTTAGGTGTGTTCGTGATGCGAAGTGCAGGTTGTGTTATTAATGATTGGGCTGACCGCAAAGTCGACGGGCAAGTAAAACGTACTGAGAATAGGCCGTTAGTGACAGGATTATTAACGCCTAACGATGCACTGTCACTTTTTGGTTTACTCCTTGGAATTGCACTCGGTTTAGTTTTAACCTTGAGTTGGTTCACCATTCAACTTTCCGTTGTCGCTGTTTTATTGGCTGCAAGTTACCCGTTTATGAAACGCTACACGCAATTACCTCAGGTGGTGCTTGGCGCTGCTTTTAGTTGGGGAATGATCATGGCCTTCGCTGAAGGTATGGGAGAAATACCACCTGTTGCATGGCTACTTTTTAGCGCTAACCTTTTATGGACAGTGGCTTACGACACAATGTACGCCATGGTAGATCGAGATGATGATTTGAAAATTGGCGTGAAATCAACCGCAATTCTTTTTGGTCGCCATGATAAACGCATTATTCTTTTCTTGCAGTTGGCCACTTTAGGGTTGCTAATGGAAGTGGGTGAAATACTTGCTTTTGGTTGGCCATATCAGTTAAGCCTTGTTGTAGCAGCAGGGTTCTTTTGTTATCAACAAATTTTAATTGTGAATAGAGAGCGTGAAAAGTGCTTTCAAGCTTTTTTGAATAATCACTTCGTAGGTTTGATTGTGTTTGTTGGTATTGCTGTGGAATACTTATAAAAAACCTTAAAAAATAAACTTTATATATTATGTCATCTTGAAGCCTGTTCAAGATGACAATATGGCCAGTTCAATACTTTAAATAATTAGACTTCAGTGAACAATATTTTATCGAATAATACTTTGTAAAACTTCTATATCTACCAACTGAGTTACAGACGATTTCAGTAAGCCTAATGTACTACTATCAACGAGTTTATCCCCTTTGTCTTTATTAATATAACTCTGTTCAACCATTGCATTGATTAAAGTCCCTTGGGCTTTTTTATCGACAAACTCAGGGGCATTAATACCATTCAATACCGATAAACGTTGGGCAATAGCGACGACTTTGTCTTCAAGGTCATTTTTATTGATGGGAGAGAAGCGATTGATCAATGAACATATAATGGTAAAGCGTTGAACTGTTTCATTGACACATTCGCCAAGTAATCGAATATTACTATTAAGCGGACCATCGTTGACCACACTGAAAAATCCCGCTTTACTTTGTGTAATGAGGCCTTCGTTCAGTAAATGGTCGATGACCTTTTCAGTTTGTTGGTTTACTTCATTTTCGTTCTGCCAGAGAAATAAATCATTTTTTACTAAGCTCATGATGCGCTGAACTTGTTCTAATAATGTATCTAGATTAATTTTGTTATGGCGGTCTAATAGCCGACAAACAAGTGCAGGTAAAATATAGCAATGCAAAATATTATTACGATAATAGCGCATTTCTAGCGTCGCTTTTTCAGACAATGAAATGATATCGCCATAACTGTCGTGATTAACAGTGACTTTATTTAAGGCAATAACATCATCAAGCAGCTGCTGACCATCTTCACTTGGAGTGGTGAGTTGTTTACTGTAAGGCGCATGGCGCTGCAGATTCAAAAAGAAATCAAGTTGGTTGATTAATTCAGTTTTAGCGAGCGCTTTATTTTTACAAGCATGAAGAATTAACGCAACTAAAGCAGTACCATTAATGGCAGCACTTTGATTGATATGTGTCATTACTTGATCAGCCAATACATTAACACTTGGGGTTAACCACGTTGGTTTTTGTGGGTCAATGGGATCAATATCTTTTTTCCAATCAGGAACCTGCTTATTTAAGAATTGATTAATATTGATAGGTTCACCAAAATTTACGTAACCTTTACCGTAGTTTCGTAAATTTCTAATCGCTTTAATTACGCCAAATATAGATTCGTTCTTCTTTTTACTACCACTTAATTCTTTGTGATAAGTGCCGACTTCCATGACGTGTTCGTAACCTAAATAAACGGGCACCAGTGTTAATGGACGGTCAATGCCTCGAAGTAAGCTTTGTATTGTCATGGCTAACATGCCAGTTTTAGGTGGCAATAAACGGCCAGTTCTACTTCTTCCACCTTCAGAATAATACTTTACTGAATAACCTCGTTCGAATAATAAGCCTAAATATTCTCTAAAAATGGTGGAATATAAGCGATTCCCCTTGAAGCTACGGCGGATGAAGAAAGCGCCCGCTTTGCGAAATATCGCGCCTGCAGGCCAAAAACTTAAATTAATACCTGCTGCTATTCTAGGTGTAACTAAACCTTCTTGGAAAATTACATAAGTAAGTAGTAGGTAGTCCATATGGCTGCGATGACAAGGTACATAAATAATTTCATGACCTTCTTGAGCAAGATCACGTAATACTTTCGCATTGTTTATGTTGATACCGCTATATAGACGATTCCAAAGCCAATTCAAGATACGTGCACCTAAGCGCACCATTGAATCACGATAATCTCCGGCGATTTCATCCATGATGGCAAGTGCTTGTCTTTTTACTTCATATTCACTGATGGATTTACTTTTTGCTTCGTCGCTGATTAAGCGTTTTATTGAAGGGTTGCTCATTAGTGAGGCAAACATTTGTTGGCGATGCATTAGCCTAGGGCCCGTTGCTGCAATAGTTTGTCTGTAAAAATGGAAGCGAGCAATACGCATTAGTTTTTGAGCGCTTGCTTGTGTTGTTCCATGCTTATCTGCCATTAAACGAAAAGAAATCGCTTCACTAAAACGTACAATGGAGTTTCGCCCTAAGAATAAAACAATGAAGAATTTACGTAACCAAGACGGGGATTCTTGATCCGCTAACACGGTACCAATACTTGCATTATTGTGCTCTTTTGTTGGCGTTCGCCCCCAAATAACATGAGCAGGAATTAACTGTGCATCTAATGATTCATCTATGCTGTGTTGTTTTAATAACTCAAAGCCCTGGGTTATTGCTTCGGTGTTACTTGCTTTTCGCCAGCGAAATAAAGGGGTCGGTTTTTCCAAAAATAGTAAACGTGAAAAACTTTTTCCGTTAATCGTAACAGGCGTTAGAGGGTCTGGAAGCGTTAAGGTTTTACATGCTTTACGTAATGCTAAAAGATCGCTGGCAGATTGATGACGGATAACATAAAACTGTGGCTGTTCAGGTTTCACTTCTTCTGACTCTAAATAATTGTCAGGTACAATTTTACTGCGAACAAGAAGTTTTATTGGAAAACGTAATAGGAAATAGAATAATGAACGTATGGCTGGCATCGTGTTTTTTCTCTGAAACTGCATATTGAGGTATGATGGTTAAAGTCATGTTTTTAATCTTAACTTTATTGTAGCATGTTGCATCTGGTTTGTCGTAATGACAGCCATAACGGACATATTTCATTCCTTATCGAGTAGCATAATGACAACAAAACTGAAAAAAATCGCTATTTTTGTCGACGTACAAAATATTTATTATACGACGCGTGATAGCTTTCAAAGGCAGTTTAACTATCGTAAGTTTTGGCAACAAATTAATGAACAAGGCGATATTATGATCGCTAATGCATATGCTATTCAACGAAGTGATGATGCTCAGCATAAATTTCAGAAAGCATTAAAACATATAGGGTTTGATGTGAAATTGAAGCCTTTTATCCAACGTCGAGATGGTTCGGCAAAAGGTGATTGGGATGTAGGTATCACGATTGATATTATGGAAAGTGCACCTCATGTTGATACGGTAATATTATTATCTGGCGATGGTGATTTTGATTTGTTACTCAAAAAAGTTAAAGAGCGTTATGGTGTCAAAACGCATGTTTACGGTGTGTCTGCATTGACAGCTAATTCGCTAATTAATGCAGCGGATGATTATTTTCCTATTGATGATTGGTTATTATTATAAATGAAAATCAACATATCTTAATGACCACTTAACGATCAGTTCGTTATAAATTTGCCATTATCTGCTAATGTTACAGCCCAGTACTTTTTGTAAACTTCCTCAAGATACACCTTCTACATTAATAAAAATTCAATGTTTGGCTATTTTATAGTAGCGCTTTGAGCAATACTCGTTCAATAAATTAATTTATGGGACTAAACTGCATCAGACTGATTTTATTGATAATAATTTTATTCAGCTATGTACACACTAGATAAAATAAAAGTATTTTATCTAGTGTGTAATAAATCTGTACGTCAGGCCACTAACTAAGTACAACCAATCAACAGAGACCAGAGGTTACATGGGAAGCGATTTTTATCAGCTATATATACTACCTTATGCGGGAATCATTATTAAAATTTGCCGAGCTTACACGAATAGCCAGGAAGATTTTGAAGATTACTATCAAGAGGTTTGTTTACAAGTTTGGCGAAGCAAAGACAATTTCAATCAAGAAAGTGAATGGTCAACGTGGATATATCGTATTTCGCTCAACGTGTGTTTAACTTATTTGAAGCGACGAAAAAGTGGCGATAAAGAGATTGTTTCAGACACCTTACCTGAAGAAGCGATAGATGATAGTAAAGCATTTGCCAGTGATGAAATTAATGAACTATACAATGCCATTAAACATCTATCAGAAACCGATAGGGCCATAATTTTACTTTATCTCGAAGAAAAAACGTATGAAGAAATAGCCGAAATTATTGGCAGTAATACGAATAATATTGGAGTTCGTATAAAGCGGATAAAAGACAGGCTCAATAAAATTATTAAGCGAGAGGATTAACACATGACAAAATCAATAGAAGCAATGTGGAAAGAAGGCTTTGTTAACGAAGCGAAATTAACAGCTCCGGAAATTAATGATTTATATAACCGTGAATCAGAAAACATGGTTGATAAACTACTAAAGATGTTTGATCTCAATATCAAAGCGATCATTTGGGGCTGTGTGATTATGCTAGTGATGATGAGCCTTATTGGAGCGCCGTTTTTAGGTTTATATATATGCTGCTTAATATCACCACTGATTATCATTTCCAAAAAAGAGCTTAAAAAAACAGTTAATTTGTCTAAAGGGCAAAGTAGTTATGATTACCTAGTGAGTTTTAATAATTGGCTGCAAAGTTCAATTGATACGTATTCTGGTTATTACAAAATATTTTATCCTTTGTTTTTTCTTGGTATGGCTGTTCAAGCGATTGTTAGTAAAGCAGGAGGAAAGGTTATAGCGCTGCTCGTTGAAAAGATACCAACTGATATCATACTATTCGGCTTGCCTTATTATTTAATAGTAACTATTGCTATCGCAACACTGTTGTTTGCGCGTTACGCTGAGGCAATTTATCACTGGGATTTGAACATTATTTACGGTCGCCAGTTTAAAAAGTTAGATGAGCTCATTGCTGATATGGAAGAATTAAGAAAGTAATATTAGCCAGATTCTTTTGGAAGTCGCTTGCGCCTTATTTTATTTTTGGCGTTAGCGATCTTGAAAAGCTAACCAATATTAGCAGGGGTATAAATTTACATTTATCCATAAAGTTGTGAGATAGTGTCTTCATTATAAAAAAGAGAATTAATACCTAATGAAATTTTTGACTTTACTGATAGTTTCTTTATTCGTATCAGCCTGTAGCCAACAAGAAGTTTATAACTCATCAGCTGTGAGCAAAGTTAACCACAGCAAATCACCCATAGAAGCTGCTGCATTGTCATATGATGGTGTGTTAAATGTTGTCGTTAATACTGGGAGTGTTTGTCTTTGGCAAAATAAACAACCAGCGAATACGCCGAGGTGTTTGTCAGCTGTTCACGCAAAGCATATCGAAATAGCTCACATCAGTAAAAATAATAAATTTTTATATCTTTCTAATAGAGTATCTGTAAAAAAGTATTCAATTAATAACCTGCAGGTAATAGGTGAGTGGCAGGTTGCGGATAACATTATTAATGATATTTCGGCTTCAAAGAATGGTCGAACGCTTCTTTTAGGGTTTCGAAGTGGTAAAGCCAGTATTATTGATACCCAAACAAATAAAGTGACAACCTATCAAAAACATCGATTAGACATAAATGCGGTGAGTTTGTCTGAAAATGGCCAAGTTGCTTTTACGGGCTCAAGTGATAAAAAAGCCCAGTTATGGAATACTTCAAACGGTGAAAAGGTATATGAATTTGGCCATGCTAGCCGAGTGAATCATGTAGATATAAGTGCAGATGGTTTAGTTGGCTTTAGTATTGATGCTGTTAAGAACCGGAAGTTTTGGGATTTAAAAACCGGCAAACTCATTGCAGACTTAGATACTTATTTAAAGTTTTTGGAGATTAATGATTCTGTATTCTCGGATGACAAAAGTGTGTTTTTAACCGGTTCTCCCAGACGCGTTTTACAATTATGGAGAGTTGCAGATGGCGCATTGATTGGCCAGTGGGAATCAACCGCGGAATACGGCAGGGCATCTGTATTAAGTGTTGCAATGAATGAAACTCAGAATAAATCAATGGCAAAAGCGAAGAGCGTTAAATCTATTGTTGCGACTAATAGCGATGGTGTTGTAGAGCAATGGGATTTTCCTGTTTATCAATAAACTGAAAAATTATTTAGCGGATAATTACTTTATCTGCTTTAGTGATAATGATTTTACGTTAACGCGGCTACTATGTTTTTATTTCTTGAAGGTGATTATATAGATGCATCACATGCGCAGCTTCGTATTCATCTTTGGTTAGTGCACCATAAGCAAAGTGCGGTGCTAGCGTACCTTGATAGTTATTGAAGTCAACCAAGGATTTCTTTAAGCGATTTAGCGCTATTATCGCATCTATTTTTTTATTCAGTTTTGGTGCACCTGGAATAGGCTCATTTAACGCATGAGTCATCTTGCCTTTAGACGAAAATGCTGAGAATGCTAGTTTACCAATAGTGCTCTTAAAAAGGTTCGATTTATGTTCTGGAAATTGAGACATTGAATATTCGACACTTTGTGCGCAATGCGTAAATATTTGAGCAGGATCCCATTCACCTAAATTATCAATATTTTTATGAAATAAGGCATCTATACTTCTTAACGCGACGTCTATTGTAAGACTATCTTTATCGTATTCATCAATGATTAAAAATGTGCCAGCACCTAAACCTATAATAGCTGCTCCACTTGCCAGTGAAGCTTTAAAAAACTGTCTACGTTTCATGCTATCTCCTTCAAAGTTTAGGTTATTTAGATTATATCAACGAAATTAATGAATATTAGAATCTGTAACTAACACCGGTATTAACACCTCTGATATCAATGTGTTTTCCCAAGTTCAATACTTCGTAACCGGCTTTCATGCCTATTCCGTTATCAAATTCAAACATCCAACCAAAAGAGAAACCCACATCACTACCATCTTGATTAAATACAACTTCATTATCGTCAATTATATCGTAATCATATTGAAGCGCATTCACTTTTAAATATAAAGAATTGCGTTTAGAAATAGGAAAGTTAACTGTGGCGGAAATCATCATTGCACTGTAATCAATTTTAGAGTCAGTTAATAGATCGAATATTACTCCATCGGCTTTACTGCTATCTCCTTTTAAATAGCCAACACCAATTGAAATATGTTCTGCCATTTTGTATTCATACGAATAAGCATAGTGCGATGTAAATAGATCATTTAAATCAGATGTCTCTTCAGCAGAAGCGTTATCAATATCTGAATAGCTATATTCAAGACCTACTTTATGAGGGCTTTCGTTAGCGAGCGTTAATGTACTAATAAAAAAGCTTAAAATAAGTATGCGTAACATATTGTATCCCTACAAATTAAGTTAATTGACAATTCGGGCACATAATAACGCAGCCTTTGTTAATGTAAAGTTTAAACTGTAAGGATAATGTAACAATTCTCGTGTGTATATTATTCCATGCCCATATATTTTGGATGCGCTTGGATCCTGTTAAGCCATTTTTGAATCGCAGGATATTCTAATAGGTTAAAACCACCTTCATGAGCGACATGGGTATATCCATATAGAGAAACATCGGCAGTCGTTAACTCGTTACCAACAAGATAAGGTGTTTCTTGTAATTGTGTCTCCATCACTTGAAGTGCTTTATGGCCACCTTTTTGTTTTGATTCATAATCAGCTCTGCGATCATCGGGTAACCCAAGATACTTAGCGATATAGCGTGCTACAGCAATAAAAGGTTCATGACTATATTGCTCGAAAAATTGCCACTGCTGAATTTTTGCATTAATAAAACGATCATTTGGAAGCAGTGTGGTATTAGAAGCTAGGTAATTTAGAATGGCATTAGATTCTGACAAAAATCGCCCATCATCCAGTTCGAGTAAAGGAATTTTACCATTTTTATTCTTTTTCAAAAAATCTTCGGTGAGTGTTTCATTGGCAAGAATATCCATATGAATCCACTCATGCTCAATCGATAAAAGTGAGGTGAGAAGCTTTATTTTATAGCAATTTCCAGACTGAATATCTGCGTAGATTTTCACAGCGATCTCCTAGTTATGTAATGTCTGATTTATATTGAGTATGATTAAAGCGATTTAATCATATGAATAGTCTCATCTTCAAACCCTTGTTTTTGATAAAAATTGTGCGCTCCTTTATTTTGAGCGAAAACTTCTAAATGTAATAAACGATAACCTAACTCTTTAGCCCATATTTCTACTGAATTAACTAATTTTTTCCCAATACCCAGTCCTTGTGCTTCAGAGCATACAGCCAATAGTGGCACCGTTCCGCATGTTTCGCCCGAAATACTGTCTATGTGTGAACGAGCATGAATAAAGCCTAAAGGGACGGAGTCTTTTTCTGCGATGAGCGTTGTGTGAGGGGCTGTCGTTTGAATGAGCATGTCAGAAATATAGTCATCCTGCATTTTTTGTATAACGTCATCAGAATGCCATTCTAGTCCTGCTACTTCAGCAAGTCGTGGCGATAATTCGAAAATGAAAGGTCGATCACTTTCAATTGCGGCCCTAATAATTATATTGTTTTTCATATTGTGCTTACGTGTTTCATTGTTCAATATTAAATACTTTACGGATAAAAAATGAGACAGATAATGAAATTAACATGCCCATAAAAAAATATAATGCGATTATATAATTTCCTAGCGCTGATACTTTTACATCGCCATTTTCTAATAAGCATACACCTTTGTTGTAATTGAAACTACCGTTGCTATCTAGGCATTGTTCTACCAGTAATAAATCATTGGCGAACCAAATAGCGATAAAACTAACAATTACGCCAATAAAAAGTGGAATGGAATTTTTCTTCATACGTTCCTAAAAAAGAGTCGCGATTATAGGTTTTTTTCAGTGAAAATAGCGCTATAAATGTTTATTTACTTGGCATTAATATCCCATAATTTCAATGTTTGATAAACAACGAATGTTACTTTTCGTTATAACTTTTGTCTGACTTGGCATTCTTAATCATATGATAAAAATAATTTATTATAATATTTACTAAAATAATTTAACCCCTTTCCTTTTTTACAAACGTTTTATAGATACAAGCAATTATATTATCGCTTGTATTCGTTTTTTGTTTATTAAATAAAGGAATAAATATGGCTAAATTATTATCTTATATCAGCTTGTCAGTGATCATTACTTTTGGGTTGTTTGCATTTATGGCGTCTTTAATCAGTAGTGACAGTGTAAATATTACACCACCATTACCGCCAATTGTTATTGAAGTTGCTCAAGTGCCAGAAGACTCAAAAATACAAATTATTGAAAAAGTAAAACTTGATCCACCTCCAGCACCTGAACCTATGCCAAAGAGTGATGTTACGCCTGTTGTTGCAAATGACGCCATCGCTTTAGCTTATCAGTCAGTGCCCATTTCATTAACAGGCAAAGGTACCACGTTTAAACAATACGAAGGTATGAATAACAACGAAGCAAGACCTATAGTACGTGTTAACCCAAAATACCCAATGGACGCTATGAGGGAAGGAACAGAAGGGTGGGTGAAATTAGCCTTTGATATTAATAAAGTAGGAAAGGTGGTTAATATTTCAGTAATTGACTCACAACCTAAGCGTATTTTTGATAAAGCGGCGAGACAAGCTTTAAGAAAATGGAAATATCAGGCAAAATCAGTTGATGGACAAGCGGTATATCAAAAATCACGTACCGTACAATTAGATTTTTCTATGGAACAACAAAGTTAGGATGTGTCTTTGAAGTTACCCTCAATGATTAAGGGCTGGTTTAATCCCAATATTAGCCCTGAAATCTTATTAACGCGATATATTGCTACCAGCAAAGATAAATACTTTATTTTGCTGGTGGAGCAATTTAATCAGCCGATTTATCATTATTTGTTGAGTCAATCAGACAAAGAAATGGCAGAAGATATTATTCAGTCAATGTGGTTAAAAGTCATTAAGATTAAAGAAACACATCAAGCACATAATAATGTGAAAAGTTGGTTATTTACTATCGCTAGAAATACCTTAATAGATGAGTTGAGAAGACAAAATCGTTGGCAAACTCAACCATTGGATGAAGCTGAACCTTCGTTAGAATTGTCAGTAATATCTCAAACGGTTAACTATACCTTAGAGCAAGAATCAGAGAATAGAGATCGGTTGGCCACTTTTAATCAAGCCATTTCTTTATTGCCTTTTCATCAGCGCGAAGCTTTTATTTTTCAACAGGAAGGCTTTTCCGTGTTACAAATTGCTGAATTAACTGATGAGAGTTTTGAAACGATTAAAAGCCGTTTACGTTATGCCAGAGCACAGATTAAACTTTTCTTGGAAAAAACATCATGAAACACGAAGATAGTGATAAAGAAATTGCTTCACTTTATCAACAGAGAAAGCAGCAAATAGAAGTACCTGAAATCAATTTGTCGTTACTACAAAAAAAGAAGAAGCCTTTATATACTATCGTGCAATTACTGGCGATATTATTTTTTGGCAGTGTTGCGTCATTTGGAATTCTTGCGGTGATCAGCCATTTTTCAGCACAAGTGCCAATGCCACCTAAGCCTTTATTGCCAACGAAGTTGAGTATTGTTGAACTTGATAATGAAGAGGTAACACCCGTTGATGAAGTTATCGCTATTGTTATACCGCCATTAGTACCAAAAAAACCTTATGTTGCCCCTGTTTATTCTAAGAATACACAAGTTCATGGAGTGACTGATTTACCTAATGCATTACCGTTTACTTTATCTGTAGATGTGATCACCGTTTCAGCCAATCCTGAATTAAAGCAGCCTGTATTATCTTTGGTACCCATTTATCAGGAGCAACCCAAATATTCAAATGAAGCGATTAGAGATCGGCAAACAGGAACGGTTAAGCTGGCCTATATGATTTCATCTAAAGGTAATGTATCTACCATTACCACAGTGGAATCTACTGCAAATAGAGAGTTGAATTTTGCGGCTAAAAAAGCGTTGTCAAAGTGGCGTTATCGAGCGGGAGAATACAGTAAAGAGGGTTATGAAATTATTTTTGATTTTACGCTGGAGGATTAATAATAAAAATTAATGTGAACTTATTAGCTTACTTGTACTCTTACTATACGAGAGCTTATTTCCCTTAGTGTTTCATGTTTTTATAAAGCGTTTCTTGTTTTCAAGAAACGCCTTTTTTTTGCTTTTTTTTAGCGTTGTCGTTAATATCGTTTTATTTTTCTACTCCACCTATATTCAGATTAATACCAACGCCCGATTCATTGGCAGGCGGTAATAACCGACGTTGATATTACATTAAATCAAATCAAGCGTAATGGCTTAAATCAGGTGTATGGTTTGTGATTTATTTCTGCACGATAAAGCGTTAGAATTTATGACTGAAGTTTATAACGATTACAGCGTTTTATCGTTAATGGTGTTTGTTATAAGTTATAGATGAGAAACAATGGAGACGTATAAATGTATTTCGGGAAGTGCTTGTGTGGGACAGTAAGTCTCAAAATTACAGGTGAAATAAGTGATATTATTCATTGCCATTGCTCATTATGCAGAAAAAATAGTGGTACGGCATACGCCACTAATGGTTTCATCAATACTGCCGATTTTGAAATTGTCTCCGGTGATGATTGTTTAACAACATTTGCATTTAAACCAGGAAGAAATCGTCATTTTTGTACGCAATGTGGTTCACCTGTTTATAGTTCAAATGACCAAGATCCAACAAGACTCCGAATTCGTCTAGGAATACTCGAATCTGATATTTCAGAAAGACCTATTTCGCATAACTTTGTTACTTCAAAAGCAAACTGGGAAGACCTTGACGAAAAACTACCAAGATACGATGCTTTCGAGCCAAGTCGAAAATAAGTACAGCTCGATAACCAAAAAAGGTGATATGCAAGTAAATAATATATATCGCAAAACACCTAAGCGTGATTCTCTATTTAATAATAAAAGTTATTTCACTAAGTGGCTATCTAACCAACTCACCATATAACTGGCTAGTTGTGTATCGCTATCAAGTAAAGGGTAGCCATGTGCAGACCCTTTAAAAGCGATAAATTTACTACTCTTATTCGTAGCAGCCGTAAATAATATTTTCGCACTCTCGTAAGTACCCGTATCTTTTTCTGAGGCAATGATCAGAGTAGGCTTATCAGCTAGAATATTTTTATAGCGTGTGATGTTTTCATCACCCTGGCCTGATGAGAAAAAGCCAATAACGTTTACAGGATTATTCTCCGCTAACGTAATCGCTTGAGAGCCACCACAACTAGCACCAACTACACCGACTATACCTTTATCAGACATTTTACCTTTTAGGTGGTCATAAGCTAGCTGAACATCGCTAGGCCAATATTTAGACATTTTTTGCCAAGCGGCACTTCGCTCTTTTTTCGGTAATGCTTGAATTTTGTTTACACTAAATTCATCGTTTATACTTTCACCAAAACCACGAAAGTCTAAACTCAATGCATGAACACCTTTGTCTGATAATTGCTGCCCAATATCGTTATACATGGTTCTATTGTAATTACATTGGTGTAATAACAATACAGCACGGTCACTTGCTTGATTGCTCTGGTAAAAGCTCGCCTTTAAAGCAAAGCCTTGGTCGGTTTTCAAAGTAAGGTCACTTGCCTGACTTGATGCGGTAAGTGTTAATAACGCTGCAGATAATATCTTTATAAATGCGTTCATAAATTTCCCTGTTATTTTGGTTATTCAATTAATAACTCCTTTGGTATAACCTACCGAATGAAGTGTTTTATTAAAATAGTAAAGCGCTGAATTGTCTAAAAATCAGGCTTAAATACCCTATCATTACTTCTTGAAACATTACCTAACAAAATGGAAGAGGGTGTATTCATTCTCTTTATGATGATGGCATATTTCACTATCACTAGGCGTTGGCATTTATAGTGATTAGTATTACTATGCGAACAACATTAAAACTCACTACAGTGCATAGTTATGGCTATTGGCAGTCTTATTTTATTAATGTTTAGTGGACTTGGTGCATTAAACGGAATTTTACTTTCTCTCTATTTTTTTTCAGCTAAGCCTAAAAGCCTTTCTAATAAATTTTTAGCTGCGATGTTGTTGATGATCAGCATTCGTATTTTAAAGTCGGTACTTTATTATTTTAACGCTGAAATAGCTGAAACGATACTGCAAATTGGTTTGTCAGCCTGTTTTATGATTGGACCTTTATTGTATTTATATTGTGTGAGCAAAGTTGGAAAGATAGAAAGTCAGTTGATTAAATGGCCGTTGCATCTTGCAGGGTTACTTACTTTAATTGCTGGCGTTGGTATAGCTTATCCTTATCAAAGCAATCCAGAGTTATGGGGTGGTACTTTGTATAAAGTGATCAATTTCATTTGGTTACTCTATCTTGTCATGTCTGCTTATGTGCTTTTTCCCACGGTTAAAAAGCTGAACTACAAACAGTTAAGTTTGACAGATGATAATACTTGGCTGATAAGCGTATTTGTTGGCAATGCCGTTATTTGGCTAGCCTACTTTACGGCTTCTTACACTTCTTATATTGTTGGCGCGTTGTCGTTTTCATTTATCTTTTTGTTGGCGTTCTTAGTTTTTATAAAAGCACGAGAAGGTCAAAAAAAGGGGCATATAAAATATGCCAATAAAAAAATTATTGATACTGAAGCGGATAGTTTGATTTTGAAATTAGCCCGTATTATGGAGGAAGAGGAACTCTACAAAAACGCTAATGTTACGATGCCACAGATAGCTAAAACCCTCGGTATATCCTCCCCATATTTATCACAGTTACTTAACGACAATTTTAATAAATCTTTTTCACTGTTTATGAATGAATACAGAATTGACGCCGCCAAATTGTTACTTATTGATGAAAAACAAATGAGCATGGATCTTATTGCTGAGCAATGTGGTTTTAATTCACAGTCGACATTTTATAATGCGTTTAAAAAAATCGTTGGTGCTACTCCTGCAGTTTTCAGAAAGGAAAATAAACCAATATTATCTCCTGAATTATAATTCCGTAGTTCGAACTTATAATGTGCGGATGTAATTTATTACCTGAGAAATTAGAGTAACTCCAAATAAGTAATATAACTTTTGGAGAAACAATGAAAACTAATTTCATCAACACTATTATTTCAATCGCGCTACTCGTATTAACTTTTGTTCTTACGAGCACCTCTGCCTATGGGCAATCGAATGAGTTGAAGATCCGTCAAACATTGACTGACTACATTCAAGGCACCTCTTACAATCGCCCTAAGCAAATCGAAAAAGCGTTTCATCAAGAGACAAATTTATTGTTAGAGAAGAAAAATAATCCTTTATGGCGTGTTCCTGTTAAGCAGTATATTTCGTGGTTTGAAAATGGGAAAATCGGAGAGTTTACAGGGCGCATCGGAGAAATTATGAATATTGATGTTGCAGGTAGTGTTGCAACCGCTAAAGTAGAAATAATTTTTCCTGCAAAAAAACTACGTTATACGGATCTTTTTTTATTAAAAAAGCTTAACGATAATTGGCAAATAATAAGTAAGACAGCAAGCAGTGAAGAGACGATAAATCACGGAAAACGTATTTTATTTATTGTGTCGAATGCCCACTTTCATGGTGAACTCGACAAAGCCGCAGGGGCAAGTTTTTCTGAAATAGTGAATGCGTATCATGCTTTTAAGCAAGCGGGATATACCGTTGATTTTGTCAGCCCAGAAGGTGGTGCGATACCTCTTGCTTACATTAATACTTCAAATAAGCTCGATAAACAGTATCTGTATAATCATGATTTTATGTATGCGCTTGAACATACTCGAACGCCACAACAGATTATTCCAGAACACTATAAAGCGGTACATTATATCGGCGGGAGTAGTGCGATGTATGGTGTTGCTGAGAATAAAGAGATCCAAGCAATATCAATGGAAATTTATGAAAAATATCATGGAATTATTTCCTCAGTTTGTCATGGTACTGCGGGTATTGCGCACTTAAAGACGCGTGATGGTAAATACCTTGTGGCGGGAAAACGCATCAGTGGTTATCCTGATGCTTATGAAAACCAATCAGCTGCTTACTTTCAGCAATTTCCATTTAAGATTCAGGAAACCATTGAGCAAAGGGCAGGGGAATTTAAATACAGTGCTCGAAACCAAGCACATGTTGAAGTTGATGGGCGAGTTATTACAGGTCAAAACTATTTGTCATCAGCGCTAGTTGCGAGAAAAATAATTGAAACACTCAATTCGAAAAACGAATGATTTCATGGCGTTAGTGTACTCACCTAAATTGTTCTTAAGTGATATTTAACGAAAAAGTATAGAAAATAGTTGAAAGAGGAATATTTGATAAATGGCATTGAACTTACTTTAAGTATTGATATGCCAGTTGACTAAATCTTGCTGTGTATCGATATCCTTTTCAGCATGTTGAATACTTACAGTTTTAAGATTTTCTTTATTCGCATATAAAACGGGCTTGGCGCCTTTATCTCCTTTCAAGCGCATTAAGTCAGCAAAATAAGTTGCAGGAAAAATAGCGGGTGGCATAAATTCTTGTCCCGCTTTGGCACAAACCAACTTATTCGGCAAAGCTAAAGACTGTTTGATTAATGTGACATAGTTATCAGCAGTTAATGCAACTTGATCAGCCAATGCGATTAAAATATGACTAGGGCTATTTTCATTATCATGTGCACTAGTGAGCATATGCCCAACAGACTGGGAAATAGTATGGCCTAAGCCTAAGTGAGCATCTTCACAATAATCAAAGATATATCGGTTATGCTCGTTCTCATGTTCACTGAAGAATGTGGTGATTTGTGAATGATAACGCCCAGTGGCAATCTGAATGTTTTTTTCATCTATATTAAGCTCCTTAAGTGCTACAGATATTTGATGAAAAACATGCTCAATGAGTGTGATTGAAGTTTCTTTGTGTTGCACTTTTGCTAAGACCTTGACGCCATTAAACCGTTCACTTTTACCCGCAGCTAGCAGGATTACTTTTAAGTTATAGTCCTGTTTTTTCATACGCTATTTTTCTAATACTTTTTTTTCTAGAACGCCGCTAATTGATCGTGCACTTTTTTTGAAGAGGCTGGCATGGCATTCCGCAAGTATGGAAAGCGCTATGCTCTCGGGTAATGTTCCGCCAATTTCAATACCTGCAGGCCCTGCGAATGTAAGCGATAAAGACTGCTCATCAACTTCTGCCTGACTAATAACTTGCTGCTTTCTATTGTTTGGACCCAATAAGGCGAGGTATTTAATTTTCGTTTCAGCTAAAGCCTTTAAAGCTTGTGCATCAATCGCAACACTATGGCTCATCAATATTGCAGCATTCACATCTTTTTCTGCAACAAAGTCCGTGAGCACATTAGCCTCACCTTTTATAATATGATTCACATTTGAAAAATATTCTTTTCGGGCGTTTGCAGGGCGTGGATCCCACAACGAAACTTTCCAGCCTAACTGCTGAGCCATGTTAACTAAAGGGCGAGCGTCAATACCTCCACCAATAACGAGCAGATGAGGCTCAGGTATAATGGGTGTTGCTAACCAATTTTTTTCGCTGTCGTTATTCTTACTTAATGGCGATGGAATGAGTGAAGCAGTTTCAGTAATATTGCTAACGGTCGCGGCTTCAAAATATGCTTGCGCTTTAGTGTCTTTACTGACAATACTTTGATAAAAATAACCAGAAACACGATGATGAAGTGCGTCGTATACTTGCGCTAATGATAAGTAGTTATTGTCGCTGCTTATTTGCTGCAACATAATGTAGATAGTGCCGCCACAGCCAATACCGAGATGAAAAGATAAATCATCTTCATCCGAACCGTCGTAACATACCAACATTGGTTTACCTGTTTGTATAACTTTTCGCGCATTAACGCCAATGTCTGACTCTAAACAACCACCACTTAGCATACCTAATTGATGACCTTGACTGCTAAAGAACATCATAGCGCCTGGTTTTCGATAACAAGGACCATGTGTGTCGTAAATAGTCGCAAGTACCCAATCAATATTATCTCTTTCAGGATACCATTGAGCTAATAAATGTGAGAGGTGATTGCTCATAAGGCATACTTCCTTATGAACAAACTTTGTTGCTGATTAAACTTTTCACAACGATATAAAACCATTAATACTACTGCTTTCATTAAATTTTTATACTTACACTGATAAAGGTTTAAAAGGTAAATCTCTATATCGTTTACCCGAAGCGGCAAAGACTGCATTACTTAATGCTGGCGCAAAAGGAGCTACACCAGGTTCGCCTAAACCTGTTGGGCTCTCATCTGAATCAGGAATATGAACGCGAACATTTGGCATGTCTGAAATACGCATAACGGGATAATCATGGAAATTAGAGTTAACCACTGCGCCACCTCTAAAGGTGACTTCTGTGCTTAAAGCTAAAGACATACCCATTACAACCGCGCCTTCCATTTGTGCTGTCGCGCCATCAAGATTAAGTACTTGTCCACAATCTATAACGCAGTCTACATTCAATACGTTAATCTCGTCTCCTTTGACTTCAACATGTACAGCCATAGCAACAAAACTTTGGAAACTATAATGTACCGCTAAACCAATACCTTGTCCTTTAGGTAAGTTTTGACGTTTGTCCCAGCCAGACTTATCAGCAGCGATGGCTAAAATGTTCTTTGCTCGTTTGATTTGAGCCTGTTGATCTTGGTTCTTATTGTTGTCAAATAGTTGATTAACAAAAGACAAATGATCTTTGCCAGCTTTATAAGCCAATTCATCTGCAAATGTACCAAAAGCAAAACCATAGAAAATAGCATAAACAGCGCGATACCAACCAATTCGAGTGTGTGCTTTCGCATCGCCAGATTCAACGCGCATGTTTTCCACACCAAATAAGTGATTGGTAACATCGCCTAAACTGTTCGCTGGCGTTCTAACTAATGAAGGATCAAACAATGTTGAAATTGAAGGAAATGCGGCGCGATGTAACCAGCCAGTTACGTTTCCATTTTCGTCCATTGATGCTTCAATGTGCTGAGCATTTATAGAGTGGTAGTAACCTGTTCGCATATCTTCTTCACGGGTCCAGATAAGCTGAATTGGCGCACCTGTTTCTTGTGAGATAACAGCAGCTTCATGCACATAGTCACATTTAAATTTACGGCCAAAAGCACCGCCAGCCATGGCTACATGAACAACAATATCTTTAGGTTCACGTTTAAGATATTGGCCTAATACTTTTTGAATATCTGCTGGACTTTGTGTTGATGCCCAAACTTCACAAGAATCTTTTTGAACCCATACGACACTTGCATTAGGCTCCATAGGCGCATGTGAAAGATGACCACCGGTATAAGTTGCTGAAATTTTATGTTTTGCTTCGCCAAATGCTTTATTTAGATCACCACGTTCAGAAGCTAATGTTGCTGGTTTTTCTACATTTTTGACGAGTTGTTGTTTGTATTCTTTAGTGTCGTAACTGGCGTTTTCGCCTAAATCCCATTCTATTTTTAACTGTTTTACCGCTTGTTGAGCTGTCCAGCTGTTGTTAGCCACTACAGCAACACCACCAATGGAGCCAAATGGTATGTTAAAACGCGGAATTTCGATAACGTCACTCACACCTTTCATTTTCAATGCATCAGCTTTATCGAGACTTTTAAGCGCGCCCCCTAAAACAGGACAATGAACAATAGCCGCATATTTCAAGCCGGGGAGTTTGGTATCCACACCATAAATGCGTTTACCTACAACAACTTCATCTTGATCATGTCGAGGTAATTCTTTACCAATATATTTAAAGTCAGCTTTGTTTTTTAGCGTAGGTTTTTCAGGAACAGGCATATTGGCAGCAATACTCGCTAATTCACCGTAACCCAATTTTTGATTATTGGTTTTATTGATTACAAAATGAGACTCAGCAAAACAGTTATCAGGAGATGTTTTCCATACTTTTGCAGCAGCGGCAATTAACATTGCTTTTGCGGTAGCACCTGCTTCACGCATCGGTTGGAACATTACGCGAATACTTGCTGAACCACCTGTTGCTTGAGGACCATATTTTTCGTCGCCGTCACCTTGTTTTACGGTAACGCGAGCCCAATCAGCTTCCATTTCATCGGCCACGGCAGAAGGTAAGGCGGTACTAATACCTTGTCCCATTTCGCAGCGACCGCAATATATAATGGTATCGCCGTTATCATCAATTTGAATAAAAGCATTTAGCTCTTCACCACTGTCTTTCATCATGCCTTTTGCGGCTAAAGCATTTATAGGTAAGGCGACACCAATAACTAATCCACCCGTGGCAACCCCCGCAGTTTTTAAAAAGCTTCGACGACTTATGTTTGAAATGCTCATGCTAAACCTCCTTGCTTAACGTGTCAGCCGCTTCAGCAATCGCTTTTTTAATGCGCTGGTATGTTCCGCAACGGCATATATTGCCTTTCATCGCCGTGTCAATTTCTTCTTCGCTCGGTGAAGCGTTAACAGCTAATAAGCTGGCGGCATTCATAATTTGCCCTGCCTGACAATAGCCACACTGCGGAACATTATTATTTAGCCAAGCTTTTTGTAATGGGTGATCACCATTTTCGGATAGCCCTTCGATGGTTGTTATCTTTTTACCAACTAAGCTACTTACAGGTATGACACATGAACGGATAGCTTGTCCATCAACGTGAACGGTACACGCGCCACACAAACCACTACCGCAACCGAATTTTGTACCAGTGAACTCTAGATGATCGCGAAGAAACCACAGTAATGGCATATTGCCATCTACATCAATTGCATGATCTTTTCCGTTGATAATTATTGACTGTTTCATAAGTGCTATCCTATTTTTGTGTGATCATAGATTAGCCTTATATTTTGTATTACACAAAAGTAAAATCGGCAAACAATCAATTATTTAAGACCAAATACAGATTGACCTGAAAGAAGAGTAAAAGGAGAGGTTTTATTTATTCTTACAGGATGAAAAAAACGAGTGCGTAATCAATCGGCCATTTTAAAATTTTGGAAAAATTTGATTTCTTCCGGCATCTTTTGCTTGATATAAATATTTATCTGCATTATTAATTGCTTCATCAATTGTCTGATTATCTTTGAATTGTTCAATGCCCATACTCACTTTTACACTAATTTTTTCATTTTCATGGTTCACAATGTGATTTTGTAGGACCTTTTGAATTTTTTCGGCAAAAACATTGGCACTTTTTGCTTCAGTTTGAGGTAAAATAAATAAAAATTCTTCGCCTCCCCAACGCGCAACACAATCTTGTTCTCTCATGCTGTTTGTAAAAAATTTTGCCAAATCAATTAAAACCGCATCGCCAGCATTGTGGCCGTATTTATCATTAATTTTTTTGAAGTAATCAACATCACATAAAATAATAGATAAAGGGTCTTTACTACGCAAGGATCGGACTTGTTCTCGTTTTAATATAAAAAGTGCATCACGTCGATTAGATAATTGAGTCAAGGGGTCAAAATTAGCAAGCTTTTGATATTTATCACTTAATGCTAGTGCTTGTTTATAAGATTGCTCTCTGGAATATTCATATAAGGCAGAGAGGAAGGTAACGGTTAAGAAGGAGTATAATAAGCGTAATTTAAATTCAGTGCTGTACGCAGCATGGGCAATTATATCCATTGGAATAAGCATAATGGTAATGCACATTATTACAAATATTGCTATATCAATGAGGCCACGCTTTAAGCCTTGAATAAATACTGAAACAGGTGCAACAATAAACACCCATAGAGGGCCTGTATTTTCAACGCCACCGGTAAATATAAGATAAAACATTAATATATAAAGTGAATAGAGAACAATTGCAGAACTTAATTTTACGTTATTATTTTTTGTATAAGCGTAATAAGCTGCAAAAAAAATAGAGCTGGCGATAAATAAAGAGGTAGCTAAAATATAGTTTCTGTTAAACAGCGCAATAAGCCCCATTATGGTGGTAATTGACATGCCAACCAATGCAAACAATGAAACTACATGAGGCTGTTTGAGTTTATCATTATCGAGACTGTTTATTTTTTCTTGATCTAGCAACATTGTTCCTTATTCCGTCGTTACACATTTACTTATCGCATAGTTAACCATAGCAGCTTATATATTAGTTGAGAACGATCAATTTCGACTTGTTTATCAAAATTGTTTAACGGGCATTAATTTCTTGTTTAAAGCTTAACAAAAAATAAAAAGCAGCTCGCTCGATACAATATCAATATAAACCGAAATCTGTTTGTTGATAGCATTCCCAATATCACAAATATAAAATATGAAACCGTAAATCAAAAATACTTAATTATATAAATTCATTTAATTTCATGATGTTATCTTTTAGCACTTGTTTTGCTCTCTTAAAGTTAATTATTAAAGGAGCCATTTATGGACATTAAAATATCAACTGAGCAAAAATCAATTAATCCACAAAAAATATGGATTATTGGTGCCTTACTTGTGGTTATCACGTGAAGTATGTGGATCATGAATCAGCCATCAGGTGCTGAAAAAGTTACTAAAAGCAAAATTTGGACGGGTACCGTGAAGCTTGGAGATCTTGCTTTAGAAGTTGAAGGGTATGGAAAACTAAAATCTAAGCATCAACGTTTATTAACCACGCCTACCCATGCAACCGTAGAAGAAATATTGCTTAAACCGGGTTCATTAGTTACTAAAGATAGCATTATTGCTCGCCTTTCAAATCCTCAGATTTCGCAAAAAGTGCGAGAAATTAAACGAAGTTATAGCCATGCAAAAGCAACATACTTACAGGTAGAGTTAAAGCAAAAAAGAGAAGTACTTGCTCATCAAGCGTTTCAAGAGCAGTTAAAGTCTGAGTTAGAAATTGCACAACTAAAAATGCAAGCAGAAGAAAAGTTAATGAAGAAAGGCATTATTTCTGAATTAACGTTCAAACGTTCAGAACTCAATCATCGCAAGTTATCTCGCCGTATTACGATTGAAAAAACTCGGTTAGAACAACTAAAAGAAGTTCACTTTCAAGAATTAGCTATTGAACAAGACAATATAGAGCAACAAAAAGAAAATGTTGAAGTTGTTACGCAACAATTCGATCGATTAACGGTAAGAGCTGGTATTGATGGTGTTGTACAAAATCTACCTGTAGAGCTTGGGCAAAGCGTTGGTATGGGAGAACAAATAGCGCTTGTTGGCAGTGTCGATAGCTTGTTTGCCATGATTAATGTTTCACAATCAGATATTGATCTTATTGCTATTGATCAACAGGTAGATATTGATACTCGCGGTGGAAAATTACCGGTAAAGTGCAACGAATTAATCCTTTAGTTAAGCAAGGTATGATCTCAATTGAAGTGTCACTGACTGGTGAGCTTCCAAGTAATGCTCGACCAGACCTTAATGTTGATGGCGTAATTTCAATAGGAACATTAACGCAGGCAATGTACATCAAAAAACCTGTTAGTGCCAGTACTGGCATGAAAACTCAATTATTCAAAGTAGATGAATCACAAGAGCAAGCGGAAAAGTTACAATTACTTACGGCCAAGAAAGTGGCGAATTCATACAAATACTCACCGGTGCGTTAGAGCACGATACATTTATTCTATCTGATATGTCTCGCTGGAACGACAGTGCACATATCGCTATCACTCAATAATATATTCGAACGAGTTTACTAAACCATTTTATTGAAAAATAACATATAATTTAGGAATCCATTATGACAACTAAAAATGTAACACCGATGAAACCTGTAGACACTGATGTTTCGAAGAAAGTCATTATTGAAATGAAAAACTTAACCAAAGTTTTCTCAACAGAAAACATAGAAACTCACGCTTTACGTGGTGTTGACTTAGCTATCAATAATCAAGATTATATCTCTATTTCAGGCCCTTCTGGTTTTGGTAAATCTACACTTTTATCTTTATTAGGCTTACTTGATAGTCCTACATCAGGGCAATATTTTATTGATGGTGTAGATGTCAGTAATTTAACAATAAATCACCGTGCAGAAATTCGTAATAGCCATATTGGATTCGTCTTTCAAGTCTTCAATCATCATTGATGAACTGAGTGTTTTTGATAATGTCGCTTTACCTTTAAGGTATAGAGAGCCTGCGATGTTAGCAACGGATATCAAAAATGAAGTGTTATCGAGTTTAGAAAAAGTGTATATGTCGCACCGTTGCGATCATAAACCTAATCAGCTTTCTGGTGGTCAGCAACAAAGAATAGCAATTGCTCGTGCGTTGGTCGGCAATCCAACTATATTATTAGTCGACGAACCTACAGGTAACTTAGATTCTAAAAATGGTGATGCGGTAATGGCAATGTTAGCGAAATTAAATGCTGAAGGCATGACCATTTGTATGGTAACTCATGACCCAAGGTATGCTGATATGGCAAAACGTAAATTGCATCTTTTAGATGGTCTTATTGCCGATGAATACCGTGCAGATGAAAATGGCGCTGATGAGTTTGTGTCTAATGAAGCATCAGCGCAGGAGGCTCTATGAAACGTTTTCTGCGTAGCTTGAAATTTGAGCTTTCTTTAGCAAAGTCAACGTTATTAAATGTACCTGGTTTTTCAGCCACGGTTATTGCCACACTTTCAGTCACCTTAGGTGCACTGATTTGCATTTTTAGCTTGAATCATGTGCTTATGGTTAAGTCTTTACCCTATCCGAATGCAGAAAATTTATTGGTCGTGCAGCATGCTTATGCAGATGGAGAAGGTAACAGTTTTAGCGGATATCAATCAGCACCGGGTATGTTGCTGTGGTATAAAAATCATAAAATTTTTGAAAAATTCTCTTTGGTTTTTGATAACAAACAATTAGTAGCTGATCATCCTGAACAACCCAATGCGCTTATTAACTTTGTTATGCCTGATTACTTTTCATTATTGAAACCTGAAATGCATTTAGGGCGAGTATTGAATGCAACTGAGGGGCTCGATACTCATAAAACGGTTGTGGTATTAAGTTATCAAACATGGCAAAAATGGTTTCAAAGTGACGTAAATATTATTGGTAACAAAACCATGATTGGTCATATTAGTTATAAAGTTATTGGTGTAACTGCTGAAAGCTTTATTGCAGCTGCAAATCTACGGTCATTGAAAGACGTTATTGTTGGAGACAGCACAGAAGTTGCCTTATTATTGTTAAGTGGTGTTATCGGTTTATTACTCATCGCTATCACCAATGTGACTAACTTGTTTCTTTCAAGAGCAGCACAGAAACAAAGAACGATGGCAATTCAAGCGGCTTTAGGTGCAAAACCTAATCATTTATTTATTGCGATGTTTGCCGAAAGTCTTATTTTAACGGTTATTGCTGGTATCTTAGGCTTATTAGTTGCGGGGTGGGGCTTTGTTTTATTAAGCGAATTAGCCGCAACGCAATTACCTCGTATTTCTGAGCTAGGTGTTGATAATGCGACGTTATTGTTCACAGGAAGCATCGTTATACTTTTAGCTGCTATATTTGCCAAACTATCAAGTCGAGTGGTGAAATACGACAAACCGCAGGCACAATTACAAAGTAGTGGTAAAGGCCGTGGTTTACAAGTATCCAAACGTACCCGCCATGTTCTTATCGCGGTGCAAGTAGCCTTAGCAACCCTGCTATTAGCAGGTGCATCTATTGTTATAGATCAAGCATTCGAAACAGTTTTACATCCGCTGGGTTTTAATGAGGAAGATGTCTATTACTTGCGAGTAGATAGGCCTAAAGGGTTGAGTTACTCACCAGAAAGCTTAGTTGGAATGAATTTATTAACCTTAAATATTAAGAGTGAACTTGAAAAGTTACCTCAAGTAGTAAATGTTTCAAGAAGCATTAAGCCGTTTATTTATAAAGGCTCTAATTCTATGGGGTTAACAGACCGTGATGAGAAGCGCGTAGGCAGCTATGCTTTTAATATGGTTGACCATGACTATTTCGATATTTTGGAATTACCTTTAGTACAGGGAAGAACCTTTACTGAACAAAAAGATCCTAGATAACCTGAGATCTGCTTAAGCACAAAATTTTTCTAAACAGCCATCAATCCAAATTCACTAGGTGATAGCTTAATACGTGGCTTTTGTTTTTTTAGACAATAAGCCACTATCCCTGAAATTACATTC
>Ga0233426_10000593_pt1 | contig 37967 bp, 25 predicted proteins | sample SI_118_April2016_6_FD_179875 | JGI IMG/M metagenome (GOLD analysis project Ga0233426, IMG submission 179875) | Seawater microbial communities from Saanich Inlet, British Columbia, Canada - SI_118_April2016_10_MG | ecosystem: Environmental > Aquatic > Marine > Inlet | place: Canada: British... | reverse complement strand
ATGAAATAATCCTAACATACATTGATAATCCTGAAATTGCTGATGATGAAATTACATATGTTTTTAAAAAAGGAAATGCTGAAATAGAATGTATTAATCCAAAAAACATTTCAATTGATACTATATGTACAGAGGAATATGACCCTGTTTGCGGATGTGATGGATACACTTATTCCAATCCTTGTGTTGCAAAAAGTTACGGAGTTAGTTCTTATAAAATGGGTGAATGTTCAAACTAAACCATAGGCATAACTTCCTCTTTCAGTTCAGCTATTTCAAAGTCCTTTAGGTTAAGTCAATTTCATTTCTTATGTTTGGAGAAATAGAGCGGCTTATTGCTTATTAAGCTTTTCTTCAAGCCTTCTAAGTTCTCTAAGTTCATCAGCACTGTTGATTACCTGTACCTTAAATTCTTTGGTTTCGGTATCTTCTGTGGATTTTTCAGTTTCTATCTTAGGAAGTATATAAGGAAGCATTAATCGGAGCATTGCAATGCGTTCGGAGTTGTTTAAGTCCTTTAATTGGATTTCAGTTATGATACGGTCTGTTAAGGTTTCAAATTTATCTTTTAATATACTACTTACAAGACTCTTTCCTCTACGTGATTTCTTTCCTGCTTCACTTGCAGATTCACTGTTAAATGGCATCTATGTTATTTTATGTTATCTATATAACGAATAAATTGATAGATTTTTGAAAGATTTACGGAACTTATAGATAATAGTGCAAATACCTTATATTTTTATAATTTTATAATATAATTCTATGATACAATTAATGCATATTTACAACTATAATTTTAATGATACCTATTATAAGACAATCTCATATTATATACTTATATAAAAAGTATAAAGTTATATATTTTTATTCTGAATAACAATCAAACATACTCTTTGTTATTAACAAAAGATGAAAAATTCATTGTAAATTTCTAATTATACATAGGCATATCTTCTTCCTTTAATTCAGCTATTTCTAAACCTCTTAAGTAGGTTAAACTAACGTTTATAGATGAATGCCCCATTGCTTTCTGTAGCTTGGTTATAGAGCCTGTTCTCTTAAAGATTTCTATGGCTCCTGAGTGTCTAAAAGAATACAATGTTTGTCCTTGTTCAAGTATGTTAGATTGTCTCTTAAAACGACTCCAAAGGGTCTTAAAATAGTCTTGGTTTAGAGGTTGAGGTTTACCTGAGAAGATATTATCTTTAGATTTTCCTTTTACAAGTATCTCCCTTACATAAGATGGTACAGGTACAATTCTATTCCTTCCTGATTTATTTCTATTTCCTGACAAATGAATGTATGTAAGGTCATCAGAAAAGTCAGACCAAGTAAGTTCTCTTATCTCACGATGAGGTCTTAAAAGACATCCGTAGGTCATTAAACAGCATAGATATAACTGTTTATTATATGCTTTAATATCTTCAAGGATTTCATTGATATTATCAAAGGGTTTGTGCATTTTAGCATTTGCTCTTTTTGATTTTATTCCCTGCATAGGATTAGAAGTCATACCTATTTTTCTTGCCTCATTAATTAGTGAACATAACCTAAGCCTATAAGTGTTGTAGGAACTTTCTGAATTGTATTTATGTAATACTCTTTCAATATGCAGAGGTTGAATAGGGGATTCTTTCAATTCTTTAATAAGCTTATTAAATATAAACTGTAACATCTCCTTATATTTCTTGGTATAGTTTTCTTTGAGTTTATTGTTTAGGGCTACTGTTAGGTAATCCTTATCTGTCATATTGGGTTTTATGAGATTGGATACTTTAAGTTGCTCTAAGGTTAAGCCACTAATTAAAAACTGATATACTTCTGAGGCTAATAGATTGCCCATTTCCATTCGTTCAGAAACAGGGTAGGAGTTAGGGTGTATTTCAGAATTAATTTTAGAGCCATTAAACAATCGATATCGTTTGTTATTTTTATAAAACTCTATATATATTCTACTTTCTGAATCACTTTTAACTTTCGGATATATTACTTTCATTTGGCAGACATTTGACAGATTAGACTGTGAATTGTCTGTAAGTAGTTGTTTAACAGGTTATTGTGTGGATAGAGCACCTCCCTTCTAAGGAGGCGGTCGAAGGTTCGAATCCTTCAGGGCTCACTAAATCGGAGAATTGATTCACAGGAATTGGTTCTCCTTTTTTTATGTTTGAGATTTCCTTCGATAAAATCGGTATTGAGCCAAAAATAGCGTTCACTTTTGGGGTTCGAACTCTATCGTTTGACTTGTCGTAACCTAGACCGGATGGAAACACTAAATTTTGAAGTTTTTGTTTTTGTTTTAAATCCCCTTCAGTCCAAATCTTCTCAAGAGATGCGGATAAACTAAGCGCTTTATCAATAGCCAATTCAAGGTTCGAACTATTTAATGTTGGATTTTCTTTTTTATAGTAAAACCCCTATTTAAAGCATATATGAAAATATGTGATAAATAATTGTACATTATTGGTATGAATGATTTTAAATTTATTTAATATTTACATGTATGATTTTAAAAACTAGTTCACGAATATTAAAAATCCATCCTAAGGATAATATAGTTGTTGCTTTATGTGATTTAAATAAAGGATTAACAATTCAAATTGATGCTGGTGAATTTCAGCTTGTAACCAATGTTGCTTCTAAACATAAATTATCAATTGAAAATTTAAATATTGGGGATTCTATTTTCATGTATGGGGTAGTGGTTGGAAAAGCAGTTAGAGAAATTCAAAAAGGAGAATCCATAACAACCTTTAATATTTCTCATCAAACAGCATCATATGAACTCCCAAAATTCAAAAAGAAAATTAAATGGGAAGCTCCAAATTCTTCTGATTTTTTGAATCGAACATTTTTAGGGTATCATAGAGACAATGGTGCAGTTGGCACTGAAAATAATTGGTTAATCATTCCTCTAGTTTTTTGTCAAAATCGAAATGTTGAAATTCTAAAAAAAACCATGTTAGATAAATTTGGTTACGAGAAATCTCCTACAGATACCTACTATTTAGATGAGCTTATTTTAAAATATAATTCTGGAGCCTCAGAAAATGAGCTTCTGGAAGTGGATTTAATAAAAAGTAGTCATAATAACAAAAATAAGCCCTTGTTTTCTAATGTTGACGGAATTTATTTTTTAACTCATGATGGAGGTTGTGGTGGGGCTACTTCTGATGCAGTTACACTTTGTAATTTATTGGCAGGTTACATTAATAATCCAAATATTGCTGGAGCAACAGTTTTGAGTTTAGGCTGTCAACATGCTCAGATTAAGCTTTTAAATCAATCGCTAAAAAGGATAGCTCCGAATTCAAAAAAACCAGTTTATTTTTTAGAACAACAACAAAGTAAATCTGAACCAGAATTTCTGGCAGATGCTATAAAAAAGACATTTACTGGTTTGATAAAAGCCAATAAAGTTTCAAGAGCTCCTGCGCCTTTAAGTAAATTAACACTGGGCTTAGAATGTGGTGGCTCAGACGGGTTTTCTGGCATTTCTGCCAATCCAACCTTGGGCTATGTTTCGGATGTAATTGTTGGTCTTGGAGGCTCTGCAATCCTTTCTGAATTTCCTGAACTAAATGGCGTAGAACAAGAACTTATCAATCGTTGTGTTGAAATTGATAAAGCTGAGAAGTTTGCCAAAATTATGGAGGCTTATAACACTAAAGCAACAGCTTTGGGTGCTGGGTTTTCTGCAAATCCATCTCCTGGAAATATAAAAGATGGACTCATAACAGATGCTATTAAGTCTGCTGGTGCTTCGAAAAAAGGAGGCACTTCGCCAGTGGTTGATGTGTTGGATTACACAGAACAGTTAATAAAACCCGGTTTAAACCTATTATGTACCCCCGGGAATGATGTGGAATCTACTACAGGTCTAGCGGGTTCAGGAGCTAATTTGATTTTATTCACAACAGGGCTTGGAACGCCTACAGGCAATCCAGCTGTGCCTGTTATAAAAGTATCCACGAACTCTAAGCTGTATAATAAAATGAACGATATTATAGACTTTAATACAGGTACTATTATTGAAGGTACAGATACCATAGAAGATTGTGGTAAAGCATTGCTTGAGTTTATCATAAAAGTAGCAAGTGGAACCATACAACCACATGCACGAAGATTAGACCAAAACGATTTTATTCCTTGGAAACGAGGCTTATCGTTATAAATTTAGATATATGAAAACAAAATTTTCTTTAAAGAATAAAAGCGCCATCATTACAGGAGGCGGGAGTGGCATAGGCAAAGCCATTGCTGAAACATTTTCTCAACAAGGAGCTCATGTACATATTTTAGATTATGATTTACAATCTGCCTCAGAAGCCGTTGAAGCCATTAAGGCAAAGGGGTTTTTAGCTACTGCCTATCACTGCGATGTCGCGAATTTTCAACAAGTTTCAGATACAATTTCAAATATATCATCTCATACCTCAGTCGATATTTTAATTAATAACGCAGGCGTAGCGCATGTGGGAAATATTGAAACCTGTGAGGAGGAAGATTTAGATAGGTTATACAATATAAACATCAAAGGGGTTTTTAATTGTACGAAAGCTTGTATTTCATTAATGAAAACTCAAAATAGCGGAGTGATTTTAAACTTAGCGTCCATTGCCTCTTCTGTTGGTGTTTCTGATCGTTTTGCCTATTCTATGACAAAAGGAGCGGTATTAACAATGACATATTCTATAGCAAAGGATTATATTAACCACAATATTCGTTGCAACTGTATTTCTCCAGCTAGAGTACACACGCCATTTGTTGATGGCTTTATTAAAGAAAACTATCCAGGAAAAGAATCGGAAATGTTTGAAAATTTATCAAAAACCCAACCTATTGGTCGGATGGGAATTCCACAAGAAATAGCAGATTTAGCATTATTCTTGTGTTCTAACGAATCTAGCTTTATTACTGGCTCTAACTATGGAATAGATGGCGGCTATGTCACACTTAACTCAAAATAAAAATAAATGAAACTTATTAGATTTGGAACTATTAATAAAGAAAAACCAGGGGTTTTGTTGCCCAATGGAACCAAGTTAGATGTATCTGCATTTGTATCTGACTACAATGAGGATTTTTTTGGTAATGATGGAATAGAAAAACTACAAAATTGGTTAAATAAAAATCAAGATTTATGTCCAATTGTGGAAGATACAATCCGATTAGGTGCGCCGCTTGCACGACCATCTAAAATTGTTTGTGTTGGACTTAACTATGCCAAACACGCTGCCGAAAGTGGAATGGACGTTCCTCAAGAACCTGTACTCTTTTTTAAAGCAACTTCTGCTATTGTAGGACCCTTTGATAATATTATAATCCCTAAAAGTAGCACCAAGACAGATTGGGAAGTTGAACTCGCTGTTGTAATTGGAAAGACAGCTTCCTATGTAAGCGAAAAAAATGCCATGAACCATATAGCTGGTTATGTTTTACACAACGATGTAAGTGAACGTGCCTTTCAAATAGAACGTTCAGGTCAATGGGTAAAAGGAAAAAGCTGCGATACTTTTGCTCCCCTTGGTCCTTTTATTGCAACAAAAGATGAAATTACAGACCCCAATAATTTAAATCTTTGGTTGAAACTCAATGGCGTAATTATGCAAAATAGCAGTACCTCAGACTTTATTTTTAATATTCAGCATGTAGTGAGTTATATTAGTCAGTTTATGACTTTACTTCCTGGCGATGTTATTTCTACGGGCACACCTTTTGGTGTTGGGCTTGGATTAACACCCCCAAAATATCTTAAGAATGGTGATATTGTTGAATTAGGGATTGAACATTTAGGTGTTTCCCGCCAAGTATGTAAATCCTATAAATGATCATAGATAGTCATCAACATTTTTGGAAGTATGATCCAGTGAGAGACACATGGATAGATACTTCTATGGATACCATTAGAAAGGATTTTCTTCCCAAAGATTTCTTGCCGATTTTAAAAGCCAATACTATTGATGGCTGCATAGCAGTTCAAGCTGACCAATCTGAAACCGAAACCGAATTTCTGTTGCAATGTGCCGATAAAAACCCGTTTATAAAGGGCGTGGTAGGCTGGGTAGATCTTACGTCCAACAATTTAGAAGAGCGTCTTGAATATTATGCATCTAACTCTCTGTTTAAAGGGGTTCGTCATATCGTTCAAGCAGAAAATGATGACTATTTGCTAAGAAAGGATGTACAAAATGGAATTGGGAAGCTTTCAAAATACGATTTAGCGTATGATATTCTTGTTTATTCACATCAGCTGCCATCGGCAATTGCACTAGTTAAAGCGTTTCCCAATCAAAAATTTATTTTGGACCACATTGCAAAACCAACTATCTCGAAACCTATTAGCGAAATATGGGTTCATAATATCAAACAGCTTTCTAAACATAAAAACGTTTACTGTAAGCTATCGGGGATGGTAACCGAAACTATTAATTTTGAATTTAAGGAAGACGATTTTAAACCCTATATAGATATTATTTTTAAAGCTTTTGGTCCTGACCGAATTATGTTTGGTTCGGATTGGCCCGTTTGTTTGTTAGCTGCTAACTATGATAAAGTGTTCAAGATTGTAAATGATTATTTAGAAAACCAATCCATTGAGGTGAAAAATAATATCTTAGGTAAAAATGCAATAAAAATATATAATCTTTAAAAATATGGATTTAGGACTAAAAAATAAAGTTATCGTGGTCACTGGTGGTTCAAAAGGGATTGGAGGTGGTATTGTGTGTCTTTTAGCTAATGAGGGTGCTATTCCAGTAATTTTAGGAAGAAATAAAGAAAGTATTTTCAAAGCAATAAGTGATTACAAACAAAATGGCTATGAAGTAGGGTACGCAATTGCAGAATTAACTAATCCAAATCAATGTGAAGCAGCAATCGATTCAATCATCAAAAACTATGGTCGCATTGATGGTCTTGTTAATAACGCAGGGGTTAATGATGGGGTTGGGCTAGAAAATGGCTCTTACGAAGAATTTATTAATTCAATCAAACGGAATCTGGCACATTATTATCAAATTGCACAATTGGTTCTTCCACAATTAAAAAAAACAAAGGGTGCAATTGTAAACATAGGATCTAAAACATCGGTAACTGGTCAAGGGGGTACTTCTGGATATGCAGCAGCTAATGGAGGTCGGAATGCACTTACAAGAGAATGGGCTGTTGAACTTTTACCCTATGCCATTCGAGTAAATTGTGTTGTTGTGGCAGAATGTTTCACACCACTTTATGAGAAATGGATTAATACATTTGACAATAAAGATGAAAAATTAGCTGCCATTACAAATAAAATTCCTCTTGAAAAACGAATGACAACTACAGAAGAAATTGCCAATACTGTCGCCTTTTTATTATCAGAGCGGTCAAGTCATACTACCGGTCAGTTAATTTATGTAGATGGAGGTTATACTCATTTAGACAGAGCATTGAATGCAAATAATTAATTCAAGAAAGTGAGTAAAACTAATAAATATTGTTTAGCATTAGATCTAAAAAACAATTTAGATAAAATTGCTACGTACAAAAATTACCACCAAAATGTATGGCCCGAAATTCAAAAAAGTTTAAGAGATACTGGAATTAAGAATGCTGAGATATACAATACAGGAAATCGCTTATTTATGATTTTAGAAGTTGACTCCTCTTTTTCGTTTGAAAAAAAAGCAAAAATGGATGCTAAAAACTCAAAAGTTCAAGACTGGGAAGCATTGATGTGGAGTTTCCAACAAGCGCTTCCCAACAGTAATCCAAACGAGAAATGGGTTTTGATGGACAAAATTTATGATTTAAATGCATAGAAACATATGAAACAACAGATAAATTACAAGTATCCTTCAGTTGATGATTTACGAAGTCGAGCCAAGGCTAAAATTCCAAAATTTGCATTTGAATACTTAGACGGTGGATGTAATAACGATGTAAACTTGAAAAAAAATACGTCTCGTATAAGAGACGTAGAACTCAAGCCAAAATACCTGGTCGATTACACACCTCCTAATCTAAAGACTGAGCTTTTTGGACACGAATATGACGCTCCTTTTGGTATTTCACCAGTAGGGTTACAAGGACTCATGTGGCCGAAGTCGCCCGAAATATTAGCAAAAGCAGCATTTGATCACAATATTCCATTTGTATTGAGCACGGTAACAACAGCTAGTATAGAGTCTATTTCCGAAATAACAGAAGGCCGCGCATGGTTCCAGTTATACCATCCTGCCGAAGAACGTGTAACAAAAGATCTCTTGAAAAGAGCAGAAGCCGCACATTGTCCTGTCCTTATTATTTTGGCCGATGTTCCATCCTTTGGCTATCGCCCACGGGATATACGCAACGGCTTATCGATGCCACCAAAAATGACAGTTTCAAATATTTTATCAGCAATGAAACGACCTCATTGGGCGCTAAACACTCTGATTAATGGACAACCAAGTTTTGAAATATTAAAGCCCTACATGCAAAAAAACCTGAATTTAAATCAATTAGCTAAATTTATGGATGCAACTTTTTCTGGTCGTTTAAATGAAGATAAAATAAAGCGTATTCGAGACCTCTGGAAAGGAAAATTAGTATTGAAAGGTGCAGAGTCTATACATGATGTTGAAAAAGCCTACCAACTCGGGCTTGATGGAGTTATTGTGTCAAATCACGGAGGTCGACAAGTAGATGTAGGTCAGGCCACAATAGATTCCTTAAATACCATTGTCCCACTATATAAAGATAAAATCAAAGTAATGATGGACAGTGGTATTCGGGGTGGTGCCGATGTAGCACGAGTCATGGCAAGCGGTGCTGACTTTAGTTTTATGGGACGCACTTTTATGTATGGAGTTTCGGCTTTGGGGAAAAAAGGTGGGAACCACACCATAGCCATGCTTAAAACTCAATTAACGCAAGTTATGGAACAAATGAGTTGTGCTGAAGTAAAAGATTTAACAAAGAACTTAATTTAGGTATATAGATATCATATTATGAACAAAAGAGCTCTTTCTTTATTGGTTACTTTATGTATTTCACTCTACGGTACTTCACAAAATGAAATAAAAAAATATATTCCAAGTGAAGAAAATTTAGCAGCTCGAAAATGGTTTGAGACTGCAAGATTTGGACTTTTTATTCATTGGGGTGTATACAGTATTTTGGGTGATGGTGAGTGGGTAATGAACAAAAAAAACATTCCAAAGGATACTTACGAAATATTACCTTCACTATTTAATCCATCAGAGTTTGATGCAAATCAATGGGTTAAAACAGCAAAAAATGCGGGAATGAAATATATTACAATTACTAGTAGACATCATGATGGATTTTCGATGTTTAATTCAAAGGCTAGTGATTATAATATAGTTAGTAAAACACCTTACAAAAAAGACATTTTGAAAGAATTATCGGAGGCCTGTCAATCTGAGGGAATTAAATTGTTTTTTTACTACTCCTTATTAGATTGGTATCGAGATGATTATTTTCCAAGAGGTAAAACAGGCAAGGGAATTACCGGTAGGGGTGAGGGTAAATGGACAGATTATATTGAATTTATGAAAGCGCAGCTATCAGAGCTATTAACCAATTATGGCCCTATTGCAGGAATTTGGTTAGATGGACATTGGGATAAAAAAGATGCAAATTGGCACTATGATGAGATCTACGAATTAATTCATCAATTACAACCAAGTTGTTTGATTGGGAATAATCATCACCAAAGTCCGAAATGGGGTGAGGATTTTCAAATGTTTGAAAGGGATTTCCCTGGAAAAAATACTACTGGTTTCGGCACTTTATATGACGAAGTTAGTACTAAGATGCCTCTAGAGGTTTGCGAAACAATTAATGGTTATTGGGGATTTAAATATAAAGCCAATAAACATAAATCTGCCAAAAGTATAATTAAAGATCTTATTATTTCAGCTGGGTATGGCAGTAATTTTTTACTCAATGTAGGTCCAATGCCCAATGGTCAGATTCAATACGAACATGTTGTCACTCTTAAGAAAGTTGGGGATTGGTTAAGACAAAATGGAGATGCCATTTATGGAACAGATGCAGGCCCATTTCCACCATCAGATTCTATGGTGTCAACAATGAAGAAAAATAAAATATTTATTCATTTTATAGGTTCAAACAGCAAGATATTTGAAATTCCTAATAAGAACCTAAATATTGAATCTGTTATTTTATTAAAATCTAAAAAATCAATTGATTTTAGGACAAATTCCAATAGGATTGAGTTTTCTATTCCTAATGGAGAAATTGATGATATAGCAACCATCATTCAAATTAATCTATTTTAAATTATGAAACATTCAGAATCCATACCGGTAGTCCCAAAAATTCATAACTTAATTATAAATTACAATAAGATGAAATATGTATTAATAGTGATTGCTTTTTCAGTGATGAGTTCTTGTAATCACAAAAAAAATAAAACAACAGAATATTCTAATCCTAATATCATTTTTATTTATCTCGATGATTTGGGTTATGGTGATGTTAGCTCTTACGGAGCTACAGAGTTAAACACCCCCAACATTGATTTTTTGGCAGATAATGGTCTTAAGTTCACCAATGGTTACGCCACTTCTGCAACCTGTACACCTAGTCGATATGCACTTCTCACAGGACAATACCCCTGGCGAAATAGGGATGCAAAAATCCTTCCTGGTACGGCACCACTTCTCATTGATACAGCTCAAATTACAGTTCCAAAAATGTTACGCAATCATGGCTATAAAACTGCTGTTATTGGCAAGTGGCATTTAGGTCTTGGAACTGGTAATGTGGATTGGAATTCGCATATATCACCTGGCCCCAACGAAGTTGGATTTGACTATAGCTTTATAATGGCAGCAACACAAGACAGAGTTCCAACAGTATACATTAAAAATGGAGATGTATATAACAACGATCAGAATGACCCCATTGAAATTGATTACAAGAAAAATTTTCTAGGTGAACCCACAGGAGAGGATTCACCACATTTATTAAAAATGAAAGGAGATCCGCAACACAACAGAACCATTGTCAATGGAATTCCTCGAATAGGGCACATGAAAGGTGGGCAAGCTGCACGCTGGATTGATGAAGATATGGCTGATGACTTTCTTAAAGAAGCTCAAACTTATATAACAACCAACAAAGACAAACCCTTCTTTTTGTACTATGGATTGCAACAACCTCATGTTCCAAGAACACCTCATCCACGCTTTGTTGGTGCTACAGGAATGGGCCCGAGAGGCGATGTGATTGCTGAGGCTGATTGGTGTGTTGGAGAACTTATTAAAACACTCGAAAAAGAAGGATTGTTAGAAAATACTTTAATTTTCTTATCGAGTGACAATGGCCCCGTATTGGACGATGGTTATGTGGATGATGCCATAGAAAAATTAGGTAAGCATAGACCAACAGGAAACTTAAGAGGTGGTAAATATAGTCTTTATGAGGCTGGAACCAGAGTTCCATTTATTACCTATTGGAAAGGAAATATTGAAGCGGGTGTATCTAATAAAATTATTTCTCAAGTTGATTGGTTGGCTTCACTATCAAGTATGGTAAACAAACCTATAAAGAATTTAGACAGTGAAAATCATATGGATTTTTTGTTGGGTAAAGCCGAAGAGGGGAGAACTAATATAATTTTAGAAGCCACATCACGAACAGCCTATAGAGAGGGGGATTGGGTGTTAATCCCTCCTTATCCTGGCCCTAAAATGTTTTTAACTAAAGGAATAGAAACTGGGAATGGCGAAGAATTTCAACTTTATAATTTAGAAAAAGACGCGTCACAGCAAAATAACCTAGCAGAAACGATGCCCGAAAAAAGAGAGGAGATGATGAGAGCATTTAAAGCTATTGTAGGAGATTCCTATAAGAAAACCAGTAAACTAAAGTTTGATTAATGGGCTATGATTTTTTGATCTTTAAGCCATTCTTTAGTTATTTTTAGCCATGAGTTGGTAGGTGCTAGTGCGTTTTTAATTCCAAATCCATGACCACCTTGCTCTATAAGATGAAGTTTTGTTGGAATTTTATTTTCTTGTAAAGCCTTGTGGTACAATATACTATTTTCTGGGATGACTACAGCATCGTCTATAGCATGAATCAATAATGTTGGGGGTGTTTTTTCAGCGGTTATTTGTAATTCATTTGAGAAGAAGTGAACTTCCTCATCTGTGGGAGAGCTTCCCAATAAACTATACTTAGAGCCCAGGTGCGTGAGTTTGTCTTTCATGCTAATGACGGGGTAAACAAGGATACAGAAACTTGGTCTGTAATTTTGTTTGTTTGTACTTTTTTCTAAGTTATTAAAATCAAAATGATTTGAAAGAGTAGCTGCAAGGTGGCCTCCTGCCGAAAATCCTATTATTCCAATTTTAGAGTTGTCTATATTCCATTTTTTTGCGTTTTCAGCGATCATTTGTAAAGCACGTTGTGCATCTAACAAAGCAACTTTTGTCTTACATGGTTTGGATTCCCAATGCGGAGTTCTATACATTAATACAAAGGCACTAATCCCAATTTTATTTAACCATTCAGCAACCTTTATTCCTTCATGTTCAAAAGCTAAATTTTTGTAGCCCCCTCCAGGAATTATTAAAACCGCTGCTACTTCTTTTTTTGGATGAGTTGATGGGTAATACCATAATTGTGAAGTATTTTTTTTTTGATCCTTTTCCCCTATAGTTAAATTAGCTTCAATTTTCTCAAAGCTACTACATGGAATATGTTTCTCATAAAGTGGAAGAATAGCTTTTTGTGAAAATCCAAATAAAGACCAAAAATATATAAAATAGAATATTACTCTCACCGATAATAAAAATGGTTATTTTAATATAAAAAAAGCCACCTTATAACAGTGGCTTTGTGAATTATTCAAGTTGGTTAAAAAAAATTATTTTTTTATTATTTTTTTAGTGGAAAAACCTGATACTTCCATAAAGTAAACTCCGGGATTTAGATGGCCTAAGCTTAATTGATTACCATCATAAACATAATTGTATACTTTAGCTCCCGTAACGCTATAAATAGAAATTTTGCTTCCTGTAGTAACCCCTCTCAGCTCCACGGTGTCCTCAATTGGATTTTGTGATAAGTTAAATATTGGAAGTGCATAAGAATCTGCATTCAAAGTATTTCCTTGTGTCATTACAACTTTATCAACCAAAAAACCTCTAGTACTATTAATGTTATCTTGAGCATGAATAAAACCAGAAATACCTCCAGAAGATGCAGCAGTAAAAACAGCCGCAGGGATTCCATTAACGACAGCTACACCCGAGTTAATGTTATCAGTAATATTTGTAATAGTTGATGACAAGCTTGAGCTTGCGGCATCAGCGCCTAGAGTTAGCGTAATTTTTAAAACTAAATCATCTTGCTGAAAATCTGTTAATCCTGCTGCGCCACTATCAACAGGAGTATTTCCTTGTTTTCTGACAGAAAGGGAACCATCATTTAGTGTAGAAAGCTGAATGTTAGCAATGGTGCCAGAGTTAGAACCATTGTCATTAAAACCAAATCTCGAAATTAATTTACCCGCTGGTAAGTCTACACTAATCCTGAAATGAGCTTCAAAAGTAATTTCAGTATCAGAAACGGTAAATGGCGTGCCCCATCTAACCCAAGAGTAAGAAGCGTTTGTTTCTAATCTTTCTCTTTCGGCATCAGGATAAATAAACCAGTTACTTCCCCCCCAGTTTGAATTTTCACCAAGATTTGCCCCTCCAACCGGGCCTTGTTGATACCCCTCATCTATAGTAAAGTCTACTGTAGTTATTTGTGCATCAGTAGATATAAAAACTAGTAATGCAATAATTAGTGTGTAAAGTTTTTTCATAATTATTAGTTTATTCTTTAAAATTAATGATTATTAAAATTTAGGGATACTATAAATGTTCTAATTAGTAATAGATTTGTTAAGTCTTTGGGCTCATTATCTTCTAGTAAGCCTCCACTCTAAAATTTTAGGCTTATTTTTCTTGTAAATAGCATTCTCAACTTGTCTTAATTGTTTATTTAATGAATCTTGTTTGGGAAGAGTTTCAACATAGGCATCCATGCTTTTTTTGATGTAATTATGATACGGTTTTCCTTCAATTGCTTTTAGCTTTTTATTAAAATGAATTTGTTTCCCTTGTAGTTGATTATCACCACTGTAGTCTCGAAGATATTTATACTCCATAAATGGAACCGCACGAAGTTGGTAGCTTGTTTTTCGATAATCCTCACAAAGTTTCATGACATCTAGCGCCTGTTTGTATTGTGGGGTGTTCACTTGAGTCGAAAGATTGACTCCACTCTTGAGTTGTTCCGCAGAATAGCTATGAATAAAGATATCTTGAATGAAAAGATTATACTTACCATTTTTTAAACCTTTTATTTGTAGTATTTCTTTATTGAAGTCGTTTTCAAAAGGAACCAAAGACAGGGCCTTGTCTATCCCTTTATTTGTTGGGAATGGTAAGCTATTTTGCACACAATTAAAAGAAATATCATCGCTTGAAAATTCAAAATTGTTGATCATACAATTTTTTGTTTCTGTAAAATTATCTTGATTAAGATCAATTGAAATTTCCGATACTATGCTAGGGGATTCAATAGTAGAAATGATTTCATAAAACATAACAAAATGTCCTGTTGATTTTGGGTGTACTCGGTCCTTACCAACAATTGTAAATAAGGAATCGTTTTGTAGTTCTCGCTCCATAATATGTTTCATGGAAGAATTTAAATCAACCACAGTTGAATTTCTTTGTTTTGCAATTTTTTTGAGATGAGTTGAGCATTCTATGAGTGCATCATTACAGCCCATATTATTTTTCTGTTCAATTTTTGAATATTGATCATATAGCGAAGGGGTAAGGTATATTGGTGTTATTGCTTTTGCTTCAATTTTTTTGGTTAGCTCATCCATATTAAGTTTATAATTAGAAAGCGCAATTTTTCGCTTTTCTATAATTTCATCCAAAGCTTTACCTTCAAAATAAAGCGTCCGTATTACATCATTCATGCCGGTCATTAAAAACACATGGCTTGGATTATGTATAAATACGTCTTTATCTAATCTGTGGATCATACCTTCGGCATTGTCTCCTGATATTCCACAGTTTAAAAAGGTGAGTTTAAGATTTGGATAACGCGTTGCATAGAACAGTTGAAGAAATTCATGAAACTGCCCACCATGTGTGATACTATCGCCTAAAAAGCATACAGTATCTCCGCTTTCAAAAATTTTTGAGGTTTCTTCTTGTGCACTCAGTTTCTGTAAACCTAAGAAAACATGAGTTAGTACACAAAAGGATATTAAAAAACGCCTCATCAACATCCTTTTAATTTTTGATGATTAGCTTCAAAGTGGTATTATCTATTTTGACAAAATAAAGGCCATTAGTGAGTTGATTCAAATTAATCGGAAGACCGTCATACTTACTTATAAAAACTCTAACACCCGTAATTGAATAGATAGAAATTACACTATCCATTTTTGCATTTACGATATTTAGCTGTGCTGCCGTGGGGTTGGGGTATAACTTCAATTTTTGCGTTGAAACTTCACTTGAATTAATTCCCAACAATGACGAATCATATGACGCTACGTTTAATACTAAAGAACTCAGATGACCATTCGAGTCCTCAAATGTAATTGAAACCGAGTTGCTTTCTTGGATAACATCAATAGGTACAGGAATTTCTATAGTTCCAAAAAAATCATCTCTATTTGTTTGATTATAACCTTTCCAATTGCTAGGCACAGGAATTGAAACACCGTTTACGATAACAGTTGGTGATTTTGATCGGTCGTGTTTACGTCCAATACTCATTGCAAGCATGGCATAACCAGAATTTCCAACTAAATTAATATTATTGAAATTGTAATTAATTGGATTATTAGCTTGTATGGGTTGCAAATAAGTAGTGCTATAGTAGCGCTCAGATTGAATGACGTTGTCAAATGTAATCGGTTCAGAAAAGGTATATTCCAACACCACAGTTTCGTTTTTTTTAAGACCATATGTTTCCAATAGTTCAGAAGAAGTTTGAATTGTATAGTCTGGATCAGTATCAGGGTGAATAATTAAAGATTTTATTATTATTTCGGAAATATTAGGAAGATTGCCATTTAAGTTTAAATTAATGGGCTGATCAAAATCATCTAAGTTGTTTAGGGCCACATATAATTTATTGCCATCCAAAAATGCCTGAACAAGGACGTCCTTATTGTCTGATTGAATCAATATTCTATCCCCAGAAACATCTTTCCATAGTTCATAAAAGTGAATTCTGTTGGTGTATTCCCAATCAGTAACTTGTTCCAATGGTACACCAATAGGAATTGGCTTATAAAGAACGGCTTTGTAGGGCATGTAATTATTTTCTTCTGTGATATGCCATTTAGATTTCCCTGTAGTAAATGGGACTGCAATTTCCATTCGGTCCGTTCGTTCCAAAAGCCCAAAAAGAATCGAATTTTGAGAGCGTATAGATTGAACATTCATGATATCATTGTACTCCCCATTTTCAATGCCTCCAAACTCTGTAATGGCGTGAGGTTTTATAATCCCCCATTTAACATAACTGTAAGTTTCAATCAAATCTAAAATAGCCTCCATATTACTGCCAGATCTTCGGGTTTCTTGCCCAATCTGATTAATCCCGTCGTAAATGTGTGTTGAAAAAACATCTACGTCTTGGCCAGCTTCATCCATAAACATTTTCATATTTTGATTCCAAATAGAAAAATCATTCTTTTCAAATGATGGAAATGCAGCAGAATATCCAAGGATTTTCATATTCTCTAACTCTGGAGCGGCATGAATTTTTTGCGCAACATGCTTAAAAAATTGAGCCATTTCTAGCTTTATCCTAGCCTCTGCAACAGGATCCCAATCAAGTTCTTCATAAAAATCTCTTGCATGTACAAAAGGTTCGTTCATAGGTTCGTAATATTCTGGCCTTAAATATACATCCACATAATTCTTAAAATATTCAACGGTCCAATCAGCAAATGGAATAGGATCAAGCCCTTCTTCATAGACTTTATATGGATGATCAGTAGCTACATATCTTCTAACTTCGCGCAATTCTGTATTTCCACTAAGCGGCCCTGGGTAGGTGCCAAAAACCCCTGTATTTTGTATGGCAGCTGATCCGGGTGACCAAAATTGTCTTCCTATTTGACTTACATTGTAGTATGCGTAAAGATCAGCTTCAACGTCATTTGCATTAGAATGAATATTGAAATATTTAGTACGATCTAAAGTTGAAACTCCTCCAATTATTCGTTTGACTTTTGGAAAGACATCTATATTGGTGGATATACTAACTTTTTTTACATTGATTGCTGATAAGCCACTCCCTGTTATAAAAGATTGAGCTTGAAAATAGCCATAAATATTGGATGCTGCAGCATCAAAAACTTGAGTGTCTATTCCACTGTAAGAGCCAAGATTAGACGAAGTGCCATCAGTTATATTAAGAAGTTTTCCAGAAATTATTGAAGACGTTGCATTTTCACCAAGGCTAAGAGTTACAATTACGGCCAAATCATCTGTTGTTCCATTTAATCCTTGGCAATCAGAAATGGGTAAAACAGTTTCTAAACTTAGGGGAGCATTATTTGTATTGTTACGGATTTGAAGTGCCCCACCTGGCGTGTCCTCATTGTCTTCCGTGGTAGATAAAAAGACAGTATTTGAAGATGGATTTGAACTGCCAACATCACTTGATGCACTAAAACCAATTTTTATCAAAGGGTTGTTTTGCGCAGTAAAGGTTCCTGTAAAATTCAAATCTACTCTAAAAGTAATTTCATCTCCAACTCCAGACAATGAAAACCCTTGTTCCCAAGCTGCTCTTTTCCACTCATCAGTTGCAGTAACCATTCCTTGAGAGGCATCGACCATCCAAGTTGATGTTTGAAAATTAGCATCCCAATTGGGTTGGTTATAAAGAGCACCACTTGTGAAACCCTCATCTGTTGTGAAATTCACAACATTTTGGCTATTAACACAGTTGATGCTAAAAGCAAGGACAATTGAAAAAATATTGTAATATCTTGTTTTCATTAAGTTTTAACTAATTTATTATTATTTCCACATCTAAAATTAGAGAACTTAAATGCCCACCAGTATCTGGAAAAGTAACACGAACGGAGTTATTTTGTTTAATTAATTCCATGGGAACAGGAATTTCTATAGCCCCAAAGAATTTTTTTCTATTGGCTTGGTCATACCCTTTCCAATTCAAAGGGACTTTAACTTTTTTGTCATTAACAAAAACTTCTGGAGTTTTTGATAAATCATGACCCCTACCTATACTCATACATAGTTTGGAAAATCCAACTCCAAGTTGGACATCATTAAATTCAAATATCAACTCTTTTTGAGCTTCAATAGGGAGTAAGTAATTGCTGCTGTAGTATCGGCTGGATTTAATTTTATTATTAAATTTTATGGTGTTTTTTAATTTAAATTCCAGTACAATTGTTTCTGCAGGATCTATAGAAAAAATATCAGGAATTGTGCCAATGGTTTGTTCGTAATATCGTGGAAAATCATCAGAATATACAGTTAATGACTTTACAAATAAATCACTAACATTTGATTTTATGGAGCTAATATCTAGCGCTACTTGTTGTGCAGCGTCGTCTAAGTTATTTAGTGCTACATATAATTTCTTCTCATCCAAAAAAGCTTGGACTTGAATATCAGAGTTTGATGTTGAAACGAAAACTCTTTTTCCTTTAACCGCTTTCCACAGTTCATAAAATTGAATTCGGTTGGTATATAACCACCCTGTAATTTGATTCTTTGGCACACCCATATTTTCTGGACGCCATAGAACGGCTTTATATGGTAAATAATTATTTGCTTTAGTTATATGCCATTTGGCATTATCTGTTGTAAATGGGATGGAAATTTCCAAACGATCTTCCCGATCCAACAAACCAAAAATCATAGCGTTTTGGGATCGAATCGATTGCATATTTCTAATTAAGGAAAATTCAGAAATTTCGATTCCACCATATTCAGTAATCGCATGTGGTTTAATAAATCCCCAACGCTGGTGACTGTATGTTTCAATGAGATCCATTATAGCTTCGTTGTTACTTCCTGAGCGTTTGTTTTCTTGTCCCACTTGGTTCACTCCATCATATAGATGGTAGGAAATTGCATCAAGTTCATCTCCAGCGATGTCCAGAAAAAGTCCCATATTGGTTTTCCAATTATTAAAATCTTTTAATTCAAAAGATGGCCATGCAGCGCCGTAGCCCATTACTTTAATATTTTTTAAAGCAGGATCTGCATGAATTTTTTCTGCAAGCGCCCTAAAAAGTTTAGACATTTCTGTTTTAACCCGTAATTCTGCAACAGGATCCCAATCTTTTTCTTCATAAAAATCTTTGGCATGAACAAAAGGTTCATTCATTGGCTCATACCACAATGGTCTGTTATTTTCCTTAACATTTTTAAAATATTCGACTGCCCAGTCCGAAACCGCCTCTAAGTCAATACCCTCTTTGTATAAATTCCGAGGATGTTCTGTGGCGACATATCGATTTATGGGCTTTAGGTTTTCGTCATTTTTATTTTTGGATTTTGGATACGCGCCAACTTCTCCCATCAATTTTTTGGCGTCTATTCCAGGTCCATAAAATCCTCTTCCTGATTGTTCAACATTATAGTCTTTATAGAATGATTCAAGTAATGGTGTGTTACCTGGGGCATGAATATTGAAATATTTTGTACGATCTAATTCTGAAACATGGCCAATAAATTTTTGTACAGAAGGTTCAACCAATACTACATTAACTTGAGCGTTCAAACCATTAATTATGGCCAAAAATAATGTAATAACATAAATTTTAAGTTTCAAATTCATCTTAAAAGAGTTTTTCTGTATTTTTATTATAGCCTATTCTACTTCGTAAATTTTCACATCATCAATGTATACAACACCAATTTTCTGAAATCTAAAAGAAAAGAAATATTGTCCAGACTCATTTGGACTCCATATTTTTACAGCTTCTTTATTGACTGTTACCCATTCCCCTCTTGGAAGATCATTAACAGATGTCCAAAACCCTTCTCCTGCCCATTGGCCAGATTTAAAGACCTCAGGGAATATATTGGTATCTGTATAATTGGTATCAATCCAAACTTTAAATTCAATGGTATAACTTTTTTCACTATCCAAGTCAAATAATGACGCTGGCGCATTACTAAATGCCCTACATCTCGCGTTGGCTGTAGCTTCCATTTTCATGCTGTACTGGCCCGTGGCTGGATTATCAGATAGGTAAGTAATCGCGCCTTGGTTGTCCCAATCCCATGCTGTGGGATTTTCCCATCCAATGCCACCATCTTCAAAGCCGTATATATCTTGGTTTGCTATACTATGTAGTGTTATTTGTTCATTTGAGAATGCAGGGACAAGGACGCCATTAGTTCTGGCCAAGTCACCATTACCATTGTAACTGAGTGTAGCAGAGGACAATAAATTAGGATTTACATTAGGGGTGATTTGAACAACTCTGCTGTCGTTTGAATCGATAACAATACTTGTAATTTCAACGTTATTGCCATCTACTGTAAATGTAAAATTGTTTGACAAATCATTACTAGATTGAAGTGGTAAATTATATTTTAAATCAATTACACCTTCAGCATCTTCAATAATGCTCATTATTGTCGGAGGTTCTAAGTTTTCAGTTATATTGACATAGTTTTGTAAACGAAGCGTGTCTGCAATGCCCTCTGGATATTGTCTCCAAGAAATTAGTTCCACATCGTAGGTGCCAATGGTTGGGTAGGTTACCGAAATGGTACTAACATTACTGTCTTCTTCAATGCTAATTCCTCCTGCTGAAGAAGGATCTCCACCAGGGAATGTCCATTTTCGTCTGTTTGGACTGCCTTGAGAAACGTCTTGAAATGTAATGGTGCTGCCTTCATACATTGTTATTTGTGTTGGCGTTTCCTCGTAAAAACTCGCATCAATTGATACTACATCAAAATTTGTTTGGATATAATCCAAAACAGTTACATTGAAAGTGGTGTCCAGTACTACAGCAGAGTTTATAAATTCATCTTTCAAATTCACTTCAAACTGACCGGGTTCATCAAATTGCACTTGAATAAGATCCATATTAGACGGATCTCTACCTTCTGTATTAATAACTGATGCTGTTTCTGGAATGGTCCATATTCTATCAATCACTCCTTTTGATAGATCCGCAAACGAAGCAAAATCGCCCCTTTGAATTCTTTTATCGCCTGAAGTGGCTAATGCGTCCGAAAAATTATTATATTCAGTAATTCCATCGTCTTTTTGACAAGCAATTATTGCTATGATTATCAAACATGAAATTGATATTTTTTTAATATTTATTTTCATAATATTTTATTTTGATGTCATTATTTAAATAGCGCTATTTTTTAGTTGAAAAGATCTGGATTTGAATTCTGTTCCGTGGACGGAATTGGAAAATAATTATGAGTTCCTGGCTGATATGAATTAGCTGCATCCTCAAATTCTCTAAGTGCTGTTTCTTCAGTAAAATTGGTGTGAATAACTGGATCAAATTCATGCAAATTTTTCTGAATTAAAACGTAACGTTTTGAAGCTAAACGATTATATTGTTCTTGTACTTTATCCCATCGTGTTAAATCTTCCCATCTGGTGTCATGACCTTCAAACATAAGTTCTAAAGGGCGTTCTACCCACATGATGTGTTCCATTAAACTACTAGAATCATAATCGGAAAGATTGATTAAAACAACCCCAGCTCTTTGTCTAATTTCATTTACTTGTTCTATGGCTTCTCCTACAGAGTTTTCTGACTGAAGTAAGCACTCAGCATATAAAAGTTTAATGTCTGCTAGTCTGATTGCCCGTTCATTAATCCCAGAAATAGATTGGTCACTCTCCCTAATCAGGTTCCAGTTTTGGAATTTTTTTAAATAAGAAGCTTCAAAGTTATTATAACCCCCTCCTTGATTTGATGGTCTTTGATATAAAGTGGTATTGTCATCATCTGCGATAGCTATTGATAAGGATGCCCTGATAGAATAGTTGGTGTTTCCTGTTCTGTCAGCATTGATTGGATTACTAGGATCCATTACATCATTTTTAAACAGCATGGTCATATGGTAGGACGGCATAATAGTGCGGTACCCGCCGCCTTGAACTGTAGCTAAAATTCGTGCTCTAGATGAAGCTTCAGAACCAAGTGGCCCATCAGCGGCTCCATTAGATGTTCCTTGCTTTAGTTCTGTAGAAAATGCAACTTCAAAAATTGATTCGCTATTCATTTCATGATTTTCATCAAAATTACCTCCAATATTGGGTATTAGGCTGTATAAATTACTGTCTAAAATTTCTTTGAATTTATCTTTTGCAGCTTCATAGTCATGCTCATTAATATGCAACTTGCCAAGCATGGCAGTCGCTGAGCCCCATGTAGCTCGTCCCAAATCTTGATTATTTTGGTATTGTTGAGGCAAGTTGTTATAAGCGAATTCTAAATCGGAAAGAATTAGATTATAAACATCTTCCGCTGGTGATGGTGTTTTATAAAAATCTTCGCTAGATGTTGGAGGGGTGGTATGAATAATCACACTTCCTCCGTTATAGCCTCGATACAAAGAATAGTAAAAAAAGCCTCTCAAAAATTTTGCCTCTGCCTCAATTTGGTTTTTAGTAGAGTTAGATAAGTCAATTTTTTCTAAATTTACAAGCACTTGGTTGGCTCGATATATACCAATGTAACAATCGCGCCATCGTTTTTTAACAATATCAGAATTTTCATTGAAAGCTAGTTTATTTAGACCAATGGCATTCGCATTCCAATTGTTGGGTCTTCCTGTGTCTGACCTTACGGGATGTTGAGTGGCAGATGATCCACCAAAAAGGCCATCAAGTTGTAATGCAGCATAAGTGGCTATCAACCCTTGTTGAACATCATTTTCTGTAGACCAAAAAGAATTTGCACTTAAATTGTTGGGGTTTTCTATATTTAGTTGATCATCGCTACAACTACAAATCATAGCAATTGTAGTCATTACTACTATATTTAATTTATTTAGTTTCATTTTTCTAGGATTTAAAAAATTAAAATGTAATTGAGATACCAGCGCTGTAATTTGCAGTAACTGGATAGTTTCCTCTATCTAGCCCCCTATCAAAAGGATTGTCACTTCCAACTTCTGGATCAAATCCAGAGTACTTGGTCCAAGTGATGGGGTTTTGAGCATTTATATAAACTCGAAAGTTTTCTATCCCAATTTTATCAAGTAAATTGTTTTGTAAAGAGTAACCAAGGATAATATTTCGAACTCTTAAAAAGGAACCATCTTCCAAGAAATAATCTGTTGAGGTTTGAACATTGGGGTGTTCTATGTTTGAACGAGGAGTTGGAATGTTAGATGTCGGATTGTCATCGGTCCAGCTGAATACTAAATCACTATGTCGTTTTGTACTGTAAGCATATTGTTTTTGACCATTGTAAATAGTGTTGCCACTGACTGCATAGAATTGCACAGAGAAATCAAAATTCTTGTAATTAGCATCTATATTAAAACCTATTTCAAAATCTGGCTGATAAGACCCTTTAAAGACTTTATCGTCATTATTTAATTCTCCATTCTCATCCGTATCAACATACTTTAAGTCTCCTTTTTGTGCATTCGGGTCTAGGAGTTGATATGCTGCCAGTTCTTCATCTGTTTTAATGGTGCCATTGGTTTCATAAACTTTAAAGGCACCAACAGGTAAGCCCGCCTCAAGAACAGCGACAGGCTCCGTTTGATTGATTCTTATAATATTTGGATAACCATCAAAAACAACCTCACCCTCCCTAGATAGTTTTACAACTTTGTTTTCATTTTTTGTAAAATTTGTACTGAATTTAGTCGAAACTGGTCCAAATTCATGGTTGTAAAACGCATTGATTTCAATACCTCTGTTTCTTAAGTCTCCAATGTTGGTTAAAAAACGATCATAAGTTTCTCCATTCACAGGAGTTGAACCTGCCGAAATTGGTGTAGTAATAGCAAGTAGCATATCCTCTTTGTCTTGTTCATAAATATCAATTTCAAGTCCTGCTTTACCTCTTTTAAATTTTAAATCTAATCCAATATTTTTACTGATATTTGACTCCCACTTTAAATTTGGGTCTGCATATCCTGGTTGTGTTAGGCCAGAAATTAAGCTGGGATCCTCTCCAAGTATATAATCTACATTAGAAATAACTACAGGACTGAATCCATAAGGTGGAATTCTATCGCTTCCTGTGGTGCCATAACCAAGCCTCAATTTTGCCATGGTTATGGTGTTTTTTAAGTTTTTAAAGAAGGGTTCATTTGAGAAATTCCATCCTGCAGAAATAGAGGGGAAGGTTCCGTATTTTTGATTTCCAAAATTACTGGATCCATCTCGTCGCACAACAAGACTCAAAAGGTACTTCCAATTGTAATTGTAATTGATTCTGCCTAAGTAGGATACGCTCTCGGTTTTGTTTATGGTTTGTGTCCCAATAATAGGCTCACCATTTCCTAAAACAGGCGTTAGGTTGTTGGAGATGTTATTGGCTCCTGTTCTATAAAACTCGTATCGAGACGATTCATAGGTATTACCAATTAAAAAATTAAGATGATGTTTTTTAAAGCTTTTAATATAGTTTAGGGTAAATTCATCAATGCTTCTTGTACTAGTAGCATCACCCAGTCTAAGTTGAGCATTTAAGTTACTAGCTCCAAGATTAATTTCTCCAAGTCCATTCAATATTTCAAAACTTGGTTGGAAAAAGCGATCTTTCTTGTTATAATAAGATCTACCGATATTGGCCCTAGCGGTTAGCCCTTCAATAATTTCGTATCCAAGCTGAATATTTCCATTGAAGTTATTGATTTTGTTAGAGCTTTCTTGCTTGAGTTTTCCAGCAAAATTAGAAATTCTTTCCGTATTATTTTGGTCTTCAGAATCGGTTTCAAAAACATCAGCATTTACGTCAAATGGGGGTCTGTATGGGGGGAGTCTTATGGCATCATATATTATGCCATAGGGTTCTCGCTTTTGTTCGCTAAAATTTACACTCAAATTTGCCTGTGCTGTAAATTTACCTTTTTTGAATCCCGTGTTGCTTCTTAATGATTGTTTTTTAAAATCAGAATTAATCAGAGACCCTGTTTGATTGAAAAATGTTCCAACCACACTATATGTTAATCCATTTTTCCCTCCACTAACATTTAGAGAGTGATTTTGAATAGGAGCTTCATCCACTTGAAGTAGGCTCATCCAATCTGTATTGTATTCTAAGCCATCTGGATTTTGATCCAAAGGATTGAAGTTTATATCGTCATATCGGTATAGGATATCATTTATGTAAAGAGCATCTAGGGTGTTCGCTAGTGGAAGACCTGAGGTAATATTTTGAAAACCATAATAGGTGTCTAAACTCACTTTCATTTGACCCTCTTTACCTTTTTTGGTTGTGATCAAAATTACGCCTCCAGAAGCTCTAGAGCCATAAATGGCTGCTGAAGCGCCGTCCTTGAGAACTTCTATAGACTCAATTTCTTGTGGTGTAATGTTTGGATTTTCAATATAAGTGACTCCGTCTACAACATATAGGGGTCCTGAGCCTCCATCTTGAAAAGAGGTAATCCCTCGAATAGTAATCGTAGCATTCTCACCAGGTGCGGCGTTACCTTGACGAACACTTACTCCTGCCATTCTTCCTTGAATAGCAGAAGCAAAATCAGATGTTAAAGTTTTGTTTAAGTCTTTAGACTTAACTGAAGAAACTGCCCCTGTTAGTTCGCGTTTCGTGACACTCCCATATCCTACTACAACTATTTCGTCCAAGCCTGTAAGGCTTTCTTTCATCAAAATATTGTGTATTAGTTCAGTAACAGTAAGTTCTACTTCTTCTAAACCAACATAGCTGAATACTAAAACACTCTCTTTGGTCGCATCTATTGTATAGAAACCGTCAAAATCTGTGGAGGTGCCAATGGACGTTCCTTTTATGATTACTGTAACACCTGGGATAGGCTGACCACTTTCTTCGCTTAGCACCGTCCCCTTGACACTTAAGGTTTGACTGGAAACGTTAAAACTTAATAGAAGAATACACATAAATACAATATGCTTAAAAGCCATGTAATATTTATTTAATTTGAAATTATTTTTATCTATCATCAAAGTTAAAATTTAGAAAGTTAAAATTTAATCAGTTTAGTGTTTCTATAAAACTAATATAACTGTTTATTTCTCTTTTACTCAAATGTGTTAAAATACACCTCATATGTTAAATATATGCTAATGATAAATATATTTATTTGTAAGTTTAGACTTTAATTTTAAAATGGAATTATGTATTATGAGACACCTATATAAAGTTGGACTGCTGTTATTAATTTTATCTTTATCATCTAGCGTTGTATTTAATGAGGAACTAATTTTTAAGAATTTCAATTCAGCAGATGGTTTATCACAACATGACGTAAATTGTATTATTCAAGATAAGGATGGATTCATGTGGTTTGGAACTAATGATGGTCTTAATAAATATGATGGATATAATTTCAAGGTTTTTAGACCCTCAAAAAATACTAGCTCTAGTATCTCAGGGAGAATCATCCAGAAAATTGAGTCAGATTATTATGGCAACCTTTGGATTGCCTCTTTGGATGGTGGATTGAACTATTATAACATAGAAAAAGAAATCTTTTTTAACTTTAGTAAAAAACTAAGTCAATTTGGAAATTATGTTAATGATGTAACGATATCCGATGATGGAATTTTATGGGTTCAGTTTAAACAAAAAACATGCTATGCTGTTCTTAAAGAAAATGTTGATGAAATGGAATTTCACGTTCTTTTGTCTGATGATGTAGAAAAGCCAGTTGAAAAATTGGGGAATAGAATTTTGATAAAACAGAAGGATGTATTTTTTTTAAGTAATCAAGTTTTATATTTATTAAATTACAAAATAATTGACGGTCAAATCAAAGCTCTTGATTTTACACCAACTAAAAGTACAAATTTCATTTCTCAGCTTTCAGCACCCAATGGTTCAGGTTGGGAACTTTATAATGATAAAATTATTTATAAAGACAATAGTAAATTAATCTTCACAAAAAATATAAATAATTTATCAAATCGTTTTGGCGTTTTGGATCGCAATAATAATTTGTGGTGTGTAATTGATGAAAAGCTTTCTAATGTTTCCAAAAATGGAGAGGCTCTTGTTGTAAAGACTATTGATTTTGAAAAATTGGAGTTTATAGGTCTTAAAAATAATTCTATCAATTGTTTGTTCGTTGACAAGACTGGTAATTTATGGGTTGGTTCTAATGGAGGTGGTATTTATAAAAAAACGAATAGTGACTATCAATTTAATCATTTTAGAAAAAAAAATCGTGAAGGTAGTTTAAGTAGTAATAAAATTAGAAGTTTACATGAGGATCAGTTTGGGAATTTATGGGTTGGTACAGAGCTTGGAGGTTTAAATTTCTTATCAAAATCAACCTCTAATTACAATACCTTTGAGTCCTTTACTTTATCTAAAAACGAAAATGGCTTAACATCTAACAATATTTTTTCAATTTCTGAAAATATCATTGATAAAAACCACTCTATTTTGTGGTTTTCGACTGAAAATGGTGGATTGAATAAATTGGTTATTAAAAAAAATGATTCATCAAAAGATTTCAAATTTGAAAAATTTAACAAGCCTGTTGATGATGGTACTAATGTAAAAACTTTAGCTATTCATTCAATATTTAGTGAGGGTAAAAACCGGTTATGGATTGGATACTATGGGTCGGGCCTAGGTTTAGTAGAGTGGAATACACCTGAAAGCAAGCCGTATTTTTCATTTATAAATCCTGCTGATCAAAAAGCTCAATTTACAGGAAAAATTATTAGAGATATATTTAGAGATACCAGTGGAGTACTTTGGATTACTACAAATAATGGGTTAAATAAATTAATTGAAAACAGTACTGATATTACTAAAAGTTATTTTAAATCTTTCAGGTTTGATTCATCTAATGACAATAGTATTGGAAGCGATTATACCTTACAAATTTTTGAGAGTGCAAATAAAACCTTATGGATTGGAACCATCGGAGGGGGGCTTAACAAATTAATTAGGAATAAAGAGCGAAGTATCGTTGGTTTTAAACGATACAACACCCAAAACAAGCAATTCCCTAATGATGTTATTAACTCTATACAAGAGGATGACAATGGTTTTTTGTGGGTAGGGACTAATACAGGGTTGGTTAGGTTTGATCCAAAAGAAGATAGCTTTGAGACTTATTCAACAAATGAGCTTCAAAACCCTGAGATGAGCGAAATTTCAGCATTGAAAAGAAAAAATGGAGAATTAGTTTTTGGTGGGGTAAATGGAATCAATGTATTTACTTCAAAATCTAACAAAAAAAGTGATATTCCTCCACGTATTTTAATCACTGATCTTAGTATTATGTATGAGCCGGTAAAGCCTCTGCAGAAAATTAATAATAAAATAATTTTATATCAAAGTATAGCTCATACAGACCACATTACTTTAGATGCCGATATCAATAATTTTTCATTTAGTTTTGCTTCTCTTCATTTCAATGATTCTAGATTTAATAAATATAAATATATTCTAGAGGGTTTTGATGAAAACTGGATAGAAACTAACTCCGACTTACGTGTAGCTAAGTATACCAACATAAAACCTGGCGATTATGTATTTAAAGTATACGGGAGTAATAATAAAGGGATCTGGTCTGAAAAACCAGCAAAAGTAAACTTGACCTTGTTACCACCTTGGTATTTTACATTATGGGCTAAAATGACCTATTTTATATTATGTATCGTTCTAGTTTATATGCTTATGAGATTCACAGTAATTGATATTAAAAGAAAACGAAATTTAGAATTTGATCGTCTAGAAAAAGAAAAGGAAAAGGAAATCAACAGAGTTAAATTAGAATTTTTTACGAATATTTCACACGAGCTTAGATCTCCACTCACACTCATTTTAGGTCCTGCTGAAAAATTGATAAAGCAAGGCGAAAAGCTCAAAAAGAAAGAACGATTGAAGTTGTACCAAACCATGCGACGCAATTCGGATTATTTATTAAAATTGATAAAGCAACTTTTAGATTACAGAAAATTAGATCAGGGAAAAATAAATTTAAAGTGTAACCATATTAATTTGGTGACGCTATTACATAAAATAACAGAGCAGTTTTATACAAGTTCAGATCAGAAGGGAATTGCCTTGACTCATAATATCAATGCTCCTAAGTTATTTGCTTGGATAGATATTAATATATTTGAAAAAATCCTCCATAACCTATTATCAAATGCAATTAAATTTACATCAAAGGATGGTGAAATATCCATAAAACTTCAAGAAGTAGAAGCTAAACACTCTAGTTTTATAGATGGACATGTGGAAATTTCTGTAGAAGATAATGGCAAGGGTATCCTACCGTCTGATTTAAATAATATTTTCAATCGATTTTATCAATCTGAAAATCAAAATAAAGAAAGTGAAGGGGTTGGAATCGGACTTTCATTTTCTCAAAATCTTGCCCAGCTTCATGGAGGTTCTATTGAAGTTGTCAGCGAGTATCAGAAAGGAAGCTGTTTTACCCTTTTGATTCCTTTGGGAAATACTCACCTGACTGATGATCAGATGATTGAAAACAACGAAATCGTTATTTCTAAAGTAAATGATCCCGATACACCAATTTTAACAAAAGAGAGACAAATGGTTGGTTTTGATGATAAAAACAAACCCAAACTGTTAATTATTGAAGATAATCTTGAAATACACCATTATTTAACATCAGAGTTAAGCCACTACTACAACACTATTTCTAGTCTCGATGGTACCAAGGGGATTACGCTTGCTTTGGAAGAATTACCAGACATCATAATCAGTGATATTATGATGCCGGGTCCCGATGGCATAGAGGTTTGTCAAATACTAAAGAGTGATATTAAGACCAGTCATATCCCTATTATTTTACTCTCGGCTAGATCCAATGATGAATCAAAAATTGAAGGTTTAAAATCTGGTGCGGATGTTTATTTGACAAAGCCTTTTAGTTTGGAAGTTTTGAAAACTCAATTAGCCTCGTTATTGGATAATCGAAAAAAGCTACATAAGGAGTTTAAAAAGCTCAACTTTGAACCTTCAACAATTAATATTTCATCCCTAGATGAGCTTTTTGTAGAAAATATGATTGATATTATCAAAGATAATATTGATAATTCAACATTTACAGTGCAAGAACTTTCGAATCTCTGCGGAATGAGCAGAACTACTTTTTTTAATAAAGTAAAATCAATTACTGGTTTAAAGCCCACAGAGTTTTTACGTAATTATAGATTAAATTTAGCTGCTCAGTATTTAATCAAGGGGTTTAGTGTTAAAGAGTGCATGTACAAAACAGGATTTAATACGCCTTCTTATTTCACACAATCTTTCAAGGTTTTGTATGAAATGACTCCAACAGAGTTCATCAAACAAAACAAATAGATTTAATTGATTACCTTTTGGTTTGAATTTGAACTTGTTCTTCAGCAAGCCTTTCTGATGTTGCTTTTAAATTGATGTAACCAGCCTGTTTAGAAGCTTTGATGAAAACCATACATTGGCCGCTAAAAGCCTTACGTTCACTTGACTGAAAGGCCTCCGTGGTCGCTGCATTACCATTTCCCACAGCGACAATGATGCCTTCTCCTTCAATCTCAAACTCTATAAGATTGTCTGAATTTGGACACAAATTACCCTCCTTATCTACTATACGTACGGTTACAAATACCATATCTTCTCCATCTGATTTGATGAGGTTACGATCCGGAATGAGTTCTATTTTAGCAGGTTTTCCAGCAGTTTTTATTTGTTTTTCTGTGACTTTTTTTCCATTAATGTATCCTACAACTTTAAGTTCGCCTGCCTTATAGGGAACATTCCAATGCAATCGGTAGGGGGACATGAAATCGCCTTGGTATCGGCCACCTTCCCAGTCTATAAAGTCAATTGGGATAGGCGTTTTATCAATACCCTTTATTTTTTTTCCATGTGATTTGCCATTTACAAATAACTCCACTTCGTCACAATTTGTATATGAAAATACAGGAATCTCTTTCCCTTCCATTCCCTCCCAATTCCAATGTGGAAGCACATGAACCATAGGGTCTTTGGTCCATTGACTTTGGTAAAGATAAAATCGATCCTTTGGTAAGCCACATAAATCTACAGCTCCAAAGTAAGAGCTTCTGGCAGGCCAATTTCCATTCCAGTAACCGTTTGTTGAGTTGTCTTTTCCTCCAAAGGGAGTTGGTTCGCCTAAATAATCAAATCCAGTCCAAATAAATTCGCCTAAATTATTAGGATTATTTTCCAACGATTCAAACTCAATATCTGGTGGATAAGCCCAAGGCGGACCAATTATGTCATAACTTGTAATTTGTAATGATTCATGAAGCTCATATTTTTCTATAGGTAAATGATAGATTCCACGACTGCTTACAGTGCTTGATGTTTCAGAACCATAAATGACCCAGTTTGGATGTTGCTCTGTAATTTCTGCGTATTTTCTTGGCTTGTAATTCCACCCAACAAGATCTATCGCACTTGCTAAACCATTCTTTATGGGGGCTGGATAATAATTAAAACCCGCGGTGGTAGGTCGTGTTGGGTCTTCCTGTTTGCAAATCATTGCTAGTTCATTTGCTATACGTTCTCCATTAATTTTATCACTTTGTTCTAAAATTTCATTGCCGATGCTCCACATGACAACAGAAGGACTGTTTCTAAAAGCACGAATCATATCTCTTAAATCTTGTTCGTGCCATTCATTAAAAAATTTGCTGTATCCATTTTCTACCTTTGGTTTTTCCCACATATCAAATGCTTCTATTTGAATCATCAACCCCATTTCATCGCAAAGTCTCACTTGTTCTGGTGATGGAGGATTATGACTGGTGCGAATGGCATTAACACCCATATCTTGCATAATTTCTAGTTGACGCTCGGTTGCTCTTCTATTTACAGCAGTCCCCAAAGGCCCTAAATCATGATGGAGACACACCCCTTGAAATCGAGTAGGTTCCCCATTCAATTTAAATCCAAATTCACTTCCATAATTGATTGTACGAACACCAAATGAGGTGTTGTAAGTGTCAATCAAATTACCTTTTTCAAATAATTTAGTTTCAGCTCTGTAGAGGTAGGGCGATTGCAAACCCCATAATTTTGGGTTTACTATTTCGGTACTTTGGTTAATAATAGATATTTCATTTTTGTTCACAGAAATAGTTTCAGAAACAGAACTCAACTCTTTGTTTTCTTTAGAAAAAATTAGGGTCTGAATTGTAATAGTTTTATTTACTGATGTAGTATTTTCAATTTCTGTTTGAATATTAATATTGGCTAATTCATTTGTAATTACAGGGGTTGTAATGAATGTTCCCCATTTAGCAACATGAACAGGATTATTTATTTCTAACCATGTATTGCGATAGATACCTGCACCAGGGTACCACCTGGAAGATAAATCTTCTGGAGTTAATTGAACTGCGATGAGATTTTCTCCTCCGTAATTTAAGTGTTCACTCAAGTTTACCGAAAACCCTATATAACCATTTGGTCGATGACCAATTAAAACACCATTTAGCCATATTTTGGCATTGTACATAGCACCGTCAAAATGAACGGTTACGTGTTTGCCTTTTGCTTTTTTTGAGATATTAAAAGATTTTCGATACCATCCCTCACCATGAAATGGTAATCCTCCGCACCGAGCATTGTATTGTATATCAAATGGACCTTCGATGGCCCAGTCGTGTGGTAAATTTTGATCCCGCCAATCAGAATCATCAAAATTCAAGTTTTGGGCATTACTAGCTTCACCCTTGTAAAATTTCCAGCCTTCATTAAAACTAACAGGCTCTGTATTTTCTATGACCGTTTGACAAGAAGTCATAAATAGGCAAATTAGCCAGAGAAACTTAATGTAATTTCTTTTCATTTTTACTAATATTTATATTCTTTGATTGGAGATAGCTATTTTAATCTAAAACATCATCACTTAGGCATCGTAATATTTCCTTGTTCTGCTTTACTATCGAATGTGTATCTCAAAATTTTTGCTTTACCCTCTCCACGTGCATAATTTATTTTTTTTCTCCATGCCATCCTCATATCTTTTAATTCTCTACTGTAATCAGGGTTATTTATCAGATTGTTTTTTTCTTTTGGATCTGTTTTTAAATGATACAGTTCCTCATAAACAGGAGGCTCTCCATTTACAGAAGACTCAACATAAGTTTGATAAACGGCTATTTGAGGATCGTGATTGCCATATAATAATTTAGTAAGATTAATATTATGATCTTTCGCAATTGCAATAACATCTCTAGAAGAAATGTTTTCGTTTTTGTAATAACGAATGTATTTCCATTGTTTATTCTGAACAGACTCGCAACGGGGGTTCCCAAAGTGTGTAGACCACAAATTTTCTGTAAATAAATAATCTCTAATAGGCTCATTATTACCTTCTATCATATTATTTAAAGGCTTCCCTTGATATGAATTTGGAATATTAATCCCTGCATATTGAAGCATTGTTGGTGCAATGTCAATGGTTTGAACCAATTCATTATTAACAATGCCTTTGGTCTTATCTGGACTCATAGGGTTGTGAATGATCATGGGTACCTTAGTGCAAATTTCATAACACAAGGCTTTGCCTCCCAATCCATCCTCTCCCCAAAATATTCCATGATCAGAGGTAAAAATAAGAATGGTATTCTCATCCAAGTTAAGTTGTTTTAAAGTAGCACGTAAATTGCCAACTAGCATATCAATTCCTGTGACAGCTTGCATATTACGAATCATTCGTTCCTTTAAGTCTGTTTCGTTGTCCACAAAATCATAGATGTCTTGTCTGTCATCAACATGTAGTATTTTTGGTGGTAATTTTGGGATTTTTATGTCCTCTTTTGCAATATAATCTACAGGAAGTGGAATTTCTTTATCTCTATAAAGAGATTTGTATGTTTCAGAATCTGATTTTAACATTTTCATCGTAGTTGTACTCGCGCCGTGTGGTAAATTGAATGCAATGCTAAGACAAAATGGTTGATCTTTAGGTCGTTGATTTAAAAAGTGTTTTGCCCCCTCTAGTTTATACTCATTACTAAAAAAATCAGAGACTCCTTCATCCATGATTTCTATCTGAGTATTTTGTTGTGCTGCTGCAAATATTTCATGTCGATCTTTTGGGTAAAAAGAAAGATGTCCATGACCGGCGTACCAATAATCAAAAGATGTATCCATAAGTCCAGATTGATAACCTCCATCCCCAATTGGAGCGTGATTTTTACCTATATAACCAGTGTAGTACCCATTATTTTTCATAACTACAGGATATGATTCATTCCAAGCTTCTTCTGATACACTCGTTCCAGAGTTAAAATTCACTGAATGTTTTCTCTCAAATTGGCTTAGAAGAATAGAAATTCTGCTTGGAGTACAGATAGCACTTGTAACATGTGCATTTTCAAACAATATCCCTTCTTGTGCAAGTTGGTCTAAATGAGGGGTTTTAACAAGTTCATTCCCCGATGATCCTAATAAATCATACCGATGATCATCTGTTAAAATGAAAATAAAATTAGGCTTTTCTTTTGTATCAGTTTGAGCAAAACTATGATTTAAAGAAATTAGTTGTATGATAATCATCAAAAATAAATTTGACAATAAATTAGATACTCTTTTTTTTCTAGTTGTTAAATTCATAATTTTCTTTTTCAGGTAAACTTTTAAATCTTATGTATTGTACATCTTGTTCTTCCTTTCTCACATTTAGTATATGAGGATCGGTCCACCGCGGTTCTGCTAAGTCCCTATTCCAGTTTGTGTAAAGTCTTTCTAATTCATTAAATAATTCTGGTTTTAACGAAGAAATATCGTGGGTCTCCATTTCGTCTTTACTTAAATCAAAAAGCATCGTTTTATTTTTGTAGGCACTTTTTATGAGTTTGTAATTTCCTTTTCGAATCGCATATTCTTCGCCATTAGCAACTCTCCAAAACAGTGCTTTGTGAGGAGCCTCAGCTAGATTATTTTTTAGGAATGGTAACAGATTTTTTCCATCTAAACGAAGACTATCATTGAGTTTTAAATTTGCTGCAGCCAAGCAAGTACTGAAAATATCAAGTGATATTACGGGTTGATTGTAAGTTGTATTTTGTGGCAATTTAGCCGGCCAAGACATAGTAAAGGGAACTCGAATCCCACCTTCAAATAACATTCCTTTATGACCTCTAAATTGACCATTGTTGGCCGCATCCAAGCGACCACCATTATCACTCAAAAAGACAAGAAGTGTATTTTCACGAATTCCTAGTCTTGTGAGGAGGGAGTCAATTCTGCCAACACCTTCATCTACGCCAGCAATCATTGCTGCATACACACTTCTAATTCCATTTTCTATGTGATCTGATTTGTTCAAATATTGTTTTGTGGTATGGTCTGGACTATGGGGAGCGTTGTAAGATAAATACATAAAAAACGGAGTATCTTTTTCTTGTTTAATAAAAGACAAGGCTTCATTAGTAAAGTCATCCGTTAGGTAGATAAGCTCTTTATGATCCACATTTTTACCATTACGTTGAATATGCATGGTTTTATTTTTACTGTATGGGTATCCCCAATAGTTCATATGTCCTCCGGAAAACCCAAACCAATGATCAAAACCTCTTTGTGGAGGTAAAAAATTGGGATGATCTCCCAAATGCCATTTGCCAATGGCACAGGTTTTGTAACCTGCCTCTTTCATTTTATTTGAAAGAAACACCTCATTATTTGGTGTACCCATTGTTGAATCCTGGGGGGAAAAAAGAACATTATGTTCATGACCAAAGCGTTGTTGATACCGCCCAGTCATTAATCCAGCCCTAGAAGGACTACAGTAGGGATGAGATACATAACCATCAGAAAAAATAATGCCATCTTCAGCAATTTTGTCAATATGTGGGGTAAGAATATCTTTTGATCCATTAAAACCTACATCTGCATAACCTTGGTCATCTGTTAAGATGATAATTATGTTAGGTTTGTTGTTTAAATTAGAGGATTTAACATGTTTAGATTTTTCCGGTTCACAGGATAAAAGTGAAACAAAATATAAAAATAATAATATTTTAGTTTTACTCATTGTTATTCTTTTAACGGGTATTCATTACTTTAAAAAAAATTCGATTACTGGAATTTCAACATTTGGTTTTATTACAGGGATAGTTATTGTTAAACCCTTGTCATCATTTTTAACATCATCCAACCAGGCTCCTTTTTTTGTTTTTAATTTAAGTTCTGAACCATCATTCAATATTTGAGCATAGGCTACTTTTCCCGCCAAACCAGGCAGGTATATTGTTTTGAATGGCCATTCCAGGACATGAACATATAACCTATTTGTTTTAGGGTTGTATGTTAATAAACAATTATCTGGTTTTTTAAACTGTTCTGGCGCAGCAGTGCATCCATAAATGGAACGACTGTTATACTTCATCCATTGGTGAGTCGCTTCAAGTCTTTCAATCGCTTCATCTTGTATAACACCTCTAGCCGTTGGGCCAACATTAAGTAAAAGGTTACCTCCTTTACTCACAGTTTCAATAAGCATGACAATAGTTTGTTCTGAACTTTTCCAGGAGTGATCGTCTCTATGGTACCCCCAAGAATATCCAGAAAAAGTTTGACATGTTTCCCATGGGACTTTTTCACCTTTATACGTTACCCATTCTTTTGGCATAAATTGTTCGGGCGTCATAAAATCCCAACCCCCCTCTTCCCTCAAGTCTAATCGGTCATTTATGATAATCTGTGGTTGGAGTTTTCTTATTTGTTGGTATAAATCTTCTGAATTCCAATAGGCCTTACCTTTCCCATTTTCTCTCTGTGGATAAGAAAAATCGGTAAATAAAATATCAATTTGCCCATAATTGGTTAGGATTTCTGTTACCTGATTTTTTAAATACTTTTGAAATTTTTTAAGGTTTCGATCGGAGTCATTTGCTAATTCTTTTGTGTTATTTTTTTCTGGATGAATAGGGTCTTTAACCACAAAGTCAGGATGGTGCCAGTCAATGAGAGAATAGTATAATCCAATGCGAATTCCTTCTGCTCTAAAAGCATCAACCAGTTCTCTCATGACATCTTTACCGTAGGGTGTATTAGTTACTTTATAATCAGTATACTTTGAATCATATAAACAAAACCCGTCATGATGTTTTGCAGTAAAAACTACATATTTCATCCCTGCTTTTTTGGCTAATTTGGCCCATTGTGTTGGGTTGTATAAATCTGGGTCAAAATAATTAGCGTATTTTTCATATGTTTTTTTTGACATTTTTTCGTTACTCATTACCCACTCATGTCGAGCTGGTAAAGCGTACAGACCCCAATGAATAAACATTCCAAAACGCGCTTCTGTCCACCATTGCATGCGCTCTATTTTTTCAGTTTTTGTTTCAGTGTGTATTTGGGCAAACATATTTAATGTCAACGTGCAGAAAAGAGCTAAACAGACTAATTTTTTCATAATTTAAATTGAGAGTCTAAATGAGTTTAATTTTTTTTAATTTTTTTGTTGAGATGTTCAGATTTATATAAAAAATTTCAAATGAATAAACCCCTTTATCCAACTAATCTCCAAATCCACCCGGATCTGTTGGAGTTGATTGAGCTTGAGCTTTTTTCGGATTGAGTATCATAAAGGTTCCTAGTGCCGTAATTGCAGCATAGCGCCCCATTTTTTTAAGCGCTTTCTCTCTTGTAATTAAATCTTTATTCTTTTTCATCTCCTTAGTTTATTATAATTTTTTTAGAAATTAAAGTGCTGTCCACTTCCAGTTTTATAACGTAAATTCCAGTTGTCAGCCCT
>Ga0233426_10000588_pt1 | contig 38119 bp, 35 predicted proteins | sample SI_118_April2016_6_FD_179875 | JGI IMG/M metagenome (GOLD analysis project Ga0233426, IMG submission 179875) | Seawater microbial communities from Saanich Inlet, British Columbia, Canada - SI_118_April2016_10_MG | ecosystem: Environmental > Aquatic > Marine > Inlet | place: Canada: British... | reverse complement strand
AAATCATAAATAGATTACTGTGCTCGCTGTTGGGGAAAGGGCAGCCAATATAGGCATTCAGAGAGGGTAATCTATGGATAAGCCCAAGACGTAGAAGAAACTCTATGGCACGATACACTGTGGGGGGCGCGATTGCTTTCTCCGTGATTTTTGAAAGCCGATCTTGAACTTGATATGCCCCTAATGGTCGATGACTTTGCCATAGTATACTTAGCACTGTTGCTCGCGTCGGCGTTAGTTTAGCATTCTTCTTTTGACAGAGGTCCTCGGCTCGAGATAGAGCGGCATCAACGCAGCGGCTATGATCGTGTTGCCCATGGACTAAACGAGTGTTGGTAAGCATAAAAACATCCATCTATTCATTTAATGTAATGTTATAATATAACATTAATAGTAAATTTTAGAGGCTTAGGTATTAAACAGTTATACTATAACATACTCTGCTGTCTAGCGTTGCTCGCGATATTACATCCAGCGGGTATTAGTGCCCAGACATCTGGTGACATTATGGAACCAGCCAGACCACTGGTTGTTACGACGACAAAGCCGCTGGCTATCATAGCTAAAGCAGCTCTTGGTAAGCATGCAAAAATTGAATTTCTTCAATCTGCTAAGCAATCTGCTCATGATATTGTCCTTTCAGTTGGCTCTTTGGAGAAAATTCACCGTGCTGAACTTGTTATTGTTATTGGGGATCAGATGGAGCCTGGTATTGCCAAGGCTATAAAAGGGCTTCCAGAGGGTAAATTCATCAAAGTATTAGACCTAGATCTTGATTTTGTAGAGTCAAAAGACAACCAAAGGGCAAACCATCATAGTTTAGATCCCCACGTATGGTTAAATCCCCATAACGCCAATACCATTGCGCGAGCAATTCAGGGAGCATTTGGGTTTTCACAGCAAGACATTATTACTGAGATACAAATCTTGGCCATTGAAGAAAATCTAGCGTCAGTTATTGAGCTTTCTTATATTTCCCACCACGATATGCTCGGCCATTTCGCCAAAGCCTTTAAAGTCTCTAAAGGTAGATCTTTGCGCGAAGCAAATGGCGCTCGCAAAGGAGCAAAAAGTCAGTATGTATTGCGCAAATTTGCGAAAGAAAATGATGTAAGGTGTGTATTTGTTGAGCCTCAGTATGGAGATAAGGACGCCTTTGTTATTGCGAGCTCTCTAGAGCTACCTTTGCGCACTTTAGATGCACAAGGAGCTAATCAGCGACTGAGCGAAACAGGCTATGCTGAGTTTATACAAACTTTCACGGCTCAATTTAAAGCCTGCTTCTCATAAATATTACACCTCTGCTTACTCCGCTACCGAGCTTCAGGTTAACAACCGATTTGACTCTAATTGTCTAACTCGGTGATCGTATTCTGTTGTTCACTGATAACTATGATGTTCGTTTAAATTTATCTTGCTCAGATAACTCTATCCTACGAAGTTAGCGGAATTCTAGAAGCACTGTCCAGATAATTGCTTTATTATTTTGATTGCTTTGCAATTATTTAGATTAATTAATTTTGTTTTATGCTATCTTGTTCATTGCATGAACGGATGAAGCGTTTGCGCTTATCCTAAACCAATCTTGGGCATTCATATCGTTAACTGTATGAAGCCTGCGGTAGCCTGCCTAAAGGTTTTATTACCACGATTTTATGATGAATCAAGAGCTAGAATATCGGATGCTTAAGCTGTTAGAGCAGAAGCCTGATCTGACCCAGAGACAGCTATCTAGAGAGTTAGGCGTGAGTTTGGGCAAGACCCATTACCTGATCAAGTCCCTGGTGGATGTTGGTTGGGTGAAATTAGAGAACTTTCAGCGTTCTGATTCCAAGTGGGGTTATGTCTATCTCTTAACGCCCAAGGGTATTCTTGAAAAAGCTTCCATTACTGCGCGATTTCTCGTTAGAAAACAAGAGGAGTATTTGCAACTCCAACAAGAAATCGAGCAACTTAAACATGAGGTCATGGAGCAAAATAATTTAAAAGAGAAGGCTAAATAACTTGGCTAAATACGACATATACGCGGTGGGATCTGCGCTTGTAGACACAGAAATCAATGTTTTAGATGAATTTTTAGTGGAAGCGTCTATCAGCAAGGGTCTAATGACCTTGGTAGATCGTCCGCGTCAGCTAGAGTTACTTAGTCGGCTTAAATCAATTGAGATGGCGCAGACATGTGGTGGGTCTGCTTGCAACTCCGTGGTAGCAGCCGCTACTCTTGGAGCTACAACATTTTTCAGCGGCAGGGTCGGTAACGATTGTGATGGCGACCTCTATATTGGGGATCTCAGTGATTTAGGAATTGGTTATCATGGGGCCCGCGCCTCGGATACCGCGACCGGACAGTGTCTGGTTATGGTAACACCGGACGCCGAACGAACCATGAATACTTTTTTAGGGGCTAGTGAGCAACTCGCGTATACCGATATAGACAAAAACGCCCTAAAGCAATCTGACTGGTTGTACATAGAAGGATATTTGTTAACTGACAAAGACCGAGCTGAAGTTATTCTCAAGACTACCGCCTTTGCCAGAGCTAGCAAAATAAAAGTTGCACTGAGCTTGTCTGATCCCTTTGTAGTAGCGAGTTGCCGTGATGTATTACAAGAACTGATCGGTGATGGAATTGACCTATTGTTTTGTAATCGAGATGAAGCTTTAGCCTATACTGGCGCGGATAATATAAATAGTGCAGCTCAAGAGATTAAGCAGTTTTCTAAAGGGTTTGCTATTACTGATGGCGCTAGTGGCGCCCTAGTTTGTGATGGTCGGGATATCTTCCACTTACCAGGCGTAGAAACTCGAGCTATTGATACTAATGGTGCAGGTGATATGTTCGCTGGAGCGTTTCTGTATTCAATTGTGTGTGGGTATGGTTTTGATAAAGCCGCTGAATTTGCAAATTATTGTGCAGCAAAAGTAGTAATGATCTTTGGGCCTCGACTAGATAGAGATCAGTTAGTAGCGATAAAGAAAAAATTTAACCTATGATGCCGAGGCGGAAATATTTTGCTAGTTTTTCGACAATGGAGTTTACGAGGTAACAAACAAAGCAGTAATTCCTGTGGCCAGTTTGGGCGTGCCAATGCTACCCGCTACTAAAGCTATTCTCGAATAGGTCTTGCTTGTTGGAATACGTGATGCTGTTGCAAGAGAATATGTAAGAGATTTATTGACAATGATTGATAGCGATTATTCCCATTAACAAGCTGTAATGCAGGGAGTACTTATTTAACACTGAGAGACTGGATATTTATGATGGATTTTGAAAAAAAAATAGCTGTTATTGGATTAGGTTATGTAGGGCTCCCACTTGCAGTGGAGTTTGGTAAAAAGCGTCCGACCCTTGGTTTTGATATTAATGAGTCACGGATATGTGAGTTGCTAAATGGAGACGACAGGACATTAGAGGTTAGCGAGCATGACTTGTCTGAGGCGAACCTCCTTACCTTTAGCTCTGATGATATGGATTTAAATAGCTGTCATATCTTCATTGTCACAGTACCAACACCAATTGATAGCGTAAACCGTCCAGACTTGACTCCAATCGTAAAAGCAAGTGAAACAGTAGGTAAACACTTAAACAAGGGGGACCTGGTAATTTATGAGTCAACGGTGTACCCAGGTTGTACCGAGGAGGTCTGTGTTCCAATTCTTGAGCAGGTCTCGGGATTGATTTTTAATCAAGATTTTCACTGTGGATATAGCCCTGAGCGCATAAACCCTGGTGATAAGGTTAATACTCTTACAAAAATAAAAAAAATTACCAGTGGATCCACGGTTGAGGTAAGCCGACAAGTAGATGACTTATACAGTAGCATCATCACCGCGGGTACTTTTGAAGCGTCGAGTATCAAAGTTGCTGAAGCCGCTAAGGTTATTGAAAATACTCAAAGAGATCTCAATATTGCTTTGGTGAATGAACTTTCAGTTATTTTTGGTAGGCTCGATATCGATACCCTTGATGTCCTTGAGGCTGCCGGGAGTAAATGGAATTTTTTGCCTTTCAGGCCGGGGTTGGTTGGAGGGCATTGTATTGGTGTAGATCCTTACTACTTGACTCATAAAGCAGAGCAAGTTGGATACAATCCCCAAGTGATACTGGCTGGGCGCAGAATTAATGACAACATGGCTCAGTATATGGTTAAAAAGTTCGTTCAAAGGATGATACAGAACAACATTGATGTAGCCAACAGCACAGTTGGCTTGTTGGGTATAACATTCAAAGAGAATTGCCCTGATATTCGTAATAGCAAGGCAATAGATATAGTTACTGAATTGCAATCTTGGAATATCAACGTTGTTGTGGTTGATCCGTGGGCTGACTCAAATGAGGTAAATGAAGTTTATGGCTTAACGCTCGACGAATTGAGCGAAGAGCTAAAAGTTGACTCTCTAATAGTCTCAGTGGGACACGACCAGTTTAGAGAGCTGAGCCCGGTTAAGTTAAGGCAGTTTTGTACCGGAGATCTCCCTGTTCTTGCTGATGTTAAATCTTTATTCAACAAACAAGATGTTGTTGACCAAGGTTTTTCTGTATTTCGTTTGTAACTTATTGCTAATACTGGATCTGAAGGGTTTTATATGAAAAAAAATGTTGCGGTTGTGGGGTGTGGTCATTGGGGGAAGAATCTTATACGAAACTTTGCTGAGCTGGGAGTCTTGGCCGCTGTTTGCGATCCAAACACGTCCCTTGCTGAAAGCTATGCTCATCAGTACGAAGTTAAAAATTTATCATTTGATTCTATTTTGCGTGATCCACATATTGCTGGGGTTGTTCTTGCCGTCCCAGCGACGTTGCATGCTGAGATGGCTATCTCAGTCATGAAATTTGGCAAGCAAGTTTATGTCGAAAAGCCTTTAGCGATGAATGCATTGGAAGCCAGTGAAATGATAAAAACTGCAGAGCAGTATAGAGTCCATCTAATGGTGGGTCATTTACTTCAGTATCACCCGGTATTCCGAGAATTGTTGCACCAAGTTAATTGTGGGCAAATAGGCGCCCTAAACTATCTCTATTCCAACCGCCTTAGCTTTGGGAAAGTGCGAACTGAGGAGGATGTTATCTGGAGTTTTGCTCCTCACGATATATCAATGATTTTGTCTTTGACGAATCAAGAGCCGATTGCCGTTAGAGCAGAGACGGCAAATATACTTCATTCAGAAATAGCCGATAGCGCCACAATACATATGGAATTTCCGGGTGGATTGAAGGCACATGTGGCCGTATCTTGGTTACACCCTGTTAAAGAGCAAAAATTAGTAGTCGTTGGAAGCGAAGGAATGTTCGTCTTCGATGATACAAAGTGCTGGGATCAGAAGTTAGCACTTTACCGGCACAGTGCAAAAATGGTTGAGTCCCAACCAGTTTTGGAAAAAGCAAATGTTGAATTTATTCAGGTTCTTGAATCTGAACCACTAAAAGACGAATGCATACATTTTGTCAATGTAGTTTCTGGTGAGACAAAACCTTTGACAGACGGTCATGAGGGTCTGCGGGTCTTGAATGTGCTCTCCGCTGCGACTAATTCAATTCAATTAAGCCAGTAGATTGGGTGTATAAAAATATGAGCTTAACTAGCACTAATAGAAATTTCTTTTTGCACGAATCTTCCTATGTGGATGATGGGGTGGAGGTAGGAACAGACACCAAGATTTGGCATTTCAGTCACGTGCTGACTAACAGCAAAATTGGTAAAAATTGCTCGCTAGGGCAAAACGTCGTGATCGGGCCAAATGTTGTTGTTGGCGACAGGGTGAAGATTCAAAATAATGTCAGTATTTATGAGGGTGTCACATTGGAAGATGGAGTTTTTTGTGGCCCGTCTTGTGTTTTCACTAATGTGCACAACCCACGGGCAGAAGTTATTCGCAAAGACGAATACCGAACCACAGTAGTTAGGCGTGGAGCTACCATTGGTGCGAATGCGACCATTGTTTGCGGTTACGATCTTGGAGAATATTGCTTTATCGCCGCAGGCGCAGTGGTTACTCGGCAGGTACCCGCATACGCACTTATGGCTGGAACTCCCGCCAGAAGAATAGGCTGGATGAGTAAGGCGGGTGGGCGTCTCGATGATGACTTGATTTGCCCAATTGATGGCACCCAATATCGCAGAGTCTCAGACAATTTAATAGAGGAAAAAATGTAATGAGTGAGTATTCCGAATCGGTCCAATTTATCGACTTGAAGGCGCAACAGAAGCTAATCAGACAAAAGCTTGATGCCGCAGTTGCCAGTGTCTTAGATCATGGGCAATATATCATGGGCCCTGAAGTAAAATCTTTTGAATCTGATTTGAAGGAATTCACAGGAGCAAAGTACGCGCTGACTTGTGCAAATGGTACCGATGCTCTTAGTTTGGTATTAATGGCGTGGGGTATTGGCCCCGGAGACGCGGTGTTTGTGCCGTCTTTTACCTATGTAGCAAGTGCTGAGGCACCTGCGCAACTTGGAGCAACTCCCTTTTTTGTAGATGTCTGTGAACACTCTTTTAATATAGACCCCGTAAGTTTAAAGCAAGCAGTTATAGATTGTCGTCTGACCGGTCTGAAGCCTCGAGCAGTTGTAGTAGTTGATTTATTTGGGCAGCCAGCTAACATTGATGCCATCGCAGAGATTGCTAGATCTGAAGGTATCAAAATTCTTGTTGACGGCGCGCAAAGTTTTGGCGGCACCTCTAAGGGAAGACGCGTGGGCTCAATGGGAGACGCTATCACCACGAGCTTTTTCCCAGCTAAACCGCTGGGATGTTATGGGGATGGAGGTGCAATTTTTAGCTCCAATGATGAGGATGCTGAAACAATAAACTCTCTTCGTTTACATGGTAAAGGTTCTCAGAAATACGATAATGTGCGTATTGGCATGAATTCTAGGCTAGACACGTTGCAGGCAGCTATACTGATTGAAAAATTCAAGCTTTTCCCAAATGAGTTAGTTTTGAGAGCTCAAGCTGCTGATCGGTACAGTAATTTATTACGAGACCACTGCCAAGTCCCAGTTTTAGCCCCAGACCATGTCAGCGCATGGGCGCAGTATACGCTGGTAGTGCCAGATCGTGACAAACTACAGGCTGCATTAAAAGCATCCTCGATTCCCAGTGTTGTTTATTATCCGATACCTTTATCTAATCAAACTGGTTATCAACATTACCCAAAAGTGAGCTCGGGAACATCTGTTTCAGAGAGACTTTCTGAGCATGTACTGAGCCTTCCGATGCACCCGTATCTAGATCCATTGAAACAGAGAAAGATTGCAGATTTAGTAATCAGCAGTTTGTAAATGGCACAAAATCAAGACATGGGTGAAGCCGCAAGAAGCATCGGATTTGTTTTCTTTAGTGCTCTGATCACTCAGGGATCTTTGTTAGTCTTGTACTTAGTTCTGGCGAGACTTTTAACCATTGAGGATTTCGCTACTTTTAGGCAGTTGTTCTTGTTGCAGGCGATGCTTAACGGTATCTTTTTTGCAGCCCTGCCTACATGCCTATTATACTTTGCCGGACGCGCAGATAGTGATAGTGATAAGGCAGGTTATCTGCGAGTCATAGTAATACTTACTATGACCATCTCGTTTTTGATAACATCATTGCTGCTATTTGCAACTGACAGCATTAGCATGTTGTTTAATAACAACCAATTGCAGCTCGTCTTGCCGTATTTTTCATTATCGCCGTTGGGTATTTTGATGGTCGCTTTGATGCCTGCTTGCCACATAGTGACAAATAAGACGGCTATCCAGCCATATCTGGCAGCATTGATAGCAGTATTTATTGCTTTACCACCTATATTCGCTGCCCTCAAAGGGGCCGGTTTGGTTGAGATTGTGCAGCTAATTTCCGGGCTGTATCTGTTTGTTGGGTTGGTGCTTTGCATTTTAATGTTCTCAGTTTACTCCGCTGGTAGCGATTTAAACTATAAATTTTGGCAGAAAGCTAAGGTCGTATGCCTGTACTCTTGGCCACTATTAACCGCTAGCGCTTTGTCTATTGTCGGTTTAAAAGTAGATCATGTGATCGTCGCTTCGATTATAGGCACCTATTCTTACGGTCTCTATAGTGTCGGAGCATTTGAAATTCCCTTATTTAATCTGCTACAAAATAGCGTCACATCTGTACTTATGCCGAAGATCACAGCGTTACTCAGAGCGAAAGATTTCGAACAGGCCACGAATTTATGGCGTAGCGCCGCGGCTAAAACAGCCGCGGTTACATTTCCGCTGGCGCTACTTTTAATGATTAATGCTGATCTAGTCGTCACAGTCTTGTTTGGGGTGAAATATATTCAAGCAACAACAGTCTTTGTTATATTTAACAGCTTTGTTTTTTTACGGGTTATGACATTTGGAATGGCTTTGCGTGCACTAGATGAAACTCGCATTGAGTTGATTTTAACGTCGATATATCTCGTTTCTAGTCTTGTTGGTAGTTATCTCGTGGTGGGTTACCATGGAATTCAAGGCGTCGCTTTTTGGGCCCTTATAAATACTATCTTTTACTCTTTGCTATTGTCTTTATACACCTTCCGAATTTCTGGGGAAAAGTTATCGCTTTGGAGGGTTTACCCCATAAAACATCTCATTGTGGGTATTATATTGTTCTTCTCGATAAGGCTTTTACATAATATGTCCTTGCCCTTGCTTAACAGCTCGTGGATGGTTTCTGGGTTTTATTCTATTTTAATTGTCCTAGCCTGGCTGGGTTTCCTGAGGCTTTTGAATCGTGAAAAAATTATTTAAAAGACTAGTCCTTAAGGTGACATTTTTATCGGATCTTATTCTCGATAAAGGTATCGGAACTAAAGTACGTTTAGCCACCCTCGCGGGGAATTTTATTGTCAATTTTTTATTCCGCCAAAATATTAGTTATTCAGTCTGCACTAATTTCAAATCGACAGTTATTGCTGGTGAAAAGTTAATTTTAAAATCCCCTCAACGTGGTACTTTTTCTAGTCTAGTCAATAGTTCAGGCTGCTATTTGCAAGCAGGAAATGGAATTGTCATTGGAAGTGGCACTATCTGGGCGTCAAATGTTGTTATTGTTAGTGCTAATCACAACCTTAGGAAAGCAGACAAAAGCTGGCAATCAACTACACCTGTTGTGATAGGTGATGATTGTTGGATTGGCGCTAATGCCTGCATCATGCCGGGTGTTGAATTAGGTAAACGAGTTATTGTCGGTGCCGGTGCGGTGGTAACCAAAAGCTTTAGGCAAAGTGATATTACAATTGCTGGCAACCCAGCTAAGATTATTTAATATTTAAAGTGAGAGATGAAACGTGAAAATATTGACAGTTGTAGGTGCGCGACCACAGTTTATAAAAGCTGCGACTCTAAGTAGAGTTATTGAGTCTATGTCTGATGTGGAAGAAATCATTGTTCATACCGGGCAGCATTTTGATAAAAACATGAGTGATGTATTTTTTGATGAAATGCGAATTCCTAGGCCTGATTATAATTTAGCAATCGCATCTCTCTCTCATGGTGCTATGACGGGAAGAATGCTTGAAGCATTAGAAAATATCATTCGTGATGAACAACCAGATTGGGTGTTGGTTTATGGTGATACTAATTCAACGCTTGCAGGTGCTCTGGCCGCATCCAAGTTAAGAGTAAAAGTAGCTCACGTGGAAGCCGGCCTAAGAAGTTTCAACATGAATATGCCGGAAGAACAAAATAGAATTTTGACCGATAGGATTAGCACGGTGCTGTTTTGCCCAACTCAAACGGCTGTCAGCAACTTGAATGACGAAGGATACGACAAGTTCGATATAGATATTGTCAATGTTGGCGATGTTATGTTTGATGCAGCGAATTTCTACTCAAGCTACGCTAAAAAGCCAGTTTGGTTTGATCAATTTGATTTGCCCGAACATTTTGCCCTTGCGACTATCCATAGGGCTGAGAATACAGATAATCCTGCGCGTTTAAATGAAATCGTCAGATCGCTTAACGAAGTGCATAAGACAACACCGGTTATACTACCACTACATCCAAGAACTCGGCATAAATTAGAAGAGCTTAATATCGGTTTAAATGTTCATGTGGTGGACCCTGTTGGGTATTTAGAGATGGTCTTTTTACTCCAGAATTGCAGGATGGTGCTCTCAGATAGCGGAGGGGTGCAAAAAGAAGCGTATTTCTTCAAAAAATCATGCTTGATCCTGAGAGAAGAAACGGAATGGATGGAGTTAGTTAAATGCGGGGCAAATCATATCGTAGGTGCGGATTACCAACGTATTTTGGAAAAATTTGTTTCGCTCAGCGCGCATGGCGTTTTTGATTCTATGTTCTATGGTGAAGGAGATGCTGCAGAAAAAATAGTCAAGTGGCTGAAAGTTGGAGCGTAGACCCGTGGTTATCTGCTTTGTTACAAACCTACCCCTATGGTCATTGGCTGAGGGTAAGGGTGCACCTTCTTTTTTTAATACTATCAAAATGTTCGTAGATCGGGGTCACTCAGTAATTCTTTTGACCACCGAAGATGATCCAAAGTTAGGGGTGCTACGCAACAAGGTGAATATTGTCAAAGTTCCCCGCCGGGCAGTTATAGAAAATCGTATGTTTGGTGGTGTTTTTCGTCTTGTTCATAAACACTACAGCTACATGAAGAGTCAGAGGGATATTACGCCTTACTTGGAAAAATATGCAATTACTGCTGACATACTTTATGCATACGAGATAGGGTTCGTTCCAGGCGTTGTTAAATATGCTAGGAGGACCGGAAAAGTATGTGTTGCCCGGTTTCAAGGCACTGTAATGACAGACCTTGTTCAGTCGGTATCAACTGTAAGAAAGCTTCGTTTATATCTACAGTTTTTTGACCACATTCGAGCTATGCGTGCTTTGCCGGATGTTACTATAATGACAGACGATGGCACTAAAGGTGATCGAGTCCTCAGTTATTTGAGGCAACACGATTCAGAGAGAGTACATTTTTTTAAAAATGGAGTTGATTTGCCCAATGCTGATCATGATGATTCAACCTATCAAAAATTGCATGCAGAAGGTGATATTATCTTCAGCTCAGTGTGCAGACTGCAACGTTGGAAGCGAGTTGACAGGTCAATCGAAATTTTCTCCAAGTTTCATGCACGGTTTAAAAACTCACACTATTACATTGTGGGAGACGGCCCTGAAATTGAAAATCTACGGAAACTTGTTAGCCAAAAAGGTTTGCAAAAAAATGTAAGTTTGGTCGGTGCTCAAGATAAGTCTGAAATCTATAGCTTGCTCAATGATACTAAGTATTTTCTTTCAAGTTATGAACTTAGTAATTTAGGTAATCCACTTTTCGAAGCGATTTCTTGCGGTGCCGTTGTGGCTACGCTTAATAATGGCAGTACCTCTAAGATGATTGTCGACGGCGTAACCGGTTTAATCTCAGATGAAAACGACTTTCGTAGGAACGCGCTAAAGTTGATTGAGTGTGAGACGAAGCCCGAGTTGCTAACAATGATGCGCGTTGCCGCGAGAAATCATTTGGCAATCAACTTTGATTCCTGGGACCAACGGATGGAGAGAGAATATGATGTTCTCAAAACATTCCTCTGAAGCTAAGGCTAACTTAGTTTCGAAGCTAGTTTTTCTGCAGTTATCACTGTACCTAGCCGTAGACTCTATTAATGGTTTTATGATGTTGGGGCTCGGAATAGACTCCAGTTTATCGGCACTTTATAAATCAATATTATTAATCGTTCTACTGATGTACTTATGTGTTTTCTTACCTGGGCGAATGTTGTTTGTTCTGGCAGCCATCTGTGCACTGAGTCTAGGAGAAATCGCGAGCATATTCTTACTGGACACTAACGGCAGTAAGATAAGCTTTTTATTTCAGCACATACTTAAGGTTCTCACTCCTCTCATTCTGCTTTTTTTCTTGATTGATAGATCAAAAAAGGATCGACTCTTTTTTGCAAGGATACTTGCTGTTATACAGATTAACGGGCTAGTTTTTGTGTGCAATATGTTGGCTGGAGTTTTTGGATTCGGATTCAGTACTTATGGTCAGGGAGGCGAAAACATGATCGGCTCCAAAGGCTATTTTTACGCCGGTAACGAAATTTCAGCATTACTTGTTGTTTTCTGTGCATTTTACTTAGCTAGAGCTTACCTCAAAAATAAATTGCAGTTTGTTGTATTTGCAATTTTTTCTCTTTCTATTGGTCTTCTTGTATCCACTAAAACATCGATGTTAGCGGTGATATTTCTGACTTTTTTGATACCTATTTTATATGAAAGGCGACGATTGTTTTTACTGAACAATGTTCCATCAATAATTTTTGTGGGAACACTAACAGTTGTTTTAATTCAAGCTTTAGTAATTTTTGATGCGTTCAAAAATGCACCCGTTTATTCTAGATTTTTGTTTTTCTTTGAAAGGCATGGTCTTGTGGGATTGCTACTATCTGGCCGCGACACATTCATAGCTGAGCTGTGGATGCTTTTTTCGCAAAAAAATATTTTTTTAGGATTCTTGTTTGGCAATGGCGTGAGTTACTACGCCGACTTCACAAAATACTCCGTAGAAATGGACCTATTGGACATGTTTTTTTGGCATGGTTTATCTGGCATAGCTTTGGTGGTCGTTACTTTTTTCTATCTCTCTCATAGGTCTTGGGTTAATTACTCTGATGACAATTATCCATTTGCTAGAACGATTTTTACTACAAATCTGATGTTATTGGCCATTTCAAATTTCAGCGGCCATATCTTTACTTCAGGTATGCTTGCGTTTATCTGGCCTTGTTTTGTGATGTTGGCATATTACGACCCCAGGCGGGTTACTGAAAAATGAAACGCATTTTGTTACTGAGCAATATGTTTCCCCATGCTAGTAATGTTGCTTCTGGAGTGTTTGTCGAAAAGATGATGTATCAATTGATTGATGACGACCAGCTTAATGTCGATCTATGCGTGTTGCGTCCCCAAAGGTATAAACTCGTTGCCTATTTGAGTTTCTATCTTCGCGCGTTTTGGTCAATGCTAGTTGGACGAAATTATATTCTGTATTGCCACTTCGTTTCGCACACGGGCTTGCTTGCTCTCATTGGTAGATATCTTTTTTGTCAAAAAGTGGTTCTCAACTGTCATGGCTCTGACATAGTCATTCCTGCCAAGACTGGGGGGTACGTTCATAAATTAAATGCAATTACATTGAGATGTGCTGACAAAGTAGTAGTGCCCTCAAGCTTTTTTGCGCAGTTGGTGCACGAAAAATTTGGTCTTGCTCGGGAACGGTTGTTTGTTTATCCATCTGGAGGGGTTTTTTACCCTTCAACTTTGGAGTCGAGCAGCCATGGTTGGCCGAAAGATCCCATAACATTTGGATATGTGGGTTCTCTGAGTCTAGCGAAAGGGTTCCAGATAATTACTAAAAGCATGAACAAAATTGATTTTCGTTGTCGGCTTTTGGTGGCAGGACCTGGTGATATTAAATTAATCCGCTCAATTAAAAATTTAAACGTTGAGGTAGTTTACTGTGGTGTACTGAATAGGGAGAAACTCAATCAGTTATATACAGAGATAGATTTTCTTTTATTCCCCACCTTGCTGGAAGAAAGCTTAGGTCTTACGCCTATCGAGGCCATGGCATTTGGAGTCCCCGTGGTGGCCAGCAAAATAGGAGCTGTAACTGAATATATAGCGGATAGAAAGAATGGATTCTTTATTGAGCCTGGAAGTGTGGATGATATGACTAATGCATTGATGAGAATTGCAGATCTCACCGCAACAGAATACGCCAGTCTTTGCAGTTGTGCGCGAATAGTTGCCGCTGAGTACGATGAAAATAAAATAGTAAAAGAGTATAGATCGGTTTTTCAGAAGGTATGTCACGATGGAAAAACTTGAGATTTTAGGATGCCCCTGTTTCGCTGTTAATGAAGCGCAGGCGGCTAAGCATCTCGCAGAGCTCGTGCAATCCAAAGAGTTGGGTTACACCGTGGCAATTAATGCTGAAAAAATTCTTAAACACTCTGACGAGTCTGGCTTTAACCATACCATAGATAACGCCATATTTCCGTATCCAGATGGATCCGGAGCTGTTCTTGGACTTCGTTGGTTGCATGGTCAGCAGAGCGAAAAGGTAAACATGCCAGTTGTTGCTTTGGAGGTGGCAAATACTTTGAGAATATCTACATTTATTATTGGGGCTAATGCAGAGAACCACACCAAAGCAATTAGTAATATTCGTGAAAAATACGAAAATATTGATATTGTCGGACACTTACACGGATACCATGACTACGAAACTTTACTTTCAGCTATTAAGCGCACTCAACCCAAGTTGATTTTAGTGGCTATGGGTTCACCTAAACAAGAGAAGTTTGCGGCACAAATATTGACCAAGATAGATTTAGGTATTGTTATAGGTTGTGGCGGAGCGCTTGACATTATGGCTGGTGCGCTCAAGCGCGCACCCAACTTTATGGTAAACAATCATCTAGAGTGGCTATTTCGCCTCTACAAAGAACCTTGGCGTTTAAAAAGGCAACTGTTTTTGCCTCGTTTCATGTGGCGGTTAACGCTATCCTGGCTCAAACAACGATTAAGATTCTGGGCAACGCCAGATTGGGGGAGAGTGGCTGTGGTCGGCACGGTGGGAGTCCCTGCATCTTATGGTGGGCTGGAGACATTGGTAGATCAGATCGTTGTTGGAGACAGTTTGAATTGGACGGTTTACTGTTCATCTCGACATTATGATGTGCGTCCGAAAAGATATAAAAATGCCAATCTGATATATATCCCATTGAGTGCAAATGGTCCTGTAAGTGTAGTTTATGACATCCTCTCCATCACTCATGGTCTATTCTCAGGGCACAGACAATTCCTTATATTAGGAACGTCAGGAGCGGTAATAATCCCAATTTTGAGATTTTTTATACCTTCAATACATTTGGTAACCAATATAGACGGTGTCGAGTGGCGTAGAGAAAAATGGAAAGGTTTTGTCGCTAAACGATTTTTAAAATTCTCTGAAGGGCTTGCTGTCAATCATTCTTCTGTAGTCATTGCAGATAACGATATTATTGCAGAGTATGTTGATAAGGAGTACAAAAGGGAGTGTATGACAATAGCGTATGGTGGTGACCATGCTCTTGTCACGCCGGCTGATTTATCTTCACAGCAGATAGATGTCGTTGATAAGTCTTTTTATTTGGCTCTCTGCAGAATAGAGCCTGAGAATAATGTAGCACTTACTTTGCAAGCGTTTTCAGAGACAGGAGCTAGATTAATTTTTATCGGAAACTGGAGTTCTTCGGAGTATGGAAAGAGATTACGTAATGAGTTTTCCGATACAGTCAACATACTGCTTCTTGATCCTATTTATGATGAGCGTGTTTTATCAACATATAGGTCCAGATGTCTAGCATATGTCCATGGTCATTCTGCCGGGGGCACTAACCCATCGTTGGTAGAGATGATGCACTTTGAAAAACCAATTATTGCATTTGATTGTGTTTATAACAGAGCTACTATGGAAAATAATGGCGTATTTTTCGACTCAGTGGAAGTGCTCAAAGATCTGATCCAAAATGCTCAAGAACTCCCCGGCGCAAGAGAATTAAGAAATATAGCTCAGAGGCGTTATAACTGGAATATTATCCGACAACAGTACCTTGGACTATTTAAGCACTGACCCAGAGGAATATTTTGAACATATTAGTTACAGGCGGAGCAGGGTTTATTGGGAGCGCAGTTGTTCGACATTTGCTTTCGGAGTCGCGTCATGCAGTAATTAATGTAGATAAACTGACATACGCAGGTAATTTAGATTCTTTGCCTAGTGTTGATGGAAATGAAAAATATACATTTGAGCAGGTTGATATTTGTGATTTCAACGAGGTGAAACAGCTATTTAGTCGATATCAACCAACAGCAGTTATGCACCTCGCAGCTGAAAGTCATGTTGATCGATCGATTGATGATCCCTCTGATTTTATCACTACTAACATTATTGGTACCTTTAATCTTCTAGAGGCTGCACGGTGGTACTATCGCAGTCTTGATGGTTCTAGCCAAAAATACTTTCGGTTTCACCATGTTTCTACAGATGAGGTTTATGGAGATTTGAAGGGTGAAGATGGTTTATTTGTTGAGACAACCCCCTATGCGCCTAGTTCACCTTACTCCGCAACTAAAGCAGGCTCAGATCATCTTGTAAGAGCCTGGGGTAGAACCTTTGGGCTACCTATTTTGGTGACCAACTGCTCCAATAATTATGGGCCATACCATTTCCCAGAGAAATTGATTCCACTTGTTATTTTGAATGCTCTCCAAGGTAAGACGTTACCAATCTATGGTGATGGCCAACAAATACGGGATTGGCTACATGTTGAAGACCACGCTAAGGCGCTAGTTAAAGTTATCACTGAGGGAACAGTTGGGGAGACCTACAACATTGGTGGAGGTAATGAAAAGACCAATTTAGAGGTGGTTGAAGCGATTTGTGGTGTTTTGGAGGAGTTAGTGCCAAACAAACCCCAGGGTGTGGTGTACTATCGTGATTTGATTTCTTTTGTCAAAGACCGACCGGGTCACGATGCTCGTTACGCAATTGATGGCAGTAAAATAAAACGTGAACTTGGCTGGATGCCTGAGCAAACATTTGAAACCGGCCTGCGCAAAACCGTGCAGTGGTATTTAGATAACGAAGTCTGGTGCGACAGAGTTATGTCCGGAGCGTATCGGTTGGAGAGATTAGGGGCGAAAAATGAAGCGATCTAGAAAAGGTATCGTATTAGCTGGCGGATCTGGCACTCGACTTTATCCCGCTACTGTGGGGGTTTCTAAGCAGTTGCTGCCAATCTATGACAAACCAATGATTTACTATCCCCTGTCGGTATTAATGCTTGCTGGCATACAAGATATCCTCATTATTTCAACGCCTGATGACATCGATAGCTACAAACGGTTGCTGGGTGATGGCTCCAGTTTTGGTATCAACATCCAGTTTGCCATTCAGCCCTCAGCTGATGGGTTGGCTCAAGCATTCTTAATTGGCGAACAATTCATAGGTAACGATGATGTCACCTTGGTGCTTGGAGATAATATTTTCTATGGTCAGCGGTTTTCAGATCATCTTGCAGCCGCCTCCTCTAGAGTATCTGGTGCTACATTGTTTGGCTATCAGGTGCGTGACCCTGAGCGCTTTGGTGTGGTTGGTTTTGATGGCGCAGGCCAAGTGCAATCAATCGAAGAAAAACCAGTCTCACCAAAATCGAATTTCGCAGTGACGGGGCTGTATTTTTACAACAATGATGTTATTGACATTGCCAAAGATATAAAGCCTTCCTCTAGGGGAGAGTTGGAAATTACCGATGTGAACAATGTTTATCTCTCGCGAGGTGAGCTCAAGGTTGAGCTCTTGGGCCGGGGATTTGCCTGGCTTGATACAGGAACCCACGACTCATTGATCGAAGCGGGTCAATTTGTGCAGACAATCGAACATCATCAGGGGCTCAAAGTGGCCTGTTTGGAAGAAATAGCATTTCGAAAGGGTTGGATTTCCAAGACCGTTCTTTTAGCTGAGGCAGAAAAACTGAAGAAAACTGATTATGGTCAATATCTTCGCAAAGTCGCCGTTGGTGAGCTGTGAATGTAATCAAAACAAATCTACGTGATTGCGTAGTGATTGAGCCAAACGTATTTGGTGATGACCGCGGGTTTTTTTTGGAGACATTTCAAGCTAATCGCTATGCTGACCTTGCTGGCATTGGTTTGCCATTCGTGCAGGACAATCACTCTCGTTCGTTCAAAGGGGTTCTGCGTGGACTGCATTTTCAAATGACTAAGCCTCAAGGCAAGTTAGTCAGAGTTGTAAGAGGTGAGGTATATGACGTGGCGGTAGATATCCGAGAGGACTCTGAAACTTATGGACTTTGGCATGCTGAGGTTCTGTCTGAGCAAAACAAGCGTCAATTTTGGGTGCCACCAGGATTTGCCCATGGTTTCGTTGTACTGTCTGAGATTGCAGATTTCGAGTATAAGTGTACGAATTATTATGACCCAAACGATGAGGGCAGCATTTGTTGGGATGATCCTGATTTAGACATCGGCTGGCCGATAAAAAATCCTATTTTGTCAGCAAAAGATGCTGCGGCTACAAGATTGGTTGATATTAAAAAATGAAGGTTTTAGTTCTGGGCAGCCAAGGGCAGTTGGGACAGTGTCTTCAAGATCAGTGCACTCAAACGAGCTATCAAGTGATTTATCACTGTCGCGCTGATACTGATATTGCCAATTTTGCCGAGACATCAGACAACTTATCATCTTTGAATCCTGACGTTGTTGTTAATGCCTCTGCATATACTGCAGTCGACAAGGCGGAGATGCAGCAGATTCTGGCTAATCAGGTTAATCATTTAGCGGTGGATAACCTTGCTAAAGTGTGCAAGAAAATAGGCTGCTTTCTAATTCATGTCTCAACCGATTATGTGTTTGATGGTAACGCGTCGCGGCCTTATCAAGAGGATGATCAAACAAATCCTCAAGGTGTATATGGATTATCAAAATTAGCGGGTGAAATCGCTATTCAGCGCACAGATTGTCGATTTTTAATTATTAGAACCGCCTGGGTGTTCAGCGAGTATGGCAGTAACTTTTTTAAGACCATGCTACGTTTGGGCGCCGAACGCGATAGCTTAAGCATTGTTGGCGATCAAATAGGCTGTCCGACTTACGCACAAGATATAGCCAGTTTAGTTGTTGGTTTACTACCTCAGATTGAATCAGATAATGTTGCGATAGGCGTATATCACTTTTGCGGGGATACTCCGTGTAGTTGGTACCAATTTGCAAAAGAAATTTTCTCTCAAGCTAAGAGCTTCGGGTACCAGACACCCAAGCAGATTAAATCTATCGTCACTAAAGATTATCCGACCCCTGCAGCAAGACCGTTATACTCGGTTTTGGATTGTGCGAAAATTCAGAGCACTTTTGAGATCAAAAAATCCAATTGGCGTCACGGTATTAGCCGAGCACTCACGTCGTTATGAGGCAAGCTTTGGACCTCAGTTTCAAGTTTTAGTTAACTAAAACAATAATTCTATAAGTTGTTCATAGTGTACTTGCTAGAGAAAATAGTGAGATACCTACTCACCCTTGATGACTTAACCACCCTTGCACCAGAGATAATCTAATTTGAAGGTTAATCCTCCATTAAAAAGTACCGCCTGGTTGTTGCTTGAAAAGGCCGTTTACTTGCTAATCTCGTTCGTCGTTACTTTGGCTCTAGCAAGATATTTGCAACCGACTCAGTTTGGTAATCTAAATTATTTATTGGCCTTGATTGCTTTATTTTTACCCATTATGAGTCTGGGTCTAAATAGTATTGTTAGTCGCGAGTTGTTATTGCGCCCTGCTGCTGCTGATAAAATTATGGGCTCAAGCCTATTTTTGCGCTTTATTGCTAGTGTTTCAGTTGTGTTGGTTGTAGTCGGATTCAGCGGCACCTATCTTGCTGGAGACAACCAAATATTGTTTGCTATTCTCATGGTTGCAAGTGTTGCCAGCGCGGGACAAACAATTGACTTCTGGCTACAGGCAAAATTAGCCAATCATTACGCTGTTTTGATGCGTCTGCTGGTACTTATTGGTTTTAGTTTGATGCGACTGTTTGCAATATATGAAACAGCAAAGTTTCCCGTATTCATCTATCTTATAGCGGCTGAACTTACAATCACTGGTCTACTTTATTTGGTTATTTACCAGCGTTTATCTGGCCGATTGCTTGAGTTAAAGATTAACAGTGGAGAGATAAAGCGTCTCTGGAGAGACTCGCGCTGGCTTTTAATGTCAGGTATTGCCGCGGTTATCTACTTAAAAATCGATCAAGTTATGTTGGGTGTCATGGTTGATAATTATGCAGTCGGTGTGTATGCCGCAGCCGCGCGCGTATCAGAAGTTTGGTATTTTATTCCCGCAGCAATTGTCACCTCTTTTTTCCCGAAATTAGTTAGAAATAAGCAAGTTGCAGCGGCAACGTATCAAGTAGATATACAAAAATTGAATGACATTTTATTGATTTTCGCGGTTAGTATTGCGGTTCTAATGACGATAATTGGTGATGACTTAGTGGCATGGTTATTTGGTCCGTCCTATTCTGAATCGTCACCTATCGTGCTTGTCCATATTTGGGGAGCTGTGTTTGTATTTATGAGAGAGTTGTTCAGTAAGTGGCTTTTGGCAGAGAGTTTACTCACCTTCTCATTACTGAGCCAAGGGCTTGGAGCTTTGGCTAATGTTGCGTTAAATTACTTCCTGATTCCAACTTATGGAGCCCTTGGAGCAGCCTACGCCACAGTTATCAGTTACTCAATCGCAGGATACTTAGTTCTATTTATTCATCCCAAACTGTGGCCAATGGCTAGAGTCATTACCAGGTCCTTCTTGTTACCGTTGCGGTTCGCCAGGTATGGCAAGCGACTATATTCGATGTCAGATAGTAACTAGCGGAAACTACTATGAAAAAGCTTTTAAAGAGGTTCTTATCTCGCACAATAATTGATCGGCTCAAAGTTATATTGTCCAACATAGACTTAAAGGTGGTCAGATTGGCTAGGCGATCACCTTTGCTTTCCGGGCTTTACTATTCTCTCCTGAGTGGCGAATTCAGACGAGAAATGCACGCTGTTTTAAATGGGCGATATCATTTTTTGACTGCCGGAGGAGCCTCCAGACCTAATATTTACATGTTGAGACGTAATATTCACAGGATTGAGAAAGGCCTGTGCATGATTCCCCGAAAGCCCGTTTTCGCCTCAAAATATATTCTGTCCACTGTGAAAAATTTCGAACTCTGCTTATCAAGAGAAGTACTGGCAGAGAGTGAACTTAACTGGGTGCAAGATGTGCTGGAGCAGTATTTTTCTGAGGTTGAAGTTACTCCTTTCATTAACCAAGCTAGAGAAGAATTTCTCAAATTGAAGAATAATGGTCTTGCAGGGACGATAGATAAAAGAGTGCCATTCCAGCATGAGGTGTTAGATCCAAGCTGGATCGATTTTTCAGCATTCAAAACACTTTGTGAAAGACGTCACTCTGTTCGTTGGTTCAAACCACAACCAGTTCCCAGACACATTATTGACGAGGCTATTGCTGTTGCTGTGACAGCACCGAGTGCCTGCAACCGTCAGCCGTTTCAATTTTTTGTTTTTGACGATCCTGAACAGGCAAGTGAAATTGGCAGTATTCCCATGGGTACAGCAGGATTTTCTGATAACTTTCAATGTATCTTAGTTGTCGTTGCGGACCTATCTGCATATCCCTCGGAGAGGGACCGACATATTATCTATATCGACAGTGCATTAGCTAGTATGCAGTTGCTACTTGCCTTTGAGACACAGGGTTTGAGCTCTTGTGTAATCAATTGGCCCGATGTTGAGAGACTGGAGCGACAAATGAGTGACAGACTCAGTCTTGAGGTGCACCAAAGGCCAGTAATGTTAATCGCCGTTGGTTACGCGGATGAGAAAGGGTTGATCCCTTTCTCTGAAAAGCAATCAGCAAAAGATAGTGTTCGGAGATCTTAATGATTATTGAGATTAAAGGAGTAGAGTTCGAGAATAAAGGAGCTCACTTGATGCTATGCGCTATTATTGAGCAGTTAAAGGTGAGATTTCCTAATGCTCAAATCGCCCTGTCACCTAATAAAAAGTTGGACTTTGTACAGTGTTCCTCATTGGGAGCTTGGCAGAAATTGGCTTTGAGGAAAAACATCATTGATCTAAATTGGATCGCTTATTGGCTACCAAAAGTCATCCGGAGATGGCTGCGAGCTTTTGGAATCGTAACAGAGGCCGATATCGATTTGATACTAGATGCTTCAGGTTTCTCATACTCTGACCAATGGCCCTCTAAAATTCGCATCTATCACCTTAAAAACGAGCTTACGCGCTTCTCTAAGCATGACAAGCCATACATTTTTATGCCTCAAGCTTTCGGGCCTTTTTCCAATTTAATCAGTATTAAACGAATCGCTAGTAGTTTTCCGTACGCAGCAATGATCAACGCTCGAGAGCAGTATTCCTATGATAATTTAAAGAAAATAATTGGAGATCAATCTAACCTGCGTCGTTACGGAGATTTCACAAATTTAGTCGAAGGTATTCTGCCAAGCGAGGATACCTACAAAAACCATGTGTGTATTATTCCAAACAAAAATATGGTCAGTCACCGAAATAAAGACAATGACTGGACGAAACGGTATGAGCCTATGCTTATCAAAGCCATAGCGCACTATCAAAAACGCGGGCTGAGACCAATCTTTTTAAATCACGAAGGCGCTGAGGATAGAGGGTTAATACTGAGTTTAAACAACCAACTAGACGAGCCGCTCGAAGTGATAGAGGAGAATGATCCGTTGGTCATCAAGGGGATAATAGCATCTGCCACTGCGGTATTTTGCTCTCGCTACCACGGATGTATTAGCGCGCTTTCAAGTGGTATACCCTGCATCGCAACTAGCTGGAGCCACAAATATGAAGCCCTCTATGAAGAATATGGAGTATCGAACTTACTTTTGAGCGCCGATACTAATGAGCCTCGTTTACAAAGGCTCATTGACGAAAGCTTGGATGCAGACAATCGGTTCAGAGAGAGATTATTTAAAAAGGTTATTATACAAAAAAGTAATTCGTTGGCGATGTGGGACGAGATCACCTCCATCGTTATTGATGACTACGAGCAACAACTGCAGTGATTATTCTTGGAATCCGTGCACACTACGCAGCGATTGGAGGTGTCGAAAATAGTATTCGTAACCTTGTAAAAGTGGCCGCAGCTCTAAATAGAGAAACAACTATAGTTTGCCGTGAACCCGTTAATGATGAGGTTCTTGATGTGAATGCAACAATACTTCCGAAAAATGTCAAATTGAAGACATATGTAGATGATACCTATTTTTCAATTGCTCGTAGACTATTAAGTTTGATGTCTGGCGGCGTTGTATTGGCGGATATATATAGACAGCTTTATTTCAAGTACCCTCATGCAATTGTCATTGCTCGTCATCATGCACATGTGTTGGCTGCAAAAACAGCTGGCTTTAAAACAATCAGGTATCTTGTCCCTTCACTGATTTGCAATCAGCTCGAAGAAGAGGCGATTGGTGGGTCTTGGGGAACTAAAGCTAGATTCTTGTTACATGCTCGTGTCGATGGATACGTTCAAAAAAAAGCGCTATGTAATTCGGAGATTTTTGTATTTAGCCAAGCAATGAAACGCCAGATAAAAGAAGTTTTAGGCGGAACAACTTCTTTCCCAATTACGTTGGTGAGCCCTGGCATAGACACAAGTCGCTTCAAAATAGTTTCAAATGATGAGAAAAACGACTTAAGGGAAAAGCTTGGATTACCCCTAAACAAAAAGATATTTTTATTTGTGGGCAGACTAGTCAAGGCCAAAGGTATTGATTATCTCATCGGTGCTATGGAGCAGTTGGGGGATGATTGCATGGCTGTTTTAGTTGGAGAGGGAGAGCAGAGGCAATCATTACTAAAAGCTATAAAAGCTAAGTCACTGGAGAAGAAAGTTATCTACGTGGGTCGAACATCAGGAGTCGAAGACTTCTACCAAGCATGCGATGTTTTTGTCATGAGCTCAACCTATGAGCCTCTCGGACAAACATTATTTGAAGCAGCAGCGACTGGCATGCGCGTCGTTGCGTTTGATAAGTCGACAGGGGTAAATACCGCGACCCATGAGTTAAATATAGACCATCTGCTTGACTACGCTTATACACTTGATGCCGTAGGGTTGGCATTGGCAATGAAAAAGTCTTTGAGCTCATTAGCCTCTCCACGATCGGGTAATGATCCAGTCGCTGAGACAACCAATAGCTGGGAGCAGTTGTGGTTTGCGTTGACAGACACCCCAAAGTCGACCTAATTGAGCCGAATTAAGTATCGGGGCTTTTTCATAGCAAAGACAGAGTTCTAAAGCATTTTACTTAAACGTTAAAAAAGTTATTCTTAGTTTTATACTGCCAGATAAGTTTTCCTTGTACTATGGCCGTCACGATTAGTTTGAGAAACGTCTATGTTTATGAGTTTTGCTTTCTTCAACTGTTCTTGGTATTAAATGAACACTACAAAACCTCATCGCGTGAGTAAACATTGACAATTAAAACCAGTAATTACAAGAAAGTTTAGCATGTTGGAAGAAGATCCTAACAAAATAATTAGACCATCAAAACCTATAAGGTATATTGTTGTTCACTTGTCCAATGATTACAGCGGTAGTCCAAGAGTTCTTGCAGATTTTTGCAAATCAGAAGCTATACAATCACAGTCTCTGTCGATAGTAACTAGCGCTTCGAAGGGGTTTCTTGAAGATGACTTGGGGGAGAAGACTATCATTTGGTGTCCTCGAGGGCGATTTAGGTTACTTAATTACTGCTCATTCGCGTTGTCGCAAGTCCAGCTATTCTTTGTGTCTCTTTTTCTGATACTTCGAAGCTGGCTTCGACGTGAAAAGGTAGTTTTGATAAATAATACCATTTTGAGCCTTGGTTCCATGTTGGCCTCCAAGATCACGGGTACAAAAAATATTACCTATATTCATGAAATTAACAGTGGCCCTCGGGTCGTTCGATATGTTGCTGAGTTTTTGATTAGATGTACAGCTGACCATGTAATTTTTGTGTCTCAGTTTGTGGCAGATGATTACAACTTCAAAGATAAATCCACACTTGTTCTCCCCAATGGACTACGCGCTGATTTTGAGGAACCAATAACCCTAGATCATGCGCAAAAATTTGATCAACAGAAAGTTCTATTTGTTGGCTCCCTTAAGGAATACAAAGGGGTGAACGAACTGTTAGTGATTGCAAGCGCGCTCCCTGATATACCTTTTATCGGGATTTTTAACACGAGTAATACTATTCTTCGCGAGTTTCAACAATCTGGAAAAATACCTCCTAACCTAACGCTTATGACTCATCAAGCTGGCATACAGAAGCGTTATGAGCATGCTTTTCTAGTGATGAACCTGTCTTTACCAGATCAATGTATCGAATCTTTTGCTCTGACAGTGCTTGAAGGCATGGCTCATGGATGCCCATGTATTGTTCCTCCTGCGGGGGGGCACCTGTCCTACTTTGATGCTGGGTCAGGGCTTATTTGCGATGCAAGAAACACAGATAAGATTGTTGCTTTTATTCAGACTCTGAGAGAAGACAGAGCGATGTGGAGGCAATATTCTGATCATGCTCAAAAAGTGGCAAGTAAGCTTACAGCGAGTCAATATTCGTCCAACGTTAAGAAAGTTCTTGATCAAATAATCGCACCATCTGAACTTTGAAGATGCAGTTTTTGGTATATGCCAGTGATAACCGATGCTTTAATGCGATAGTGAAAAATTTGTATTATCCTCTGTGAGGTTTCACTCTAACAAAGAGAGCTTTTTTCTTTAGCAAGTTGTTGAGAAGAGCTTTTGGTTCAAAAGACACGCAATTCAGGATATTGCTATTGATGTCAGTTTCTAAAGTAACAATTGTTGGGTGCGGTTATGTTGGTATGGCAAATGCAGCCATGTTGGCCCGAGTTTTTCCTGTCACCGTGTTGGACGTTGAAGAATGGCGAGTGAAACGGATTAATGATTACTGCTCAACTTTAAGTGACCCGTATATTGATCAGTTTATGACCGATCACAAGCTGGACCTCAGCGCTACACTTGACAAGCAAGAGGCCTACAAGGGGGCTGATTTTATACTTATCTCTGTGCCTGCAGACTATGATCCAGAAACAAATATGTTCGATACTACAGTAGTGGATGCTGCAGTCCACGATGCCCTGTGTTCAAATTTGACCGCCACGGTAGTGATAAAGTCGACGGTGCCAGTAGGTCATACAAGCTTGTTACAAGAAAGGCACCAGACGGATAGAGTTATTGTTGCTCCAGAATTTTTGCGCGAGAACAGTGCTCTCAAAGATAGTTTGTTCCCATCAAGAATCGTAGTTGGCGGTTGTAATAGCCGAGTAGATGGATTTGTTAGCTTGATGAAGATGTGCGTTCTTGCAGATGACACTACGATACTGTCTATGTCGGCCACCGAAGCAGAGGCAGTTAAATTGTTTGCCAATACCTACCTTGCTATGCGCGTAGCATTTTTTAATGAACTTGACAGTTTCGCGCTAGACCACGCTCTGAATACTCAAAATATTATAAAAGGAGTTTGTTCGGACGATAGAATAAGCGATGGATACAACAATCCTTCCTTTGGATTTGGTGGATATTGTCTTCCAAAAGACTCCAAACAGCTGTTAGCAAACTATAAGAATACCCCGCAAACTCTCATTGGGGCAGTTGTTTCCTCTAATTCGGCCAGGCAAGAATTTATCGTTGACGAACTACTAAAGGCCAAGCCGTCTACGGTGGGAATTTTTCGTTTAGTTATGAAGGAAGGGAGTGATAATTTTCGTGAGTCTGCAGTTCAAAACGTTTTAAAAAGAATTGTTGAGAAGGGGACCAGAGTTGTGATTTACGAGCCCTTTTTAGAGCAGAAGCTCTTTTTAGGTGCCGAAGTCATTACTGATTTAGCACTATTTAAAAGAACAGCTGATATCATTGTAGCTAATCGGAACTCAGATCATCTGTTAGATTGCCAGAATAAAGTTTTCACTCGAGATATTTACAGGGAAAATTGAGCAACTATACTGAGTTGTTAGTGAGTATGATGGCAGACTGTATAGCCCAGATATAACAGATCAGCACAGAGCGTCCCAGTTAGGTCGTTCGTATTATTTCGAAAAGTTGTGGCCCTTTACGCGTAAGCATCCGTCCGGAGGATTTTTAAAATGAAAACACAAAAAAAGCAAAATGGCTTCACAATGATCGAGCTGCTTATCGTGGTGGTGATTTTGGGTTTGCTTATGTCTCTGGTGGCACCAACCATGTTTTCAAAGGTTGACTCGACAAAAATAAAAACAGCACGTGCACAAATGCAAATGTTTGAGACATCGTTGGATACCTATTGGCTCGATATGGGTGACTACCCAGCTAAGCTTGCTGATCTCTATACATCCTCTCTACCTGGCTGGGATGGGCCCTATTTGCCCAAAGCGGTGCCTGATGATCCATGGAGCAATCCATATTCCTACCAGTCACCCGGACCTGATGGTGAGCCCTTCATCCTTCTAAGTCACGGTAAAGATGGGAAACCAGGTGGCGAAGACGACGCAGCGGACATAATTCATCAATGATGCAGATTGAAGCGGCTCTGACTGAGCATGGCGTTAGCCCTGAGGACATAGATAAAGCCAAGTCCTATCAAGCGCGGGCGGGCGGGTCACTTGAGAAAATCCTACTTAATATGGGTAGCTTCTCTGAAGAGCTACTACCTTCGGTTTATGCCCACTTGTTAAATGCCCCCCTTTTGACACAAGGGCAGCGTGATGACTGGCAGCCACCAGAGAGTTCGGCTGATCTTCCCCTGCAATTTCTACAGAAACATGACTGGTTACTATTCGCTTGTCCAGAGGGAAAACCAGTTCAGTTGTTAACATTTTCGCCACTAAATTGGGACGTTTTACAGTACTTGACCCACGAAGAAATAGACTACCAGCTCATTATCACCAGTGAAGCGGATTACAGTCTGGTCAGTTTAAAGTTAAATGACTCTAAAGCTATTGCGAGTGAGTCCGGTGAGTTGTCTGATGTCGAGGAGGAACGGCTCAGAGAAATGGCGAGTGAGGCACCCACAGTTAATTTACTCAACTCTCTTATCACTCGGGCGTTGCGTATGAACGCCTCTGACATGCACGTTGAGCCAAAGGGTAATCGCTATCGCGTGCGGTTTCGTGTCGATGGTGTTTTGCATGATATTGATACCCTGCCTCCGCGGCTACAATTGCCTATTATCTCCCGCTTAAAGATTTTATCTGGGATGGACATCGCCGAAAAGCGTCGGCCGCAAGATGGTAAAATTGAGATGCGCATTGCCAATATTGACCTGGATATTCGTGTTTCTGCACTGCCAGTCAATCAAGGTGAGAGCATGGTCATGCGATTTCTGCGAAAGGACTCTCTTCGTTATGATCTAACAGCCCTTGGTCTCGCAGATGACACAGCAGACATGATTCAGCAAGATCTAGCGCGCACCGCCGGCGTCATTTTACTAACCGGCCCCACAGGTAGTGGCAAGACCACCACGTTGTATTCTTTTCTCAATGACATAAATAGCGAAGATGTAAAAATTGTGACCTTGGAAGATCCGGTGGAGTATCAGTTGCCGGGGCTCAGTCAGGTGCAAGTGAGGCCAGAGATCGGTTTTGACTTCAGTGCGGGTTTACGCAGCATTGTCCGACAAGATCCAGATGTAATCATGGTGGGAGAAATCCGTGATCGTGAGACTTGCCAGATAGCCATGCAAGCGGCACTGACCGGTCACCTGGTATTTAGTACTGTTCATACTAACGATGCTCCCAGTGCTTATACGCGCCTGCTAGACTTAGATGTTGAAGAGTTTTTGCTCAATGCAGCGCTTATTTCTATCATCGCTCAGCGTCTGGTACGTAAACTTTGTCCCCATTGCGCGGCACCCTCCTCAGAGGCAGATCAGTTAGTCTCTCGCTATGATCTTGAGCCATTGGCGCAGCGTTTTGGGTTACAGGAGATAAATCTCAAACAGACCGTCGGCTGCGAGCACTGTGCGAATACGGGCTACAGTGGCCGTATAGCTGTTCTGGAGTATCTGCGTTGTGATGATCAAATTCGTACAATCCCTAAAGATGATCAATTTTTGTCTGCAGCCAAAGCGCATAACAAAGCGCAAGGCGGACGAGATCTTCTCGAGGACGGTTTGCTAAAGGCAATGGCTGGAGAAACCACCATAGAAGAAGTCTTAAGGGTGTGTGGCTGATATGGCTCGCTTCCTATATCAAGCCTATGATAGCAGCGGGGGTAAGCTACAGGGAGAGGTTGAAGCATCAGATGTGACTAAGGCAAAACAGCAGATTGCCGAGCAGCAGCTCATGCTAGTAGAGATAAAAGAAGACGGAGACACAGTAGCCGGCCTTGATATTTTTCAGCGGAATAAAGTATCTATTCAAGAGATAGAGTACCTCACTGCAGAGCTGTCACTCTTGCTCAACTCAGGGGTGACCATTGACCGCGCTCTTGGAATTATTAGGCGCAACTCCACCAGCGCTCCACAGGCAAAGCTGGTAGCTCAATTACACGATGCTGTGCGGCGCGGTGAGAGCTTAAGCGATGCTCTGGGCGAGCATCAGGCGGTGTTCAATCCTCTGTACCTCAACTTGATTAGTCTGGGTGAGGCAAGTGGCACCCTGCCGACGATCTTTTCTCGTTTGGCCGAGGACATGAAGTTTCAGAGTGAGCTTAAACGCAAAGTGATTCAGGCGCTGATATACCCCGGTGTCATTTTCTCTGTGTGTCTCTTGTGTATTTTATTTGTGTTCAATTATATCGTCCCACAGATGCAGAGTTTGTTTGATGGCCTGCCTGAATTACCGTTTTACACAGCAGTCTTACTCGGCGTGAGCAATTGGATTGTGAGTTATCAGTGGATTTTACTGGCTATGGTGCTCGCAAGCGGTGTAGGAATTTACATGGCGAGGAAAAGCCCATCTAGTGCTGCTGCGATTGATGCTTTTATTGCGCGGGTACCGGGGTTCTCCGGCATGATCACTCGGGTTGAGCGTATTCGTTTTAACACTGCCATTACCCTAATGCTGGAGTCGGGTATTCTCATTGATCGCTGTTTAGAAATGGCAGTTGGCAGTATTAAAAATCGTGAACTAAAGCAGGGCTTGACTTCAGCTAAAGATCGAGTCAAAAAAGGGGCAACATTGTCCATCGCTTTGCGGAGTAGTCCGGTATTCGATGATTTCTCAATGTCGTTGATCGAGGTTGGCGAGGAGAGTGGTGAGCTGGCCCCTGTTTTTGGCGAAATCAGTGCACGAGCCAGACGTGAGTTTGAGTCTGCGGTTGATCGCATGACTTCATTGTTGGAGCCTGCGTTAATCTTAGTCATGGGCGGCATCGTTGGCGGTGTCGTGGTGACGATGTTGCTGAGTATCGTATCAGTTAACGAGGTGGGTTTTTAAACTATGCCATCTCAGCCATCTGCCAGAGGGTTTACCCTGATAGAGTTGCTTGTGGTTATTGCCATTATGATGACTGTATTGGGTCTGGTCGGAGGCGGAGTAGTAACTGGAGTTGCTCGCGCAGAGGCACAGACAGAGGTTATTTCCGTCTACAATCTTGTAAAAAAATCGGGTGTCCGCGCTTTCACCTCTGGGCAGACACTAGTTTTATCTTTTGAGCAAAATCAAGCTCGGCTGATCGCCTCCCAGGACGAGCTCATTAGTGCCGTTGATTTTGACCACTTGCTGTTTAAGCCACAGCAGATCGTGTTCAATCGCAATGGGCTGCCCAATGTTTTCGCCATAGATGTTCGGGTCCGAGGGAAATCCAAAACACTTGATCTGAGCGAGCTATTTAGGCGCCTTACATCTGGCTTGGTGGTGACCAAATCCAATGTTTCCTAGACAGCAGCAAGGTTTTACTCTACTTGAAGTATTGTTAGCCGGCTTTATTCTTTTCATTACTATTGCCACCATGACCATGGTTTATCGTGGCGCATTGTTAAGTAGTAATAAGGCTGAGGAGTCACTTGCATTGTCCGGGTCCCTCCCCTTTATTAGATCTTTAGTTACTGAGCAATTAAGAGAGGGATCGGACGATATAATTCGATTGGGTAAAGGGCGATACGGTGAAATAAGCTACACCTGGGTGGCAAACGCACAACTAAAAGGTAGGCCCTCACTCGATATTTTAGAAATCAACGGAGAAGCAGACAGGTACGAGTACTTGCTTTGGACGGTGCAATTAACTCTTTTACACAAGAGTAGGACAAAAGCGTATACATTTGAGGAGATAAGTTGGTGAAACAATCCTCGGGTTTTACCCTCATTGAGATGCTCGTTACAGTTGTGCTGCTATCAGCCTTAATTCTTATTGGCTCGTTCTCCTACGCACAATTTTCTAAACTTTGGAACGTCCAAGTCAATGATTTTGACATCAAACTTGAGCATGCGCGCAATTCCATTTTAATAAATGAAGTGCTCGACAGCCTGTTGCCGTATGTTGTTTATGATGCCAATGATGAGCCATCTATATATTTTGAGGGTAACCGTAATGGATTTGTTGGTGTCTCTAGCAAGTCACTTGTCAGCCCTGGGAGTTTTTCTGTGGTGCGCTTTTCAGTCGATCAAAACCAGGACCTAACTTTTCGAGTTTTGTATGAGGAGTGGCCAATGGTCGATGAGGTTCTTCGTTCGACCCAGCAGCCAATTAACTTCATCGGACCGTTTGTATTAAATGAAAGTGTCAATGACCCTATGTTTGACTACTTTGGTTGGCGAAGTGTGGAGGATAAAAGTCCTGTTAATGACTCGATTGAGCCAAGCCCGCCAAGGTGGATAGAGAATTACAATGCTGTTGAAAAAAAATTCGCGCCTCTCAAGGCTCGGTTTAGCTATACGGTTGATGCATACTCCTATCAATTAGTCTCTAACCTAGCATCCACAAAGCCCGCATTACTTGCCGGTTACAGTGGCCTGCTGAGAAAAAAGAGCAGATCTGAAGATCCAGATACTGAAGTATGGATATGTGCTATTGAAGATTGTTAACACTAATTCATCGTGTATAGCCAAGAGTCGCCATCAGTCAGGTGTCGCGCTAATTCAGGTTTTACTCATCACAGTGGTTATTTCATTACTTGCGTTGACCTTCACAAAAACAGCTCGTGATCAGGTTCTAATGGCCTCCCAGTTTGATGGTCGAGTCAGCACGCAGTTAAAGGCGTACTCAGTTAAAAATAGGACCATTTTTCTGCTCTTGTCTGACAGGATTGAGGCGCTAGGGTCTGACGATAACGCATTGAATGAAGCGCGAGGACTTAAGCAACAGATAAATTACCATGGAGACCCAGTGTCTCTTGGCGGCAATACCTTTGTGACCATACAGGATTTAAATGGGCTGCTTCCACAAAGACATCCAGAGAATATTTTTTGGCCAAAGCTCCTAAAGGGGTTTAACTGGCCGGACACCAAAGTAGAGGAAACTATGGGTATCTGGACTGATTTCCAGGATCCAAACATTGACTCCTGGATCACTGGCATAAAGGAGCCAGAGGCCTTACCAAATGGCCAAATATATTTAGATGGGCTTGCACAAAATGATCGGCCTATTTATTGGATATTTAAAGATGATCATGTGGAGAGAGACGCCATACTGCGAGTATCTGATATTAATGCGCCCTTCAACCTTAATGTTGTAAACATGCCCTCTGGGTTGTTGATGCGGCTTTTTGATACCGTCACTAGTCAAGCAATTAGCGAAAATCGAAAATTAAGGAACAGTGCGGTTAATTCTTTGATTCCTGATATAAGGGATGAGGAGTCGGTTTTTGTGCACAATTCAGGACGATTGAGGCTCTCCATAGGCATGCAGGACAAAGGCGTCAAATGGAAGGAAAGCATTACACTGTATCTGACTCATTTGATGGACCCTCCCTTTAATGTGTTAGAGATAAAAGAGTGAAAATATAATCTTGCATATCTCTTTTTCTACTTTTGGAGATATAATCCACAACAATGGTGGACTTTTAGCGCCCACAAACTTGCGCGCTAAAAAGTGCATCGCACAATAACAGACGGAAACTCGCGGTGGTTTTTGATAAAATTACAAGTCTTATAAGTGAGCGCGTATTGCGATTTATGGCTCCTCGCATCGCATTTTGGGCAGACCAACTCTATGGGCTCTCATACTCAGATGGGTGTTTTGACCTTAAACCATTGGCCGCAGAGGATTATTCCCACTACCTTATGCTGGTAGTTGCCAGAGAGCACTATTTTGAAACGGTAAAAAATTATCCTATCGGAAACCTTTCAGATTTGAAGGGAGTCCTCTCCCAAAATCTTGAGACCTTTCCCTACGACGGGCAGAAGTTTGAGCAATTGGAGATACTGTCAAGCCAATCCTCTAGGGTAACCAGCTGGCTTGTAAAAGACACAGCTTATAGTGGTTTCGCTAAAAGGCCTCTGGTGCTGTTACCCGAAACGGCTGCGATATCGGCCATATCAAAGAGCCCAGGAGTGATATATTCAAGACTGGGTAGACGTGTTCGCTTGGCTAAGAGTGCAGATGGGTTATCGTCTATGGTGGACGATGTTGTGCCTACCGGATCTGCTGGGGAAAACGTAAACCCTGCGAATTTAGCCAAATATGCATCACTCAGCGAGGTCCAAGAAGAGATCTTTAGTAGTGAGCAATTTGCGCTAAGACTTATCCAAGGTTCCTGGGCATTGATAAGGGAAGCGCCGTTAAGGTTTAGGCTCCGAGCTCGATTAGCCCTACAAAATGACTGGCCTTGGCGACCTGCGGCCAAGACAGTGGGTGTAATCTTGATTGGTTATCTTGCTCTGACTTCTGTCTACATTGTAATTTCCGATCATTGGTTAGACCGAAAAATTGAGACCTTGACCTCTAAAATCGCTCCAGTGAACAAGACCAGACAGAGCATAGCCGATCTTCAAAGCCAGCTGAATGTTATAGATGAAAGCTTGCAGTCTATCCAGCCAAATTGGGTGATTGGAGATATAGTCCTAGATTTAATTAAGCAAGACGCTTCTATACGCAGTTTGCGCAGTGAGGGCTCCTCTGTTGTTTTGTTTCTAGATGCCCCCAGAGCAACGGAGGTGTTTTCTTTCTTGACCCAAGATAAAAGGGTTAAAGAAGCCGAATATGCTTTCCCAGTGCAGCAACGTGGGAGTCAGCAACGCTTTGCCGTAAAGGTTACCCTGAACGACCAAGAACTGCCAGTAACTCTAGAAAGCAACAGCGACACCTCTGGAGACATTGATGAATAACATGTTCAAACGGTCTAATCTGGTCGTGATAGCGATAGGGCTGGCTATTGTGAAATTTGCCCTTGCTCCACTGCTGGATTGGCAAAACACGGCGTTAGAAAATATAAGACTCAAACAAGCAAAGGTTGAAAAGTTAGTTGTTATTGATAAGGATCGTTACCAGTACCAGGCAAAGTCAGAGGAGTTGCGACAAACACTGCAACAGCGGCGTAATTACCTATACGCAGATACTGATCAGACTAAAATTAATATCCAAAAGAATCTTGAACAATCTTTCAGCGACCATAACATCACCATCGAGAGTTTCAGGTGGTTGGCGGAGTCCTCTGAGTCGGTTCGCCGGATAAGGCTATCGGTCCGGTTTAAGGGACAGTACAAGGACTTTCTTAAGGCGCTATGGGGCCTGGCAAAGGGCCCCCATGCCAGTCATCAGTTCCAGATGAACTACACTTTAAAAACGCCGAGGGGTGTAGACCAGTCGAATGGGTTTAACTTGATTACCGCGCAAGGAGAGGTAGGGTTTGAGTTTTATGCGGTGGATCAAAGCAAAATTGAACGTTTAGTATCAGTCTCTTTTGATACTACTGAGACATCCTCCTCGGAGCTAAATCAATGACAAATGATCCCGTTAGCTCGTCAAGGTTGTATCATGTCATTACCGAGCTTGATCGTCGGATAATTCCGATTGTTATGATTGTGGGTATGCTCTTGATGTTTGACTTTGTATCAAGGCTTAATGAGAGTAACGCAGAGACGAAACAAGAAACGCTGGTTGTTGAGAGAGCTCTTAGTAAAGCGGTAATTTTGTCAGCAGGCTTGCATGAAGGGTATGTAAACAAACTGGAGACACTTGGGGGGGCGTTAGCGTCCTCAGATAAAGAAAGTCCGCCTATTGCGCCCGAGGGTGATATTCTTTTGACCGCAAAGCAACTTGCTTGGCAGGTGGATAACCTAGACTACAGCCTGCTAGCGGTTTTTGGGGGCAAAAAAGAATTTGCAGTTTTAGTGCGTGTCAACCGCCTCACTGCGGCTCGTGAGGTCATCGAGTTAGCAGTCGGTGACTCTGTAAGTGAGTATGAGTTAACTGAATTATCCCCCAGGGGGATTGTGTTGGTTAATTCAAACGGAGATATCGTTAATTTGCTGTTGTTTCGGCCCGCTGGTCAGGACGTAAATTAGCTGGGTGTAAAGAAATTCAATATTTCGATTTTAAGAGGTGAAGTCAGTGGTCAGAAGTTACTGGAAAATGTTTTATCCAATCTTTTGCGCGGTTATTGTTTCCGGTTGCATTAGCAACGCATCATCAGCGTTAAAAGATCAAGATAATGGTCAACTGCCGGCGATGATAAATCCGTCATATCTAGAATCTGAAAGTGCCGCTACAGGTGCCAATGAGTCGAGCATCGCAGAGCCTGCCTCAGCAGAGCAAGCCAAGATTGAACGAGCCTCTTCGTCAAGATTGAAGCCCATACAGTGGCCCATCTCTGGTATTGATGCTCAAATTGTACTGGAGGCGCGTTTTTCTGATAAGGACAAGGTAACTGTCAGCGCTGAGCGAATGCCACTTGTAGATTTCCTTCACTACGTGTTCGGTGAATTGTTGGGAGTCAACTATGTTTTCGATCAGTTGATCGCTGATTCCACTACCGATATCAACAAAGAAGTGGTGACATTAAATATTGCAGACCAAATGAGCTCTCGAGAGTTGTTTAAACTAGCCTCTAATTTGTTGGCAGATCGAGGGCTTCAAATCAAATATGGTGGCAACGTTTTCTATATCCACACTGATGATGACCCCTCAGCCTCGCAGAAAAATGTTATTGGTGTTGGGGGCAACGTCGGAGATGTGCCCAACACCACGCGCCCAATATTGCAGATTGTGCCATTAAAATATGGCGCAAAAATCAGTGTGGAGCGAAGCTTAAGGACATTTGGCAAAGCAAAGATAGTAACTGAATATGATCAAGGTGCAGTTTTTATTTCCGGCAACAGAGGCGATGTGATCCAGGCTGTAGAGTTAATTAAGCTTGTCGACACTCCCGCTGCTCGCAGTAAGTTTGTTAGTCTTATAGAGCTTACTTTTGTCAGTCCCTCAGAGTTCTCTGATCAGGTGGCACTCCTTCTTGATAATGAGGGAGTATCGACTGCCATTGGTAAGCCCAGCCAGAGGGGGTTGACGCTCGTGCCTCTCCAGCAGTTGGGCGGCATTGCCGTGTTTGCCTCAAACGAAACTCTTCTGCAGCGGGTTGAGTACTGGTCGACCATACTAGATGTGCCTGGCAAGGGTAGTCAAGAGCAGTATTTTCTCTTTCATCCGCAGTTTGCTCGAGCAAAGGATCTGGGTGAAAGTGTCTCTGCCCTGTTGGGCACCGGTGGCTCGTTTTCTAACGGCAACCGAAAGCAGATGAGTGATCAGCAGCAAGCAACCGGTAACGCCCCATCTGCTGCGCGTAGCTCCGGTTTGGCCACAGAAAAAATTAAAATGGTTGTAGATGAGAGGGCAAATGCGCTGGTGTTTTATACCAGTGGCAGTGAGTACCAAGCGCTGCTTCCTTTACTAACAAAGCTAGACACCCTGCCCAAGCAGGTTAGCATGGACATAGTCATTGCCGAGGTGACGCTTAAAGATGAATTTAAATTTGGTGTAGAGTGGGCTCTTTCCAGAAGTGAAGTAAATTTGACCACTCAAGGGGCCTTTGGCGCGACTACTGTTGGCGGCTTAGGACTAATTATCAATGGAGCAGAAGGCCCATTGACGGGGAGTTTTCTCAGCTCTAACAGCTTGGTCAAGGTTCTATCAAGTCCGACTATTATAGCTCGCGACGGTGTGGCGGCTAATATAAACGTTGGCTCGGAGATATCTGTTGTGGGCCAGACAACTCAAGACCCCATAAATGGAGACAGGCAAACCACATCCTCGGAGTACAGAAAAACCGGTATTGATGTAACCGTTACCCCCACGGTGAATGCCGAGGGGATCGTCGTCATGGAGGTGTCCATGACGATTTCAAACTCAGTGCCCAGCTCTTCCGGGGCATCGGGTAACCCGGATATATTTTCGCGAGAGATTTCCACTGAGGTCGTGGCCGAGAGCGGCAATACGGTCTTATTGGGCGGTTTGATTAGTGAAAGCTTTTCAACCGGAGGCGACGGGGTGCCTGGCCTATCGCGCATTCCACTGCTAGGCAGCCTGTTTAAGGCAGACAGTGACAGCACTGACCGCACAGAACTGATTATGCTAGTGACGCCAAAGGTGTTAGACAACGCACAGCGCTGGAACTCAGTGAAAGAGGACTTCAAGCAGAGCCTACAGTTCATGGACTTTGCCGATTAATACAAAACCAAGGCACTTTAGTGCTGAAGTTTATAGGCTCTCCTTGATAAAGAGGAGAGCTCAAATTAAACAATCAGTATGCGATTCTTTTTAAGAATAAGCCCCTAGGTACTGATTTTGCTCGGTTTAATGTTTAAAAATAAGTGCGCATCAGCGCTTGACAGTCTCTGACGACAGCCGTATAGTCCAAAGATCTGACGTTTATCAGCTTGATTTGATAACTGATGGTCACGGCTCCGGCTAACTTAGCTAGGTTATAAGCCGGCGTTAATTAGCTTGTAAATAGTTTAAAATTTCATGAAATTGAAAAAGGAATAACACAATGAAAACATTTAAGAAAACACTTTTAGCAACATCTATCCTTGGATTTGCTTCTGCAAGTCTTGGAGCAGAGTTGGCTTCTGACGCAACCCACACTAATGCGATTGCTGCTGCTACTCCAAGTATTCAGCAGGTAGCAACGCTTGATAAAGTTACTGTAGCCGCACCCATTTTACACTTGGGCGCTAACTATGGAGCAGGCGACACTATCCAAATCACCTACTCGGGCGCTGCCTTGGATGAAGACTACTCTCACCCAACCGGAGCACTTACATCAGGGACAACCACTCTTGGTACTTGTACTTCAGCTAACCTGTCTGTTTCTTTCGCAGGACTTTCTGGTAACGTAGCTACTTATACTGTTGGAGCATCTGATGGTGCAAACACAGATTGTTCGATTGCATTGCCAGCAGTTGATGTCGATGGTGCCTCTTTGGCGTCTGCCGATACCTTCAGCATCGCAGTTTCAACCTCACGAGGGTATGGTGCTTTAGAAACAATCGCGGCGACTAAGCTAGTAGACGTTGCTGCAGCAGAAATTACTTCTGTTGTAACTAGCAAATTTGA
>Ga0233426_10000587_pt1 | contig 38145 bp, 27 predicted proteins | sample SI_118_April2016_6_FD_179875 | JGI IMG/M metagenome (GOLD analysis project Ga0233426, IMG submission 179875) | Seawater microbial communities from Saanich Inlet, British Columbia, Canada - SI_118_April2016_10_MG | ecosystem: Environmental > Aquatic > Marine > Inlet | place: Canada: British... | reverse complement strand
GTTGAAGTTAACGCTTTTTAACTTATCTAGCTGTTGAACGATGTGTGGCAATCAACACCCAAAAGGTAGCTTTAAATGCGTTAGTTTTTCTTTACCATAAATTTTTACAGGTGCAACTAGGTGATTTGGGGTTTACCTTGGCAACCAAACAACGCGTATTTCCTGTGGTATTGAGCAGTGAGGAAGTTAATAAAATTATAGGGTGCCTAAAAGGTCGCAACAAGCTTATCGTAGCGTTACTTTATGGTAGTGGGTTGCGTATTTCCGAATGCTTGCGGTTGCGAGTTCAAGATGTAGATTCCCATCGTTTGTGCATAACCATTAGAGATGGCAAGGAAAACAAGGACAGACAAACGTTACTTAGTCTAAGGGTGGTAGACGAGCTAGAAGCCGCCATTAAAAGTACATTAACGCTTTTGGCACAGGATAATATACAAGGTGTGGGGCCATCATTACCCTTTGCCTTAGGTAGGAAGTATCCGAATGCTTTTCGGTCTCCCAAGTGGGCCTTTATATTCCCATCAACTGGCGTATGCAGGCATCCAGTCACCAATATATTATGCCGTCATCATTTGCATACATCGGTTATAAGGAAAGCGTTAAATGGGGCCGTCAAGGCCGCTGGCATCACGAATAAGACGGTTAACTGCCATACTTTTAGACATTCTTTTGCCACGCACTTACTAGAGGCCGGCACAGACATACGCACAGTTCAAGAGTTACTTGGTCACAACGATGTAAAAACGACCCAGATTTATACCCATGTACTTGGAAAGCATTATGCCGGAACAAAAAGTCCACTAGATAGGTTAGTAAACAGCGGGCCGTAAGAGCGCGACTAGCGAGTAAAACTAGAGCGCTCGAGGCGTAGTAAAGAATGAGTTAATTAAGGGTTCAAAAGATGCTAGAGAATCTGTTTGATAACTGGGGTCAAAAGCAGCTTGGTCCCATTTGTCAGTAAACTCAATCGCTTTTGAATACCAGACTTCGCGGGTATATTGCTTGCGTAGGTCTTGGGGTTTGCCCATGTATTGGTAGTAGTGTTCGCCCTGAAAGTCTTGGTGCGTTCGTAAAATATGGTATGCATCGTCACTAACATAGGGTTTGACAATTTCGGCCACAATTTGGCCATGATTAAGTACGTTAACCACTTTGCCAATATCGTGAATTAAACTGATTAAAATCATCTCTTCATCAGCACCCGCCCTTCTGGCCATGGTGGCTGTTTGCAGAGCATGGTGTAGTTGGTCGGTACCAAACCCCAAGGTTAGTTCTGATAACTGTTCTAGCATTGAGATAACCCGCTTAGGCATGTCTTGAATATGCGGCATGTGCTGTTCAGTAATATGCTGCCATTCTTCGGCAGTGCTGCTGTCCATTCGTGTAAACATAAATAGATACCCCAAATTAAGTAAGACTAGGTTTTATGTCTTGATAATATATGCATATGGATTAGTAATCTAGTGCAGCCTACAACCTCTTATCCAAATTAAACAGGCTCATTAGTACACAGTATTTATCTATCATCTAACATACCTGACTTTAAAATTACGACCCTTAAGCTTGCCTTCGCTGAGTTTTTTAAAGGCAGTTTTACCATGGGCACGGGCTACTGCGACATAGGCCCACTGATCGCCTACCTGTATTTTGCCTATTTCACTACCTGAAATACCGTCAACACCAGTTAGGGCACCGACAATATCGCCAGGTCTAAGCTTTTGCTTTTTACCGCCACCAATTTGCAGGGTGACCATGGGCGGCGCAAACGGCGGTTGTTGTAGCAGACCTGTAGGTGGCAACTTAGCGCGTTCAAATTTTTGCTTTAAATAATCTTCTAAGACTTCAACTTTGTGGTTTTCACGTTGTGTATGCAGGCTACAGGCAATGCCTTGGGCCCCTGCGCGACCGGTACGACCAATACGGTGGGTGTGCACTTCTAGCTCGCGAGCAATTTGGTAATTAATGACTAAATCTAAGGCGTCAATGTCTAAACCGCGAGCGGCCACATCGGTAGCAACAAGAATAGATGTACTGCGATTAGCGAAACGTACTAGGGTTTGGTCGCGCTGTTTTTGCTCTAAATCACCATGTAGGGGCGAAGCTTCATAGCCCGCTGCGCGCAACTGGTTGGCCACATGGTCAGTGTCTATTTTGGTATTACAAAAAATGAGCGTACTCTCTGGTTGATGCAACTGCAACAAGAGTCTAATAGCGTCTATGCGGGCCTCGTTGCTGTCTACCTGATAAAGCGTTTGTATGATGCTTTGCTTACTGTGACTGTCCTGCACTTCGATTGTTACTGGTGATTGCATAATACGCTGTGCGATGTTCTCAATTTTTACCGGATAGGTAGCACTAAATAACAGCGTTTGCCGCTGTTTGGGCATGTAACTAACAATGTCATCTAAGGCTTGCTGAAAACCCATGTCTAACATTCTATCAGCTTCATCTAGTACCAATGTTGTTAGGTTGTCTAAATTGAGGTTAGCTTTGCGCAGGTGTTCTTCAACCCGCCCTGGGGTGCCTACTATAATGTGTGCGCCGTGCTCTAATGAACCCACTTGAGGCCCAAAGGCCATACCACCGCATAGGGTGAGCACCTTAACATTGTGAATACCACGGGCAATTTTACGTATTTCCACCGCCACTTGATCTGCTAACTCACGGGTTGGGCACAACACTAAGGTTTGCACACGAAAACGCTTTACATCAAGGTTATGCAACAACCCTAAGGCAAAGGTTGCAGTTTTACCAGAGCCGGTTTTGGCCTTAGCAATAACGTCTTTCTTGACCAAAATAGGCGGTAAAGCCTGCGCCTGAATGGGTGTCATTGCGGTATAACCCAAGCTTACAAGGTTATCTACTAAAGCGGGGTTTAGGCCTAAACTGGCAAAGTCAGATTGTGACACAGGAATTCTCGTATTTTGGGTAGAAAGCAACGGTGGTTTAGTCAAGGCTAGCCTTTGACTAAGACTAAGGTCGGCGGTAACGACGATATTCTAACAGAATAACACGCCTACAACTGATTATCCGTTTAGGACTCGCCGCAAACTGCTGATTAGGCCATAAACAACTAAAATAACGTAGGCGCACTTAATATCATAGGGCCGCAGGCTCAGTGCAAGGCTCTTTTTTACAATATTCGCAATTAACTGTGCAACCATTTACTACACAAAATACCCCTAGAAAGGAGCCTTATACAATAATTGAACATAATTTATACGAAAAAATCTGGTGCTAACTCCGAAATATCCAGCGCCGTGTCCACCTGATAGCCATTTAGGTCGGTAATGCCCTCTGCGGCGAGTACTTCGTCATCCACATAGAAATTACCGGTGTGTTCGCGGCTATCACGGGTAAGAATGATATGCGCAGCATCTGCCATAATATCAACAGTTCTTGAGCGCGCGACCATTACGTCACCCCCCAGATGGTTGGCTACCGCTGCCGTTGCGATCGCTGTACGCGGCCACAGGGCATTGAAGGCTATGCGGTCTCGGGCAAATTCACTATGCATACCCAATACACACATACTCATACCGTATTTGGCCATACTGTAAGCCACATGATTTTGAAACCAGCGCACCTCCATATTTAGGGGCGGCGAGAGATTTAGAACATGAGGATTGTCTGATTTGCGCAGAAAAGGGACTGCTTTTTGTGAACACAAAAAAGTACCACGGGTATTAATATTATGCATCAGATCATAGCCTTTCATAGACACAGATTCTGTTCCGGCTAGATTAATTGCACTGGCATTGTTAATTAAAATGTCTACACCGCCAAATGCGGCGGCGGTTTTTTCCATCGCATCTTGAACCTGATCTTCAAAACGTACATCCACAACCAGTGGTAGAGCCTTACCACCAGCGGCTTCAATTTCTGCCGCCGCTGTGTAAATAGTGCCACTTAAACGTGGATGTGGTTCAGTAGTTTTTGCTGCAATGGCAATATTGGCACCATCAGCCGCTGCGCGCTTGGCAATGGCAAGACCGATACCGCGGCTAGCACCACTGATAAATAACGTTTTTCCTGATAAATCCCCCATTACAAACCCTCTCTATTTATTGGATAGTTATTGTTGTTTTGTATGCAAAATCCTTAAACCAAAAGCTGGACTAGCCCAAACCACCTTGCGTCAACTTGGCTGGGTCTAATAACGTCTCTAGTTCAACTCTTGAAATATCGGTTTCTTCTTCGGCAACATCAAGAACAGCCCTTCCCTCTTTATACGCTTTTTTAGCAATTTCAGCGGCTTTTGCGTAACCAATAATGGGATTTAACGCTGTAACTAAAATAGGGTTGCGGCCCAAGGCAAGTTGCAACTGATCTTCGTTGACAGTAAAGGTTGCTATGGCCTTGTCAGCAAGTAGTCGACTGACATTAGCCAGTAATTGGATGCTGGAGAGAATATTGTCAGCTATCATTGGCAGCATAACGTTTAGTTCAAAGTTACCTGCTTGCCCACCGATAGTAATCGCTGCATCGTTGCCAATAACCTGCGCAGACACCATAGTAGCAGCCTCTGGTATAACGGGATTGACCTTGCCGGGCATAATTGATGACCCTGGCTGTAGCGCTTCAAGAGCAATTTCGCCTAGGCCTGCCAATGGGCCAGAGTTCATCCAGCGCAAATCATTAGCAATTTTCATCATAGACACTGCTGTGGTTTTTAACTGGCCCGACAGGGCAACAACCACATCTTGTGTGTTGATATGAGTAAATAAATTGTCTGCCGGTGAAAACGCTATACCAGTGACCTTACTTAACTGCTTGCTAAATTCAGCGGCAAAGTCAGGGTGTGCATTAATACCCGTCCCAACCGCTGTCCCACCTTGAGCAAGCGTCTGTAACTTAGGCAGTGTTGCTTTGATAAAAAAGATATTTTGCTCAATCTGACTTGCCCAGCTAAGTAAACTTTGACTCAGACGAACAGGCATTGCATCCATAAGGTGTGTGCGGCCAGTTTTAATGTGGCGATCAACGGTCTTTGCCTTCGACACAATAACACTGTGCAAATGCTCTAAGGACGGCAGTAATTGCTCAGTTAGCTCAATGGTTGCACTGATATGAATGGTGGTTGGAATAATATCATTACTGCTCTGGCCATAATTAATATGATCATTAGCCCCAATGATTTCACCTACTTTGGCCGAGGCTAAGGTTGCTAAAACCTCATTGGCATTCATGTTGGAGCTAGTGCCTGATCCCGTTTGAAAGACATCCACAGGAAAATGACTCATCATGTCACCACTGTCTAGCAGCTCGCTCGCTACTTCACTAATGGCATCGGCAACATTTTTCGGCAATAAAGAAAGATTAGCATTAGCTTGAGCAGCGGCTGATTTTGCTGTCAACAGGGCTCGAATAAATGCCTTTGGCATAGACTTGCCACTGACCGGAAAATTGTTTATGGCACGCTGCGTTTGCGCTCCATAGAGTGCGTTTTCTGGAACATTAAGTTCCCCCATACTGTCACGTTCAATGCGAGTTTTCATTGTTTACCATTCACCTAATGAGTTAATAACTGAAGTTAATAAGTCTGAGAAACAGATTAACAAGCAACCCAGACATTCTCTTATGGTAGCAGATTTGACAGCTGTTATTTAGTAGCTTGAGTGAAAATATTATCCATAAGAAATGGCTAATTGAGCCTGCTAGGGGCTGATGAAACATCCATTGTCAGCTGCGCAGTCTAGTAGCCACTGAGCGATATAGTCGGTAAAACTGCGCCGAATAATAATGGCAAAGCTGCCCTGAGACTGGCCAATCACCAACGCAGAGGCTTTTGCAAAGGTGGTTTGCACACAACGCTGATCATTTTTAGGCTGAATCCACCATTCTTCAAAATCGTAGACACTTGACTTTTTAAGAACCAGGTTCAGGCTGGGACCACATAAGTTGAGTTGAGTAAAACCTCCACTCACATCGACAACAGCAATATGACCATTTAATGCTGCTCGTAAGTCAGCCTCGCGTTTCTGCCCGGGCTGCGCACTCACCAATAACCACTCGTTGGGGCCAAGCCAATATAAATATTCAGTATCATTAGCCACAAAAGTTCCGGGCGTAAGTGGCAGAGAGATACCTAAAACTGACAAAACAGCAGCATTAAACTCTGCATTACTGGCATCACCTCTCAGATTGAGATAACAGCCATTATTGACCTCCGTCACGACGAGACCAGCGTCAGTTACACTTTGTGCATTTCCGGAATGGCGACCCCTTACATAATGTGAAGGTGATTCAAAACGTGGCTGAGGCTGCAATGATTCAGACATGTTGACGCTCTCCTTTGGGGTCATAAAATACTGAATTAACAATTTCTGCTGCAATCGATGATCCATCTGCTGCCGGGCAATAGACTATCTCACCCATTCTATTTAGACCCCCTTTTACCACAGCCAAAGCAATAGAGTGATCAAGGTTTGCACTAAAGTAGCTGGATGTCACATGTCCTTGCATAGCCATAGGTAGTGGCTGATGAGGATCATTAACAATCTGAGCACCTTCGGGAATAACCGCTGTAGGTACCAAGGTTTTTAATCCTACCAACTGTTTGCGGTTATCACGCAAACAGTCGCTTCTTTCAAGTGAACGCTTACCAATAAAACTAAAGGTTTTTTTCTTACCAATTACCCAGTCCATGTTCATGTCAGTGGGCGTCATAGAACCATCGGTATCCTGCCCTACAATAATGAAGCCTTTTTCAGCCCGCAAAACATGCATGGTTTCTGTTCCATAAGGCGTTATGTCGAACTCGGCACCAGCGGCCATTAATTTTTCCCATAGGTAACGACCATAGTGCGCCGAAACGTTAATCTCATAAGTTAATTCACCAGTAAAACTGATTCTAAAAACCCGTGCAGCTATGCCAGCAACTGTGCCATCTCGCCAATCCATAAAGCCGAATTTATCCGCACTAAGATCAATGTCATCACATACTTTTGACATCACATGACGTGCATTGGGCCCAGTGATAGTGGCGGTAGCCCAGTGGTCGGTCACTGACGTGAAGTACACCTGCAACTCTGGCCATTCGGTTTGCTGCCAAAGCTCTAGCCACGCTAATACACCAGCGGCGCCACCGGTAGTAGTAAACATCAAGTAATGGTTATCACTAATGCAGGCGCACACACCATCATCAAAAATCATTCCGTCTTCTTTTAACATAACCCCATAGCGACATTTTCCAGGGGCTAATGTGAGGTAAGAGTTGGTATACATACGGGTAATAAATTCCGCCGCATCAGGACCTTGGATATCAATTTTTCCTAAGGTGCTGGCATCAAGAATACCGAGGCTGTTGCGCACCGCCCTACACTCTCGATTAACCGCTTGGTGCATGGTTTCTTGCTGATTAGGAAAATACCAAGGTCGTTTCCACTGGCCAACATCTTCAAAAACTGCACCTTGTTGCTCGTGCCAACGGTGCATGGCAGTGTAGCGCTCTGGATCAAACAACTCGCCAATATCACGTCCGGCAATAGCACCAAAGGTTGTCGGTGTATAGGAGGGCCGAAAAATGGTAGTTCCTGTTTCGGCAATACTCTGACCAAGTGCGTTGGCTAAAATAGCCATGCCATTGATATTACCCAGCTTGCCTTGATCGGTGCCAAAACCCAATGCGGTGTAGCGTTTTACATGCTCAACGCTCTCAAAGCCCTCGGTTACAGCAAGCTCAATCCCAGCAGCACTAACATCTAACTGCAAGTCTACAAATTGACTCGGTGCTCTGCTACTCGGCAGCGTATGAGGAATTAAAAAAAGTGCCTGCTGAGGCTGTTCTTCAAGCGTATTAACAATGGCCATACCTCTCTTGACTTGACCATCGCCAAACCCCGCAAGATGCGCAGCTTCAGCACCTGCTAAGGCGCCCTCTAAAAGTCCTTGCGCAAGATCAAAAGTACCATTACAAGCACCCACTGAACGCTCTTGTTGCTTTGAAATACCCGGTCGAAAACTTACGATAGCATCATCCCAAATCGGTTTAGCGCCGGTATGTGAGCTTAGATGCACAGCTGCATTCCAGCCACCTGAGGTAGCAATTAGGTCACATTTCAGTTGCTCAACAGGACCAGTTACCTTAGTGCCATTTTCATTAAGGGGCGCCACTAGAGCGCCTCGTACCCGCTTTGAACCCTTAGCTTGAATAACACCGTAACCCTGTAAAACCTCAATACCAAGATCTTTGACATGACTAACCAATGGGCCATTTGTAGCCTGGCGAGTATCTACCACAGCTACCACCACCCGCCCACTGTTATACCAGTCAATAGCTGTTTGATAGGCATTATCATTAGTGGTAGCCAATACCAACTTTTCACCTGGTGCAACACCATAGCGATTCACATAAGTTGATACCGATGATGCTTGCATAACACCAGGAATGTCATTGTGCGCAAATACCAATGGTCTCTCAAAGGCACCAGTGGCCAACACTACCTGTTTAGCACGCACGCGGTGCAATCGCTGTCGCGCGCCTTGCGGCGAGTTGATCCCTAGATGATCCGTACGCTTTTCTAGGATAGTCAAAAAGTTGTGGTCATAATAGCCAAACACGGTGCTTCGACTCAGTCGTTGTACATTGGGCATTGCGGTTATTGCCGAAACTGTTTGTGCAATCCAGTCTGTTGATGATTGATCATCAATACGCTGTGTCGATGCAAGAAGGCTTCCACCAAACTCGCTTTGCTCATCCGATATAATTACTCGAGCACCAGTAAGGCCCGCCTCTAAAGCTGCCATTAACCCAGCAGGCCCAGCACCGACCACCAATACATCGCAATGCTGATTTAGCTTTTCATAGGTATCTGGATCAGCCTCGGTGGGCGTTTTACCCAGTCCTGCAGCTTTGCGAATAAAGTGTTCGTAGGTCATCCAAAGCTTTTTTGGATACATAAACGTCTTATAATAGAAACCCGGTGGCATAAGCCGACCAAAGACACCCACCAGACCCATGACGTCAATATTAACGCTTGGCCAGCCGTTGACACTTTTAGCGTCAAGACCTTCATAAAGCTCTACCTGAGTGACTTTTAAATTTGGCACCGTAGCACTGCCAGAGCCTAGCTGAATAATACCATTTGGCTCCTCTGGTCCATGGCCAACAATGCCTCGAGGTCGAGCATATTTAAAACTTCGCCCAACAACATTAACGCCATTGGCCAGTAGCGCAGAGGCTAAGGTATCACCTAACAACCCTTGATATGGTTTACCATTGAAAGTGAAGTTAATCGGTTGATTTGGGTCAGTGCGGCCGGAAACAACTAGGCGGTTCTTCTGTTTCATACTCCAACCTCTGTTATCTGCGGCTTGGTACCTACAAGGTAGCTCTCTAAAATTTCATAGGTCAGCGTATTTCTGGTGACATTAAAATAGCGTCGACACCCAGTGGCGTGGTACCACATTTCGTGATGAATTCCGCGTGGATTTTTACGAAAAAACAGGTAGTCGCCCCACTGTTCGTCACTTAGATTCTCTGGATCCAGCGGTCGTGCAATATGAGCCTCACCGCCATAACTAAACTCTTCTTCTTCACGAGACTCTAAACAATGTGGACAATAGATTAATAACATATTTTTCTCTAAACCTATGACTAACTAAGATTAGTGGGCAACACCAGCCGCACCATGCTCATCAATAAGCGCACCGCTGTTAAAACGATCGACGGTAAACGCTTTTGCCAGCGGATGGGGTCGATCATTGGCAACTGTGTCTGCGAAAACAAACCCTGAACCTGGGGTTGCTTTAAAGCCGCCGGTACCCCAACCACAGTTAAAGTACAGACCCTCAACAGAGGTCTTGCTAATAATTGGGCAGGCATCAGGACAGGTGTCTACAACACCACCCCATTGACGATTCATTTGCACCCGACTAAAAGCAGGGAATAGTTCACAAATTGCCTGAACTGTATGCTCGATCACATGAAATGACCCGCGCTGACCGTAGCCGTTATAGCTATCTACCCCAGCGCCTATAACAAGATCACCTTTATCTGACTGACTCACATACCCGTGCACAGCATTAGACATAACCACCGTATCTAGACAGGGTTTTACAGGCTCAGAAACCAACGCCTGTAGGGGGCGAGACTCTACAGGTAAGCGAAGTCCTGCCATGGCTGCCACCACACCAGAATTGCCGGCAGTAACACAGGCAACTTTTCGCGCACCAATAAAGCCGTGGGTAGTTTCTACACCAACCACTGCACCATTTTTTCGACGGATACCCGTTACCTCGGTTTGTTGGATCATATCCACTCCCAAAGCGTCTGCGCCTCTTGCATAACCCCAGGCAACCGCATCATGACGAGCTGTCCCACCACGAGGCTGCCATGACGCACCTAATATGGGGTAGCGACTATTTGACGATGTATTAATTAGTGGAGCAATCTCTTTAATCCTTTGTGGTGAGACAACTTCTCCATCAATACCATTTAGACGATTAGCATTCACCCTTCGCTCGATGTCTCGCATGTCTTGTAGCGTGTGACCAAGATTAAGTACTCCTCGTTGGCTGAACATAACGTTATAGTTTAATTCTTGACTCAACCCTTCCCACAGCTTCAATGACAATTCATAAAGCTGTGCAGCCTCATCCCATAGATAATTAGAGCGTATAATAGTAGTATTACGGGCGGTATTTCCGCCTCCCAAATAACCTTTTTCAATCACCGCCACATTGGTAATACCATGCACCTTGGCCAGATAATAAGCGGTTGCCAAACCATGGCCACCACCGCCGATAATAATCACGTCGTACTCTTTTTTGGGTATCGGTTTTCGCCATACTTTTTGCCATTTCTCATGGTAACTAAGTGCATTGGCAAAAAGACTAAAGCCTGAATATCGTTTCATTGATATCACTACATTAAACATTGGTTTGTACATCTATTGGACCAGTTTTATGGTCACAACAACTAGAACAAAAACGCCAACCAATGGCTTAAAAACGACACTTTGGACACCTAAATACAAAAATGGGGATGTTTGCGCATAAATGTCATTAAAATTCTGTATTATTAATTGCTCGTGTTGAACCAAAACGACATTAGGAGACGGTAGTTGATAGATAATCCAACCACAAAAATAGCCTCCACCACACATCTATCCGTCGGTTTTGTGTTGATGCCTCAATTTACTCTTCTGCCTTTTTCAGCCTTTATAGATGCTTTGCGTTTAGCCGCAGATGAAGGCGATAAAAGCCGTCAAATCAACTGTCAGTGGACATTGATGGCGCCGAATTTGGACCCTATTTCTGCAAGTGCAGGGGTAACGATAAAACCGTGGGAAACCTATCGAAATCCAGCTGATTTTGATTACATTGTAGTAGTGGGTGGATTACTGGAAAACACACTTACCGGCAGCCAGCATATTATTGATTACTTAACCCTAGCGGCTGACAATCATGTTCCTATTATCGGACTTTGCACAGGATCTTTTGCAATGGTTAGGGCTGGCTTAATGAATCATCGTCGCTGTTGCGTCAGCTGGTTTCACTACCAAGATTTGACCCTCAGATACGCCTCGGTCATCCCCGTTGCGAACCAGTTATTTGTCGATGATGGTGACAGAATTACGTGCGCAGGTGGGGCTGTAGCCGCGGATCTTGCCGCGTATATTATTGAACGACATCTTGGGCAGAGCTGGGCGCGAAAAAGCTTGCGCATCCTTGTGATGGATCGTCCAAGACCCGCTGAAGCACGCCAACCTGAAGCTGACCCTCAGGTCACCAACCGCTGGGTGACTAGAGCCGTCTCTTTAATGGAACAAAATTTAAGCCGGCCACTTCATACTGATGAAATAGCCACCAAATTGGCCATTTCTAAACGGCAGTTGGAGCGCTTATTTATTCGAGAAACAGGCACTACCCTGCAAAAATGTTATCGTCAAATACGCCTTCGTTATGGTCTGTGGCTGCTGCAAAATACCAACCGAATGATTACCGAGATAGGCCAAGACTCAGGATTTTCTGACACTGCACATTTTTCTCGAGTATTCCGCCAGACATTTGGTAAAAAACCCACTGATATCCGTCGTCTAAAGCACTAACGTAAAACCCTTCGCTCAGCACTTGGCGGCTTTCCGTATAAGTCACTGTAGCACTTACTAAAATGGGGGGCAGTTGAGAATCCACAACTAATCGCTACATCAATCACCGGGATTGCCGTTTGAAGGAGTAACAAACGCGCCCGAGATAGGCGCAACTCTAAATAGTAACGAGAGGGGGCACAGTGTAAGTAACGATTAAATAACCGTTCTAACTGACGCCTTGAAATGCCGACATACTCTGAAACTTCATCTAAGGTTAGGGGTTCCTCAACATTAGACTCCATTAGAGTAACTGCATCCACAAGTCGAGGCTGGCTTGCGCCAATCAGATATTTTAGCGGCGCACGCTGGGCATCTTTTTCGGTACGAACACGATCACAGGTAAACTGTTCAGATATTTGCTGGACCAATTGATGGCCATGGATACTCGCAATGAGGTTTAGCATTAGGTCAATAGAGCTTATACCTCCAGAGCAGGTATAACGATCGCGGTCAATAACAAAGAGGCTTGATGAAATTTCTAGTTTAGGAAACTCTTCACGCAGGCTCGCTAGATTTTCCCAGTGAATAGTACAGCGATAACCATCCAGTAAACCTGCCGCCGCAAGGGCATAGGTTCCTGTACAAACGCCCCCAATGGGTATCTTGCGTTTAGCTACCTTACGTAACCCATCTAGTAGTGACTTGTCGCAGTATTTTTTTACCGAGTAACCGCCACAAACCATGAGCATATTTGCCTCATGAGTCTGTTCAAGACTTGCATCTATACTCAATTCAAGACCGGCACTTGAAATCACCGATTGACCATCGATACTATGTAAACTCCACGTATACAAGGTCCGTTCAGTTAACCGATTAGCCATACGCAGCATACCCACCGCGTTTGAAAAGGTGCTGAGCGTATATTCTGGAATCATTAAAAAAGCGACATGCAGAGCAGTTTCAGATTCGGGCAAAACATCATAAATGGAATCGGACATTTTCAATCCTTCGCCGATCTTGGTATCGGCGTCAGTAGCCTAAAAAGACAACAATTGGCTCCTTGGTTAGAGCTCTTTTTCGAAGTATATGCCAAGAAATGAAAATCAAAAAGTTTTTTTAGCGCCGCCGGCGTCTCCGACCAGATATCTCAGGAATAACGGTTTTATTAACTGGCTTTTTAAGCACAGAAAATAGATTGGAAAAAGAATCAACTTTGTTAGGAAACGCCATTGCATCAACAAAATATTGTTGAAATTTAGGCTCCATCGCCGTCTCAATTTTTTCTATATTAGCAACCAAACCTTCAATAGTATGACGGGATTGTTGATTTAATAAGGCAATTCTTGCACCTGTACCCGCCGCGTTACCGGCGGAAGAAACCTGATTTAAAGCACAATCGGGGATCAGCCCCAAGACCATAGCGTGTTGTACATTAATATGACTACCAAAGGCACCCGCGAGTCGAATACGATCTATCTGTTGTATTTCAAGTTTGTCCATTAGCAATTTTACACCGGCATATAAGGCCGCTTTAGCCAGCTGAATTTGGCGTATATCATTTTGAGTAATAACAATAGGCGTCTGATTACTGGCACATAGGCCGTCAGCAGCAGTCGGCTGATAGAGTACATAGGAAAATGTTCGTCCATCGGCTATAACTCGAGGGGAGGAGGCAGCTAGGTCGCCGTCAACAACACCATCCTCAGTAATCACGCCAGTAAGATACATTTCTGCCACTACCTCAATAATTCCTGAGCCACATACCCCGGTTACACCAAAACGAGAGGTTTGCTTATCAAAGCCAGGCTCATTGGACCATAACTCAGAACCAATTACCTTAAAAGTTGCCTCTAGAGAATCAGGATCAATACGCACACGCTCTATAGCGCCAGCAGCTGCACGCTGACCACAACTAATTTGAGCGCCTTCAAAAGCGGGGCCAGTGGGACTTGAGCATGCTAGCAAGCGATGTTTGTCACCAAGTACGATTTCAGCATTGGTACCCACATCTACCAAAAGGGTCATTTTTTCTTGTTGCCCAGGTTCCTCTGACAAGATCATCCCTGCGGTATCAGCACCGACATGCCCGGCAATACAGGGTAATATATACAGGCGTCCACCACGATTAATGTTCAGATCAAGATCACAAGCGCGAATCTCAATCGCCGCATCAGTAGTTAATGCAAAAGGTGCGCCGCCCAACTCTACCGGGTCTATTCCAAGCAGCAGGTGATGCATAATTGGGTTAGCCACAAGTGTGATCTCAACAATATGTTCAACCGCGACATTAACTTTTTTGGTGACCTCGACAAACAGACTATTTAGAGCCTCACGAATCGCCTTACTCATTTCAACCACCCCTTCGGGATGCATCATCACGTAAGAAACGCGACTCATAAGATCTTCCCCGAAGCGAATTTGTGGATTCATCAAGCTTGCACTGGCAACAACCTCTCCACTAGCCAGGTCACAGAGATGCACAGCCACAGTGGTAGAACCGACATCAACGGCGACACCATAGGCCTTATCAAAAAACCCTGGCCAGAGGGCTATAATTGTTTGGTTTTTATGCACAGCCACAGTTAGTTTACGTCCAACTTTTTTTAATATGGGCTGTAATTGACTTAGCAATAAAGCATCACAGGTTAATGTGTTTAACCCCCACTGGGCAGCCAATGCTTCTAATAAATGCTGTAAATCGCCTTTGGGAACGGCCATATCAGGCTCTGGCACATCTACGTAATAAAGTTTAGTGGCAACATCAAGCTGAATATCTCTGTATTCAGCATCTTTTCGGACAATCTGACGATGCACCTGACTTTCCGCAGGAACATCAATGACGCAATCATCAAGGAGCAGAGTGTGACAACTTAGGCGACGACCCTCGGCCAAAGATTTTTTGCGCAGGCCATAACTCTTTTCGGTTTCGCTTATGGGCGATAAATGCGTGTTAGCAGAGGTGATTTGATGTTTGGGAAAACTACCCTCACTACAGGTTACTTGACAGCGTCCGCAGAGACCACGCCCACCACAGACCGAATCAATATCGACACCAAGACTCCGCGCAGCATCAAGTAAAGGAGTGTTGACAGGAAAACTGCCACGCCTTCCAGAGGGAGTAAAGACAACCTTTACCTGATTATCTATCATCAGATCACTCGATCAGAAAATGACATTTTCATCGGGCACGACGACGTCCAGAACGACCACCACGGCCTGCATCTGCGCTGGGGTCACGATAAGCCTTGATCCAATTGGCGCAATTTGCATCCTTACCCATCATCACATCACCGCCACGCACCGCTTGCATGACCTCAGGGTGCAGCGGACTAGTAATTGCGGAGGTCATGCCAGCACCCATCGCCATAGTCAAAAAAGCACTATTGATGCCATTGCGATTGGGTAGCCCAAAGCTTACATTTGATGCACCACAGGTGGTATTAACTTTAAGCTCCTCTCGCAGACGTCTGACCACATGCATCACCTGAAGTCCTGCAGTGTTAATCGCTCCAATAGGCATTACCAGCGGATCAACCACTACATCACTGTAATGAATACCATAATCAGCGGCTCGCTCAACAATTTTTTTGGCTACCAAAAAGCGCTCATCAGGATCTTCTGAAATACCAGTTTCATCATTTGAAATAGCGACAACTGCGGCGCCATATTTTTTGACTAGCGGAAGTACCCGCTCAAGCACTTCATCTTCACCTGTTACCGAATTAACTAGCGCCTTGCCCTGATAAACGGATAAACCAACTTCAAGGGCCTCGATGATGGAAGAATCTATACTGATAGGCACATCTGTAATTGACTGTACCAGTTGAATCGTTTCACCCAGTATTCGCGGTTCATCCGCCAGAGGAATACCCGCATTAACATCAAGCATATGAGCCCCAGCTAGGACTTGGGCAAGCGCATCAGACTCAACTCTACTGTAGTCTCCAACTTTCATCTCCTCAGCAAGAATCTTTCGACCTGTGGGATTAATGCGCTCACCGATAATAACAAAGGGCTGATCAAAGCCAATATGAACCTCTTTTGTGGCAGAACTGATGGTCGTAATGGTCATAATTTATCCCGTTATTTATATTTATAAGCACCAGTTTTATCGGTGTTTTGTTGTGCATTTATAGTGTTTTAAAACCATTCCCAGTAAGCTGAAAATGACCATCCTGAATTTTATACATCCACTGAGCTGACTTAGCTAGACCACCAAGAGGATACAGATGAAACTGCTTAATCAGACAATCCGCATCGTTGTCCATTCCAACAACCAAATCCCTTACTAGTTCACTGGGTTCTGAGGCCGGTGCATTCACATACGACCCCAAAAACGAATCCTTCAAACTTAATCGCAACATGTTCATGGGGCTGCGTGTTAAAAAGCGCATAGACGGTCCAACACCACAATGCTGTGCATGTCGCAGCAAGGTTTTAATAGTCGCCAAACCAGGGATACCGACATGAACTGGTAGCTTATTACCCTGTTGACGAATTCTCTTCTCCCACGCTAGCAAGGGTTCCGCTTCAAAAATAAACTGAGTCGCCAAATAGAGCTCCATAGAGCTATTTTTGGCATAATGATTTTTCTGTTCAATAGCTAATGAACAATCCGCATCAGAAATATCGGGGCTACCCTCAGGATGGCCTGCCAAGCCTAATTTAGTAAAGTTGTATTTTTCAAAAAGACCTGTATGCAATACGTCTATAGAGGCCTCAAATTCTCCCAGAGGTTTATCCACACCACCGCCGATCAAAAGACCTTCACTAACACCTTCATGCTGTAATGCCGCCAAGTTCTCTTCTAATATGGCAGAAGACACTATGGAACGAGCTGCAAAATGCGGTACTGGATTATAACCATCAGACTTCAATCTACGCACAGTGGCCAATGTATCTGCAAAGTCAGAGCCGGGTAAAAATGTCACATAAACCGTACAACCAGGTCGCAGTATTGGAACAAAATCGGCAACCTTAGCCGCACCCCCTGGGGTCACCTCCAGCGTGGTCTTGAGCATCATATCAACCAATGCTTGTTTTTCTTCAACCATGCTCCGCGGCATTAATATAGTCTCCGTTGCTTATAGATAAAATACGTTGAGATCAGACTTTTGACGTATAAATGTTTGTACAGTTGTAGTTAGAGCTCTTTCTCAACCTTAAGGCCCTTACTTTTGACCAATAGTTTAATATCTTCATCTGAAAACATCATCTCTATTTCAGCCGCTATTTGATCCGCCAGAACCTGGGGACTCTCCAGACTATCAATAGCACTGGTCTCTCGCCGCCAATCAGCCAAATACTCGTCACTACCGCCCTTACCAGCCCGCATTGCAGCTCGATCAATTGCGGCCTGAAAACGGTGACTTAATATCGTTTTACCACGCTCACGCCCACGTTTCACCAATACCTGAGCGGGAATGTCGCGCCAAAAAACAAGAATTTTTTGCATCTCTCAACCACTCCCAATCACATTAAAAGTCTCACTAACCAAACTTTAAAACTTGCTCTTCAAGTCCATTTTGTAAATCACCATAGCCACAATGATGATGTTTAAATATTAATCCCAGCACCTTGGCGGCCGCCTTAGCCTGTTCAATCAACAAAGGATCTTGAGCCTGCGAGAGATAAACCAAATGAGTATAGTGCGCGAACAGTTGATTTCGTAACTCCGGATGACTATCAAGCTTTAAACCTTTGATCACAAGTCGTTCAAAATGTTTAACTAAAAAATCGGTCAAATAAAATGTTCCAATCGCCTGTTCTCCTATCGCCGCAAACTGCCTCTCACCAGCAAAAAAAGAATAACAATGGGCACCAGGTAATCGTTCAATACCCGCTTCGAGTAGAACTTTATCAATCGCGCCGCCGGTACCGCAGTCTGCATAGGCAACAAAAATATTCTCATAATCATCACGATGCTGGGCAATCTTTTGGCGCAACTTACCGGCGATTAACTGGGGTTTATTATGCAGCTCAGCATCAAGACAGGTTAGATGCATATGATTCCATCCATTGAGCGCTTGCAAAGCTACAATTTCATGGGCCAATGCACCACAGGCAATAATCAAAATCGGCAATGGATGATTAGATTGACTGGCTGGCATCATCATCAGCCGGTCATTTCTAACTCTCTTCGCTCAGATACCAAGCGAATAGCTGTAGTAGCTGCATCAGCTGCATCGCGACAATAAGCATCGGCGCCGACCGCTAAGCCAAATTCTTCGTTCAATGGCGCACCACCCACCATAACAATATACTTTTCCCGCAGTTGCTGCTCAGCAAGCGCATCAATGACTACTTTCATGTAGGGCATCGTTGTTGTAAGTAGGGCAGACATACCGAGGATATCTGGCTTGTGCCGCTCCAGTGCTGCGAGATATTCTTCAACCGAGTTATTGATACCTATATCATGCACCTCAAAACCAGCACCTTCCATCATCATAGACACTAAATTTTTGCCGATATCATGAATATCGCCTTTAACCGTACCAATAACCATCGTACCTACGGGTTTTGCACCAGTCTCGGCTAGTAGCGGCTTTAAAATAGTCATGCCTCCTTTCATTGCATTTGCCGCCAAAAGTACTTCTGGAACAAACAATATACCATCGCGAAAATCAACACCCACAACTGTCATACCATCAACCAACGCTTCTCCTAAAACTCGCTCAGCAGACCACCCGCGCTGCAATAAAATCTCGGTGCCCTCCATAACCTCCTCTTTGAGTCCATCGTAGAGGTCATCATGCATTTGTAGCACTAGCTCATCATCAGGTAAATCAGCTAATATAATATCGTCGTTGTCAGACATGGTTTGTAACCCTCAAATAGGTATTAATAATCGCGATCAGCAAAGGATCCTTTGCGTCGAGCCATAAAATCATTAAGCGCTTCATCAATCGCCGGATCTAACGTTGGCGCCTGATACTCATTGAGCATTTTTTTCCACAAACTATTGGCTCGTTGAGCAGTATCTAGAGCACCATCAGCGGTCCATTGTTCAAAACTATTGTTGTCAGCAACCGTTGAGCGATAAAAAGCTGTTTCAAAATTTGCTAGGGTGTGAGCCGAGCCCAAATAATGCTTACCCGGACCAACTTCGCGCACAGCGCTTAAACCCTGTCCATTTTCTGACATATCCATGCCACCAAGTAATACTGAAATCATACTGGCTTGATCACAGTCCATAATAAATTTCTCATAACCCATAGCCAATCCACCCTCTAACCAACCGGCGGTATGCAGCATAAAATTAACTCCCGCTAAGGATGCTGTTTGTAAGGTATTAGCTGCCTCATAGGCGGCTTGAGCATCAGGTATTTTAGAACCACAAAGGCCTCCACCACTACGAAATGGCACACCGAGCCTACGCGCAAGTGCCGCTGCCGCATAGAGAATTTGACTGGGCTCCGGGGTGCCAAACGTAGGCGCTCCAGAAGCCATTGAAACGGCTGCTGCGAAGGTTCCAAAGATCACCGGCGCACCAGGTCGACACAGCTGTGTAAAGGCTATACCAGCAAGGGCCTCCGCAAGAATCTGCGTCACCGTACCTGCCGCTGTCACAGGGGACATGGCGCCGGCCAAAATGAACGGTGACACTACAGTTGCTTGATTGTTCCGAGCATAAACTTTGAGAGAACCAAGCATGGTAGCATCATAGGTCATTGGAGAATTAACATTAATCAAACTAGTCAAGACACAGTTTTGATCGACAAATTCCTCGCCAAAAACCAGCTTTGCCATATCAACTGTGTCTTGAGCGCGCTCATAATGTGTCACCGACCCCATCAATGGCTTATCACTGTATTTAAAGTGACTATAAATCATATCAAAGTGGCGCTTATTCACGGGTAAATCTACAGGCTCACAGACTGTGCCGCCAGAATGATGTAAGCCTGGGGCCATGTAGGCAAGTTTCACGAAATTGTTGAAGTCTTCGATGGTCGCGTATCGGCGCCCTTGATCTATATCATGCACAAAAGGAGAACCATAAGCTGGTACTAAAACCGTGCGCTTGCCGCCTATAATCGTGCTTCGCTGAGGATTCCTTGCATGCTGCACATATTCTTTGGGGGCTGTTGCCTGAATTAGTGAACGGCAGAGGCCTTTGGGGAAACGTACACGGGTCCCCTCCACGTCTGCACCTGCAGCTCTCCACATGTCTAATGCTTCGGCATCATCAAGGAAGTCGATACCTATTTCTTGAAGAATAGTGTCTGCATTATCTTCAATAATCTGTAAACTTTCTTCGCTAAGATAGTCCAAATAAGGAATTTTACGATCAATGTAAGGTGTAATTTCAACCGTGGTGTTAGCGCGAGCTTCACGCCGCCCCTCACGGCCACCACCACTTCTGCCTGATCTTCGTCTTGCCGTCACTTCAGTCATCTCAATGCGTCCAATTAAGGCTTTTTATCGCCGGTTCTAATCCTACTTTTTATCAACGAAGTCTGTGCTTCTTTAGGCTTTATCGCATACTAACTAGCGACATTGCTGTATATCCTTGCGACACCTAAAAGTTACTCCACTTTAGCTTCTAAGCGCTACATTCTCTGGGTCAAAAGCAGATTCTGAAATCACTGTGGTACGATGACGTTGCCCAAGAATTTCAATATGCAACTGGGTACCTACCTCTGCGAAGTCACTCTTAACTAAGCCTAGGGCTAGGGATTTATTCACCCGAAATCCAAATCCACCGGAAGTCGCCCGCCCAACAAGCTCGCCGTCCTTATAAAGCCCTTCAGATCCGCGAGCGTCTGCATCAATAACGTCGTGCACCTCCAATGTAACAAATCGATTAACAAAGCCACGATCTTGCCATGCAAGCAAAGCTGCTTTACCGACGAAATCAATAGGTTTATCAAGCTTTACAAAGCGATCCAAACCCGACTCTAGCGCGGCGTATTCGATAGACATTTCTCGAGGGATTAAGCGATAGGATTTCTCTAGCCGCATAGAATCCATCGCACGAATACCAAAAGGCTTAATGTCAAACTCTGCACCAGCCTTGATAAGTTCATCAAAGATATAATTTTGCATTTCAATCGGGTGATGAAGCTCCCAACCCAGTTCACCCACAAAATTAACTCGAAGCGCCTCTGCCTGCGCATAGCCTACATTGATAGACTTACCAGTTAGCCATTTGAAATTATCATTAGATAGATCAGTGTCAGTCAGTTTTTGCAGCACCGCTCGAGACTTTGGACCCGCCAGCACCAGCACACCCATTTGAGTGGTGATCTTTTGCAGTTGAACTGACCCATCTCTAGGTGCAAGCTTAGTAAGATAGTCCCAATCATGACGCTCGCTAGCACCGGCGAAAACCAGGTAATAGCTATTTTTTGCCCGCTTATAAATGGTAAATTCTGCCCTAACACCACCATTGAGGGAGAGCATATGACAAAGACCAACTCTGCCAATCGCCTTAGGAACGTTATTAGCTACGATACTATTTAGCCAAGCTTCAGCACCAACGCCAGAAACCGTTGCTTTAGAAAAAGCCGACATATCCAAAAGACCCACTTTTTCATGAACATGGCGACATTCATTGCCCACGAAATCAAAATAATTAGAGCGTCGAAATGAATTTTTCTCTACAATCCGTCCGTCGGTTAAAGCTGTTGAGTGGTTTTTATTCCACAGCGTGTCATCCTTATTTAGATCATTAGCCGACAACGAATAGTCCTCTGGCGCGAACCAGTTTGGCCGTTCCCATCCATAGACACTGCCAAATACAGCACCGAGATGTTTCATTCGATCATAACAGGGAGAGGTCTTAAGAGGCCGGGCAGCACTGCGTTCCTCATCAGGATAATGATTTTTAAACACATGATCGTAGGCCTCTTCATTTTTACTACGCAAATAGCCTCTGGTGGCGTAAGGGCCAAATCGTCGCGGGTCCACTCCCATCATATCGACAGTGGGTTCTCCATCCACAATCCATTCGGCTAGTTGCCAGCCGGCGCCGCCAGCAGCAGTAATACCAAAGCTATGGCCTTCATTAAGCCAGAAATTCTTTAGTCCCCAGGCTGGGCCCACAATAGGGTTTCCGTCTGGTGTGTACGCAATAGCACCGTTATAGATAGTTTTAACACCCACCTCAGAGAAAGCAGGAACGCGATTCATACAGGCTTCGACATGCGGCATAAGACGATCAAGATCACCATTAAAAAGCTCGTACTCTGACTCAGCGTTTGGTCCATCAACATAACAACAAGGGGCTCCCTCTTCATAGGGTCCCAAAATCATGCCACCAGCTTCCTCTCGCAGATAATAACCCGCGTCTGACTCACGCAATACCGGTTGCTCTGGTAGTCCAGCGGCTTTGCGCGCCAAGATATCTGGATGCGGATCGGTAACTATATATTGATGCTCTACAGGAATAACTGGGATATCCAAACCTACCATTTCACCTGTTTGACGGGCAAAATTTCCTGTACAACAAACCACATGTTGACAGTAAATATCGCCCTTATCTGTCTTTACAATCCAGCTGTCATCTGTTTGTTGTTCTAAATCAACAACTACGGTGTTTCGATAGATTTCAGCACCTCTAGCTCGCGCGCCCTTAGCCAATGCCTGGGTCAGGTCCGCAGGCTGAATATACCCGTCATCTGGATGTTGAATAGCACCTATGAGTCCTTCGGTGTTGCACATGGGCCATGCTTCTTTGACCTGTTCTGGAGTAAGAAAGTTAACTTCAACACCCACCGTTTGAGCGACCCCAGCATAATATTTGTATTCATCCATTCGATCCTCAGTAGATGCCAATCGAATGTTAGAAACCACGCTGAAACCGACATTTTGCTCGGTCTCTTTTTCTAACTCATGATAAAAATTTACCGAGTACTGATGAAGTTTACCAACCGAATAGCTCATATTAAATAATGGTAATAGTCCAGCGGCATGCCAAGTAGAACCAGATGTCAGCTCCTTTCGTTCAACTAAAACAACGTCTGTCCAGCCTTTTTTAGCCAAATGATAAAGAGTGCTCACCCCCACTACACCGCCACCAACTACTACTACCTGCGCATTTTTCTTCATGCTGATCTCTCGTATTAACTCGTTAAAAAAACCATTATTTTTGAGAGTGTAACTGTCAAACCGTCCTCAATAGGTTACAGTTACGACAACTGTGTATCTGACAACGCCACCTTAAACAGAAGAGACTTCGAGCCGATCTTAACGTCGTTTTTAAGACATCAACCGACGGTCTTAGAGATTCGTTGAAAGCTTAGTTTACCGAAGATACTGAGCTAACAATCGAAGCCTGTATTAAACAAGGATTAATAGCTATGAGTGATATTGAAATTGCCCGTGATGCGACAATGAAACCCATCGAAGAGGTGGCTGCAAAACTAGACATTCCTGCCTCAGCCATCATTGCTTATGGCAAAACGAAGGCGAAGATTGATCCTGAGTACCTAACTACGTTAAAAGACCGACCTGATGGCAAATTGATTCTAGTGACTGCCATTACACCCACGCCCGCCGGTGAAGGTAAAACAACTACCTCCGTTGGCTTGACCGACGCGCTCAACAGGATTGGTAAAAAGTCTATCGTCTGTTTACGCGAACCCAGCTTGGGTCCTTGTTTTGGCATGAAAGGCGGTGCTGCAGGCGGTGGCTATGCGCAAGTAGTACCCATGGAAGATATAAATTTACACTTTACCGGTGATTTTCATGCCATTGGTGCAGCTCACAACCTATTGTCGGCGCTATTAGATAATCATATCCACTGGGGCAATGATCTTGAGATTGATGCTAGACGGGTACAATGGAAGCGCGTCATTGATATGAATGACCGAGCTCTGCGAAATATCAATTGCGGGCTTGGGGGCCCAGGAAATGGTTTTCCTCGTCAGGATGGCTACGACATAACCGTGGCCTCTGAAATTATGGCTATCTTTTGTTTAGCTAATGATTTGGATGACTTAAAAGCTCGACTTAAAAAAATTGTAGTGGCCTATACACGAGATCATCAGCCAATTTTGGCTAGTCAGATAAAGGGAATTGGCGCAATGGCTGTGCTCCTGAAGGATGCTATTGCCCCCAATCTGGTGCAAACATTGGAAAATAATCCGGCAATTATTCACGGCGGCCCTTTTGCGAACATTGCTCATGGCTGTAATTCAGTGATTGCCACGAGAGCTGGCCTAAAAATGGCAGACTATGTCGTAACCGAAGCAGGGTTTGGCGCTGATTTAGGTGCCGAAAAGTTTTTTAACATCAAATGTCGAAGCGCGGACTTGAAGCCAGCAGCAGCAGTAATTGTTGCTACTGTTAGAGCGCTTAAGATGCATGGTGGAATAGCTAAAGAGGCTTTGAGCCAAGAGAATGTTGCCGCACTTCAAGAAGGCTGCAATAATTTGCTTAGACATATTGAAAACGTCAAGTCCTTCGGCGTTCCTGTGGTGGTCGCAGTAAACAGATTTATTACAGATACAGATGCTGAAGTAGCTATGATCCAACGGATTGCTCAAGTTTCTGGCGTAAAAGCCGTGTCATGCACACACTGGTCTGATGGCGGTGCTGGCACTGAGGCGCTCGCCGAGGAGGTGGTTCGTATTGTTGACTCTGAAGTAGCTGATTTCGCACCGCTGTATGCTGATGAATTACCTATTTGGGATAAAATCAAAACTATCGCGACCAAGCTATATCGTGCAGATGACATCATAGCGGATCAAAAAATACGTGATCAAATTCAAACCCTTCAGGATTCTGGCTACGGTCATTTTCCGGTTTGTATCGCTAAAAGTCAGTACAGTTTCTCAACGGACCCAAATCTTAAAGGTGCGCCAACTGACCACATTATGGCAATTCGTGAAGTGCGTCTATCTGCAGGTGCTGGTTTCATTGTGGTAGTCTGTGGTGACATCATGACTATGCCAGGACTACCAAGAATGCCGGCTGCTAATAATATTGATATAGATGCTAATGGCGAGGTTATGGGACTATTTTAAACCGGACGAAGCGCCTGGTCACCGCACTTAAGTGTCCTAACTGCGATGACCAGCTCGCTCTAACTCAGCTAGGTAAATGTTATCAGTGTATTAATCAACATAGCTTCGATGTGGCTCGAGAGGGCTATATCAATCTGCATTTAGCACAGCATAAACGTAGCAAGACCCCCGGTGACAGTGATCAGATGATGAAAAGTCGGCAGCGCTTTTTAAATGCCGGTTACTATCAATGCCTTGCTGAATCAGTTGCGGAGCTAATCAAACAAGAATCTATCTGTGCTGTGAAAACGCTTCTGGACATAGGGTGTGGCGAGGGTTATTACTTACAATATCTATCTCAAATAAAGGCGATAGAAAATCTCAATCTGATTGGCATAGATATTTCTAAATCTGGAGTAAAGCTTGCGGCAAAACGGCACATTGATGCCCAGCTAATTGTTGATAGCGCCTATAACCTCCCACTGTTTAATACGAGCATTGATGTCGTTTTGTCGATTTTCTCGCCACTGTGTCCAAAAGAAACAGCACGCGTATTAAAACCTGGCGGAGTACTCATTATGGTAGGTCCTGGCGAGCAACATTTGAGCGGTCTGACAACACATATTTATGATCAGCATCAACCCCACCAGGGTAATTTTAAACTAATCGACGAACAGGGATTGTTTGCGCTAAAAAAATCCACTAATTTGCAGCAAAATATCAGTGTAAAAAAAACAGACATTGAAAATCTATTAACCATGACACCCTATTACTGGCACACCAGCCCCGAACAAAAAAAGCTGCTATCTTCGCTGCCCGTTTTAATAACGCCTATCGAGTTCCATTTGCGAGTATATGAAAAAATAAGCTCCTAAGGTTAAACAGCCGATCTCCAATGATAGTATAGTCAAAACAGGATACCAAAGAACGACTGATGAAATTACTTCAACAATACCATGGAATGCGCCAAGCAGAAGTAGACGCTTTACTCCTTGAGCAGCAAGGTATAGTTACCCACTTATCTTCAAGGCATTCACACTCATTATCAGGCTTTGTTACTGGGGTTTTTAGTGTAGGGTTGTGGAATGTATTTGACCACCAATTTGAAGACGCTAAAGCATTTTTAGAGGACAATACTCATCAGGTTAAGTCAGGGTTCTCAGCTGCAGAATTAGTCGACATACAAGCACACTCTGCAGAGCGTTCTTATAAAACACTGAACCAGTTTTTAACGTATGTGATTGTGGGTATCAGCGCCATCATCTGCGCACTAAGTTTAACCATTTATAATCAATGGTAAACGCCGATTATGGCTTTGCAGGCTACTTCTTGTCTGTGACGGTACGAAAACCAATATGTGATGATGCCAGAGTTATATCCTGCGCCTGCCTTGCCGCTGGACGAAAACGCTGACAATAATTATCAGAACACAAAAACGATCCTCCCTTGAGCGTTTTAACCACAATGCCGGGTTGTTGAGGATCATAGCCAGCATCCCCATAGTCTCTTTTTCGATCTGGACCATAGGGACTTTCAGTCCATTCCCACACGTTGCCAGTAGTGTCATACAAGCCGTACCCATTGGCGGCAAAACAACCTACTGGGGCACGACCATCATAACCATCCTCTTTCATATTGGTATAAGGAAAACGACCTTGCCAGGTATTGGCGCGGGCCTGACCTTTATTTGGTGATTCTTCACCCCAAGAAAAAGAGGCCCCATCAAGGCCACCACGCGAAGCGTATTCCCACTCTACCTCTGTGGGTAATCGCCGACCCATCCAGGTGGCATAGGCCACGGCATCACCATGAGTGACATGCACTACAGGAAAAGACTCCCTACCAATAATAGTGCTTTGAGGACCTTCAGGATGGCGCCAATTGGCTCCAGAAACAAACTTCCACCAAGATAAGGGTGAGCTGGGTTTATCTAAGTCAGGCGCTATAAAAACCATGGAACCTGGCACTCTAAATTCGGCGGGAATATCGGGAAACTGGTCTTCTGCAAGACCAGTTTCAGCCGCGGTAATGTATCCAGTGGCTACTACAAAGCGTGCAAATTGCTCATTGGTTACCTCAGTTTTATCAATATTAAAGTCATCCACACTAAGAACTTTAACGGGTCCTTCATCAGGATAATAACGATTATCTCCAAAGCTAAACGCATTACCTTTAATATCAGCGGTGGCAATGGCATCAGATTCAGGCAAACAGACCATCGGTGACATGTCCGATCCACACCCAGTTAACACAACAACAGAGATAGCCAAACCAACTGTTGAAAACAATTTATTGGTACGTTGCATAATTATTTTGGTCCATAGGCATAGGGTTCAGTTTTTGAGAGAGCTCGACGATAAGCGGGTCGGTTTTGGCAGCGATCTCGAAAAGCGAGTAGATTTGGTAATTTATCTGCTGTATGCAATAGAGGCGCAATTTCAGCGACAAAAGACAACTGAATATCCGCACCACTTAGGGTATTCCCTACCAACCACTCCACACCCTCTAGTGACTGCTCTATATAACCAAGATGCCGCTCTAATTCGTCGCTGATACGAGGCTGAAGCGCTGCACCAGAATCTGCTAATTTCGATGTATATAGCTTCAGCATCAGCGGCAGCACCGCACCACTTTCGCCATAATGCAGCCATTGTAAATACTGCTCATGATGCCAAGTACCTAATGTCGGCCGAAACTGTCCATTACCATGTTGACGCAGTAAATAGTCAATAATTGCACCAGATTCAATTATCGTTTGACTACCATCGGTGATCACTGGCGACTTACCTAAAGGGTGAATCTTCTCCAAGGCAGGCGGCGCAAGTGAAGTCACAGGGTCTCGCTGATAGGTAACCACTTTGTAATCGATATTAATTTCTTCACACAACCATATAATACGCTGTGACCTAGAGTGAACCAAGTGATGAATAGTAAGCATTAATTACTCCTTTGGGGTATCAGTTTAAGCGTCCGACTACTTGCACACTAATCAAATAGATAGTCTTTAACAATGGTAAAAATCTCTGGCTGCGTGAGCATTGCAGGAATTCTACCAACACCATTACTGTTGCTTAACAAAGGTACATTGACGCCAGTATGTTCCTCGCTGACAAAGTTATTAGTTGCATAGTTGACGGTCATTATCGCACCTTCGGGAGTTTTAATCCGCGCTACCTGACCCGGAGAATGAATTGGAACATCCAGTGCCTCATAAATGGTTCGCTCAGGAAGCACTTGAGCTGCATGACCGTGATCTGCGGTCACTAAAATCAGGGTCTCCGGATGGTTATTGGCAAAATTAAGCGCTACCGCTAGAACCTCATCAAGCTGCTGTAACTCACCAATACTGCCGCATGCCTTGCGTTCATGGGCCTGTTTATCAATTGAAGCAGATTCAATCATTAAAAAAAATGATTTACTTCCATCTGTGGTCAACTCTGCCAGAGCAGTTTCACTCATCAACGCCAGACTTGGCATGTCACCATAATCAGGATTATCCTCACAACGCATTGGCTCAGGATAGATCACAGACCCTAGCATCGGATGGAATATATTCATAAAACTGGTTTCAGGATTTTCAGCCTTTCGACCACCCTGCCCCTGCCATCTAACCGGCATGGTACTTGGCGAAAACAGTCCTAATAATTTTCCACCATGCTGTCCTTTTAGCTCATCCATCTGTGTAACAACTTTGTAGCCTTGATTGACAGCTTCAGTTAGAACGCTAATATTGCTGCCTTCCATAGCTGCTGTGAAATGCTTCATTCCGCCACCTAAAGCCACGTCTACTCCTGATTTAACTAATTGCTCTGAGATTGAACCAAGGCCCTCATTGGCCTTTAAATCTTGAGAGCAATCAACAATAATCCCCGCATATTTTTCATACTCAACCATCGCGTTGGGGTTTTCACAACCACGCTCACTAACATGGGCGTAAAAAGAAGCCGGAGTGGCATCAGTAATACTAGAGGTAGTTACTAAACCAACCTTAATACCTTGCCGCTGAGAAAGCTCAACAAGATTAATAACATCCTGATCTGAACCGGCAGTTGTGCCTATGCGTCCGGGACTGGTCACAACACCTGTTGCCATGGACGTAGCACTATTTGCAGAATCTGCAACATACAGCGCCCTCTGAGGATTTTTCTCATCAACAGTTAGTACCTGAACCGCACTACGCATTGGTAGTTGGTCTAAAAGTAACTTACCACGACTACCCACTAGATAATTACGCGCTATGGTAATTTGATGATCATCCATTCCATCGCCAATAATTAAAATTACATTTTTAGCCATAGCTGTATTAGAAATACCAATTGAACCAGCTAACAATGTCCATATAAAAAGACCAGCGGTAATCTTTATAAATCGATATTTCATAGACTCTTCCTTACCGTTAAATAGTCTTTGGAGTGTCGCATAATTAAGAGTATAAGTTTATGAATAAACTGTTTAAGGCATAAATATTTTATCAAAAAATAATTTGTGCTACTGTTGACCGACTATTCAACAATCAATCAGATTAAGACTAATTCTTTGAATTTATCATTACAACAATTTCTGAACCAACATCAACTGCCTAAAACTTATTTACATCAGGCCAATCAGCACTTTGGGCATATCATCGCGGAATGTAGTCGTCTCTACCAGCAAAATCAATCGACTCAAATTATTGGTATCAATGGCAGTCAGGGCTCTGGAAAGTCTACATTGGCCGATTATTTGTGCACACGTATTGCCGATGAGCTAGGAGTAAAAACTCTTGCCTTATCTATGGATGACTTCTATTACACGAAACATGAGCGACAAAAACTGAGCGACACCGTGCATCCCTTACTTGCCACACGTGGAGTGCCAGGAACCCATGATATCGATCTTGCAATAAATACCATAAACGCCGTTTGTTCTGGACTGCCAACGCCTATTACCCGCTTTGACAAAAGCACTGATGAGCGCATAGCTCTATCTGATAGCGAGATTGTTAAGGGCCCTGTCGCACTTATTGTTATAGAGGGCTGGTGTTTTGGCGCCAAGCCCATGACTAGACAAGAGCTAACTGATCCGGTCAATGCTCTTGAGTCAATATCGGACCCTCAAGGTATTTGGCGGAATTATGTTAACGACGTATTAGGCAAAGACTATCAGCAGCTATTCGCCATGGCTCAACGGTTAGTGATGTTAGCCGCGCCCTCTTTTGATCAGGTATTTCAATGGCGCTTGGAACAAGAACAAAAGCTAACCAAAAAGCTTAATCTTGAGCAACACGACCTTGCAGCGTCAAGTATCATGACTAAACAAGAAATTGCGGATTTCATTGCCTATTTTCAGAGAATCACCGAACATTGCCTAGAAGAAATGCCTGGCAGAGTCGATTATCTGTTCCGGTTGGGAGTAGATCGAAATATTAGCACCTAAATTTTAGGCGCTAATACCTAAGCTAAACTCCAACAACGCCACTCAAGGATTGTGCGCTGCTGGTTTACTTAACTTTATGGACTCAGAGACGCCAGATGCGCCTCTATTTGAGCTGCGCTGGTTCGGGTCGCCCCAAAGCCAATCACATCCTCGATTAGCACATCTCCGCGCAAGCCAAATAAATAACGCAGAGTGACTAAACCGTCAGTCAAGGCATCAATCTCGCCATTACCATCGACATCAATCAAATTATCTAGACGAGCAATCTGCGCCAGAATCTGGTCTGATGAACTATATAGGGCATTATCGCCAATAGTACCCTCTACCAAAGCAGCACCGGTTAGGCCAAACATACCTCTGAGCAACAGCAGGCCATCGGTCAGCGCATCGTATTCACCGTTACCATCAATATCGAGGGAACCTGAAGGTGGTGTGCCAGCCAAGAACTCTGCCAAATTAGTTACTCCATCTCCATCAGTATCTAAACCCGCATCAGCAGGATCATTAGGATCCAGACCAAACTGCGTTTCCCAAATATCTGGCATACCATCATTGTCAGAATCTGCAGCATAACGGTCATCCAGAGGGAAGGCATCATCGCCGTCAGCAACACCGTCATTATCATCATCAGTATCAGCATTGTTACCTATGCCATCTTGATCAGTATCAACTGATTCGCTAGCATCGTTAGGCAACTGATCCTCATTGTCGCCGACCCCATCACCATCTGAGTCAGCTGATTCGGAGCTATCATTTGGAGCCCAATCTGCATTATCGCCTACGCCATCACCGTCTGAGTCAGAGGTCTCACTTGGATCAAATGGGAACGCATCATCCGCATCAGGAACACCATCATTATCATCATCTGCGTCACAGACATCACCTAAACCATCTTGATCAAAGTCTTCCTGGTTAGGATTAACCTGAGTTGGACAATTATCTATTGAATCTTTAACTCCATCTCTATCTTCATCATCAATAAAATTAATGGTAACTAGAGCAGCAAGACTAGTATCACGTCCATCGTTCACCGAGTAAGTAAAAGAGTCACTATTGAGGGTTGACCCAGTATGACTGTAAGTGATGTTTACTGAAATTTCTTCGCCCTCGCTAATATCCCTATGCGCTATATCAATCATTTTAAATCCGGTATAACCGTCCGCCGCATATACAAACTCACCGCTAAAATCACTAGTTAACCGCCAGGGATCTCTGACAGAAGCCACCGAGCGGATAGCAACTGGATTCAACGGATCTTCTGTATTTATAGTTACTAATTGTCCACTGTTGACAGAGCCAAACACACGACTACCGTCTCCAGACATAGCTAGACCGAACATAAATCCGTCAGTATTCACCCCTCCCATGAGTTCAGGCATGGACGGATTAGTAACATTGGCACTTCGCATACCCTCACTTCCATTGGCTATAAATAAGGTTTGCTCATCAGGAGACAATCGAAGACTCCTGGACAAACCTAAACTATCAATTTCAGCTAAAAATACAGCATTTCTTGAATCTTCAATGCTATAGCTTTGAATAGTTTCACCCGTGGCAAGATACAAAGCATTGCTGGCTTCTGAAACAACAACATCAAATGCATATTTATTGGTATTTACTGACTGTACCAAAGAGAGGTTATCAGGACTTGATACATCGACAATTAAAACATTTGTATATGCAGCAACATAAAGCGTCATTTCATCCTCTGAGAGCACCATACTTAGAGGGTAAGCACTTCCCTCACGAATCATTTGAGATAGCAAAACTGGTTTTGAGGGATCACTTACATCGAAGGAGAGAACCCCGTAGTTAACCGAAGCGACGAAGACAATATTAGCATCCTTGGTTAACGTCAGACCGTAAAGTTGGCCACCAGTAATATCGTACTCACTTATCACTATTGGCTTACTTGCCTCGCTAAGATCAAGAATCTTTAGTCCGGCTGCATAATCCGCTATGAACGCAAACCTTCCATCAGCAGACACAGCTACATCACGGATACCATCCGCCCCTCCTAGGAATTTTTCACCTATAACTCCGGATCCAGGAGCATAGGACCGGATAAAGCCATCCTTGGGTGCTGTTACCAAATTATAGGTAAGTGGGTCATCATCTCCATCACTGGCGGAAAGCGTAATCCCTAGCTCTTTTAGCGGAGCACTACTTAGGTTTAGAATATCATTGGCAACAGGCACCTGATTAGCATAATTTCCGACGTTAACAGGCACTATTTCAACAATGCCGCCGGCTAATGAATATTTAAATAAACTATCTCCATTGGCTTCTGCAAATATTAAATTCGCAAAATCCCAACCGTTATAAGTGCCGCTAGTGTTGCTATCTCTCATAACCAACTGATAGCGATCATCACTGAGACAGACTATCTTGGTCACAGGTGCTCCTCCAGAATATTTCTCTACCCCATCAAGAGTCTGCAGGGACCAACTGACTTCATTTGAATATATTCCCGTAGTTACATCAACTATATAGGAAGTATTAGAGCATGATGCCAATGCTAGGTTTACTTCATCAACCAAAATTTGTACATCAGCAACCCTCACTTCATCAAACACCAAGCCCAAAGAGAACTTAATCATCCCCAGATAGAGTTCAAAATTATTACTATCGACGTTTTCTAACCCAAATAATGCAGTGAGGTCAGTCAGCGTCAAGCCTGAGACGTCCTCGCTCAAAATAGCTTTTTTAATACTATCCAAAGCCTGATTATTTTTGTTAACCGCATCACAACCAAGAACCGCCGCAACTGAACTGGTACCGGTTGAAATAGGATCTCCAGGCCAACCGGCTTTGTCTGGACAGTAGCTAATATAGGTCAAAGCTCTGTTAGTAGCGAATGCGAGATCATCCAATATTGGCCTATCACCCAGAAAGCTCAGCTCTTCTAATTGATTGAAAGCCAAGGCATTTTTACCAATACTGGTAACACCAGAACCAATGGTTGCTCGTACTATGTTATTTCGAATAAAGGCGTAGTCACCAATCTCGGTGACCGAATTAGGTATGGTTAATAATGTAGCGCTACCTGCGGCGAAAGCTGAGTCACTTATTGCGGCAACCGACATACCACCTAAAGTGTCAGGCAGTATTAAGTTCGTTGGACATACACCATCACACCCTGTAATCGTGGCGCGACCGTCACCATCAACTATATAAGTAAAGCCCTGATCACGTTTTAACTCAGAAGAAAATTCAACTTCGATCTGTGCAATATTACTGGTTAATTGACCGTCAGATACACTAAATGTAAAACTTTCAGTAACGCTAACTATCGAAGAGTCATCAATATCGCCGTCAAATACGACCAATTGAGGCAATTGATCACCAGCCTCATAAATAGCTTGATATAAACTTACAATTTGCACACCGCCTTCGCCTGAGGCAACTATTACGGATTGCTCCTCTAGCATCGGAACTGCCGCATAGGTAATACCATCAAGCTCAATAGCAGCGATATCAGTAATAGTAGATGGGACACTTACATTTAGCACTTGCAAGCCACTACCATCAGCGATGTAGGCAGTTTGACCATCTTTGGAAAGACTTACCATATAACTAGATCCCGGCGTATCGTAGGACCCAACCCAAATAGGCTCAATACCAGTGATATCGTAAATCTGCACACCTGAACCAAAATCAGCAATATATACTCTGTTCTGGTCCTCAGCCAATGTGACACCCGATGAAAATCCAGGTGTACCTAATGTGTATTCGATCACAGGATTATTCGCATCCGCCACAGAAACCACGACAAGACCAGCTATTTGATCGGCGATATAAATTAAATTACCGTCATCTGAAATATCAAGATCATAAGCTGCACCAATTGAGTCTATTGAGGAAATTAGATTTGGAGAATTTAATTCGGTTACATCATAGATTTGAAAACCACCGTTTGAATCGGCAACGTAGGCTTTACTATTATCAGGCGAAAGTGCGACGGCTTGAGCAGAACCAACCGTGTTATAATTGCCAAGCAGTATGACGTCATTTTTATCTGTGACATCAATAAGCTGAAGACCACCAATTCCATTGGCGACATACAGAGTATTTTCATTGGACGACAACGCTACGCCTCGCGCTGATCCAGAGACTGTATCGATCCCTCCCAACTGTACAGCGGCATTTACATCACTAACATCCAAAAGCCGAACACCAGAATCGCCATCGGCAACATAAGCAATATTACGATCTTCAGATAAAATCACATCTCGCGGTGTTCCTGTGGTGTTTACTGTACTGATGCGTTCTGCTTCTAGTCCATCTCCTATCAAACGACCGAGTTCAGGTGGATCAACTAGTTTATAGGTCAATGGTGAACGCTCTGGATCCAAACCTTCAAGCGGCAGGCTTATTACTTTGTCTAATGTACTAAAAAAACCTGAAAACGCAATTGGCGCAGTGTTAGTCCAAGGGCCGTCTGTTGCTATTTCTAGCGCTACATAATCAACACTACCCCCATCCTCAGCGTAATTGTCTGATACTGACAGCACCCAATCGCCCTGACTGGATTGCTCATTGAAGCGGGAAAGGTTATCCCCTTGAGATCTAACCCTGCCTGAGATACTCGGATTAGTAACTGCACAAACTAGCTCACCACCTTCATTATCAAAAACAACATCAATGTTATCTCCATCGCTGCAAGAATTTGACAGCAGATTAACTGACGTTCCTGATGGTGAGGTCAAGGTTACAGACAGATCCTGAACCCAAGTATGGGAGAGAGTTAGAAAGACATTAACATCAGTAATTCGTAGGTTATCTTCTACAGTAATAATCGACGTCACCGTTGAGGGTTCGTCATCTGAAATAATGACAGGCAGATCCAAAGCAGCTACCTGATCAGGCGTTGTGAAACGATAGACATCCCCAGTGTCGCCGTTACCACAGAAATTTTGTGGCGCAACACGCCAATAGTAATCAGTCGTGCCTGTTAAACCACGCACCAATGCTGAGTTATTGTCCACTGTAGTTGTATAGAAAATGTTCGCGAAATTCTCATCCGTAGCTACCTCCACCAAATACCGTTCGGCATTTGATTGATAGTCCCACTGCAATGTAGTCACCAGCCTATCAATAATAGTCGCATCTTGCGGAGAAGCTAGAGTGACCAAATCGAAATCAGTTGAGAAGGCTTTTATATTGTATCTCACGCTCTGTGATCTGATTGGAGAAACCGCCATCACATCGAGAGGATAAACATTGGGCTCAAGGGTTGCTGATGCCGAAAACGTTACATTAACATTGGTGTCAGTTGCTGATGCACTGGACGGATCAAACGCCACATCAAGACCCACAGGCGAGTTAGCTACAGAAAAACTGGCTATATCGGTAAATCTTGTGGCAGTTTCATATATAAAAGAAGTACTGACACTGTCGTTTTGACAAACGCTAAAATCTAGCTGATCAACCGTCAAAACAATATCATCCCGTGTAACACCAAAATCTCTTGAGTTAATAGCATAGAAAATACTATCTACCGCAGAGACACGAATGCGGGCCATACTTGTTACCACATCGGGAATAATTACCTCATAGGATCCCGTGTTAGGAACATTTTCAGCCAACATATAAGAGAAAGTATCACCGCCATCATCAGACATCTCTATATTGACCGAAACCACATCTATTGGAGCTTGATCTGTTCTTGATACATTCCAGGTAACCTGACGAGGAGTATTTGCAATGTAAACATTGCCCAGCGCTTGTGACGTAACAGCGAAAGCACCCACTGTTGAATCATCATTATCATTGTCTACTACAGTAATCTTCATATTGGCAGAAGCGACACCGCCACCGCCAGAAGCATTGTCTCTGACGGTAAAAGCAAAATTAAACTCTCGAGGTACTGTTGACAAGGTTTCCCAGCTGGAGCCTATAAAGGGATTTGATAATGTCAAATCACCAGTAAGTACATTAGACACTGCAGGAAAGTATCTTGTAGCTGAAGAGGACGGGGGCAAAGAACGAAAATTCGCCCCTTGGGTATTTTCAGGACCAAAAACATCACTAGGCACTAAACCGTTGTCAATTTGCTCCCAGGTATAGGTCAGAACATTTGTCTCATCAACATCACTCGCAGTTCCTGAAAGCACAAATGGTGTGCCCACGGGAATAGTATAATCCGTCAGTGGCTCAACAGTAGGCACAGTGTTTTCAATCTCTGTATTAACATGGCAAGACTGGCTCTTAAGGTAACTCAAACCTTGCAAGATACTTACATTGTGATAATAATCATCAGCACGAAAAGCAACGTCATCTTCGCCTGTTCCTGCATAGCTCATAATTGTGGTGCCACTAGCTGGCTCCACGTTGACGCCAGTTCCCTCTGTGCGCATTGAAAACGTATGGTTGGCACCTAACTGATGGCCCATTTCATGGGCCACAAGGTTAGTAAAAGAACCGCCCTCAGGTTGCCCTGATGCAGACCAAGCACTTCCTTTTACCTCATCATCACAAAACGCTCCGATCGCACCGGCATTACCGCCACCACCAATACCACTAAAAATATGACCCACATCATAATTCTCACTACCAATAACTAAATCTAAGGTAGCCTGCAACTCTGCATTCATATTCTCAGTGGAATCTTCAAAGGGATCCGAATCAGAGTCTGTATAAACAATTAGGTCATTGTTATCTATCAGCTCTAACCTGATGCCAATATCGGTTTCAAAAATAACATTGAGCGCGGTAAGAGTAGTATTAATGGCAGCCAAACCTGACTCTACAGTACCTCCATGATACGCCGTGTACTGACCATTGACGGCTACGGCCAACCGATAGGTCGACAACGTACTCTCATCAGAAAATTGAGTAATCCGAGACATTTGACTAACCGAGTCAATTGTAGACATCGGAGTTTGAATATACTTAGATCGCGCCGACGCAGGTTCAGGCGTCGAGCATAACAGTGCTTGCTTAGGTTTAGATTGATCCAATTGAGTAAAGGCAATGTACCTGTTATCTAGTTGTGACACCTTTTTAATCGTTGTCTTTACATTCGAGTGTGGATCAAAAAAGACTGCCTCGAGGCCAAATGATGATTTACTAAAATGAATTTTCATCTCAGGATGATCTACAGCATAACCACGATAAGCAGTAATGTTAGGGAATTTTGAGGCTAATACTGGCGAAAAATTTGATCGTTCACGTACCGTAAAACGAATCATATCTCCCTGCGTATCTGGAAAATAAACATCGCCACCTGAAAAACCTTTTCTCTCGTAGTTCCGGAGCGAATTAGTAAAAGCTTTTTCATTAAAGGAAAAAATTACAGATGCGGACAAATCTGCATCGAATGACACCTCGGAGATATGATCAGGTGCATTACCTTCAACGGCCCAATAGGATCCTGCAGCTAGTCTCTGATCTGCGATCGACGCTTCAGATAATAACGCTAACAATGCCAAAAAAAACAGTGATGCTTGGCTCCCTTTCCTAAGTATTGCTATCCCCATTACTGAAATCCCTATTATTTTTTTAATCTAATTAAGCAATCATATCTCGCCTTGGAATTAGTATTTAACACTCTTTTAAAAATGATGGTGATCATCGAAGACTACATTTAAAGATATACTAGATAAAAAGAGAACATCCACACATAAATACATAAATACATAAATATATAGATGTATAGAGAAATAAATGCGTAGATTTTTATGTCTCTATGCTACTAATCAAACAACTCACGTTACACTAATCGAGATTTAATTTTTATCTAAGTC
>Ga0233426_10000586_pt1 | contig 38171 bp, 29 predicted proteins | sample SI_118_April2016_6_FD_179875 | JGI IMG/M metagenome (GOLD analysis project Ga0233426, IMG submission 179875) | Seawater microbial communities from Saanich Inlet, British Columbia, Canada - SI_118_April2016_10_MG | ecosystem: Environmental > Aquatic > Marine > Inlet | place: Canada: British... | reverse complement strand
GATGCGAATTTATTAAGCGTCAAGAGCTCAACAGGGGTTGTTAGCTTAACAGCTAATCCTGATTATGAGACCAAGAGCAGTTACAGCTTTACAGTGACCGCCAGTGATACGGCGGGTAACACCAGTGCAGCGACCACGGTCACCTTCTCTATTACCGATGCTGATGAGATAGCACCAGTGATTACCCTCACAGGCGATGCCTCCATCACTCTGGAAGTGGGAGATAGCTTCACCGATCCCGGAGCCACCGCTACGGATGCAGTGGATGGTGATCTGACGGCAAATATTACAGTCACAGGCTCGGTGGATACCGCCGTGGTTGGTGAATACACTCTTACTTATAACGTCACTGATGCAGCGAATAATGCGGCAACTGAGATAATTCGTACAATCATCGTTGAACCAGTACCGATTAGCCTGATCATTCCAGAAGATATCATCGTTACCGCCACTGGTTATTTAACCGTAGTTGACTTGGATCTAAATGATGTTGCCAGCGCCGTTGATGGCGACGGTAATTCCTTGGCAATATCAACTGATCAAACTGGGCCATTCCGCTCTGGCACTCATGAAATTCTCTGGTCAGTCAGCGATGGTAGTCGCACGGTGTCTGAGATTCAGATCGTAAAAGTCATTCCGCTGGCCACTATTGCAGCGGTACCCATTGTAGAAGAGGGCGCTAGCATAACGGTTGACTTCTTGCTCAGTGGCGATGCTGCGGACTATCCGGTCACTATACCCTTCAGTATTAGTGGTACAGCGGTGCAAGGTGAAGATTACAGTATTGATGTGAGTGACATAGTCACTTTTGATAAGGGAACCGTTGGTCGCTTTACTCTGAACCTTAACGTAGATGAAGACCTTGAAGGTCAGGAGACCATTGAGATTAGCCTGGGTGAGCCTACCAATGCAGTAGCCGGGTTACCCCAACGGCAGGTGATCACTATCGTTGAGGAAAATGTTGCCCCACAACTGAATTTTGTTGTCAGTCAGTCAAGTGCTGCAGGTGAGGTGGTGATTGGCACCACGGTGGCGGCAGATGGTGCTGATGTGACTGTAACACCAGTGATTGAAGACCCTAACCTCAATGATACCCATGTGGTGGACTGGAGCGATGCTCTGAGCAGTTTACCATCAGCGCTTGTTGATTCTGAGACACAAAGCCTCAGCTTTAGTGCCGAGACATTGTTAGGGGTGTATTCACTCACTGCAACAGTCACCGACAGTGGTAATCCACCCTACGATGTCACTGACACTGTATCGGTGAATGTCATTGCTAGCGCACCGGTGTTAGCTGATGATCAAGATACCGATGGTGATGGTATCTCGGATGGTGAGGAGGGGGTTGGCGACAGTGATGGTGACAATGTGCCGGATTACTTGGATCCGATTACAGATCCCAGTGTATTGTTGGTGGATAATAATCAACAAACGTTGATGACCACAATTCCGGGCATTCAGCTTTCTCTGGGTGCTTTTTCGCTGGCTGAGAGTGATTATGATGCCTCAGTATCAGAAGACTTTTTATTTAGCCAAGGTGTTATAGCAGATATAGGTTACGACTATCCGGTGGATTTGGTGGATTTTGTTGCCACTGGCGCAGAGTCTGGTTACAGCTATCCCATCGCTTACTCTCTCGGTGAAAATGTTATCCCTGAGGATGCCACATATCGCAAGTATATGGGTGATAATCTTGGGTGGCAGACCTTTGTTGAAGATTCCGCCAATGAGGTACGATCCACCTATGCGGAGCAGGGTGCTTGTCCCGCAGCATCGGCAGATAACTACAGTGCAGGGTTTATAGCGGGGCACAACTGCGTATTTTTGTTGATTGAAGATGGCGGTCCCAATGATGCTGACGGCGAGGCTAACGGCACACTAGTAGATCCCAGTGGAATAGCGGTCAAATATGTGGGTACTCCCAGTCTGAATAGCTTAGTAATATTGAATGATGATAATTTGATGGCTGATGGTACTGACACCACAACAATAACGGTAATTGTCTATGATGATCAGCTAGTACCATTACAACATATGAATATTACAGGTCTATCTGATTTCCCTGGTAGTGTCATTGGCGACTTTGTGGAACAAGACAGAGGGCGCTATACCGCAAAATTGACGGTGGGCGGTGTAGCAGGAAGCGGTCCAATTAAAGTAGTTATAGATAATGGTGAGGTAGCCATAACACTAATATCTGAAAAATTATTACTTTATGCAGTGCCTGTAGCCAAGGTTTCTTCTGGTGGCGGATGCACTGTAGCCACCAAGTCAAATGGTGACGCTTCGTTATTACTGTGCCTAATAATGGCCTTGTTATTGCGAGTGCGTAGACGATATCAGTTAACCTAATAGTCTATTTGTTGTTGGATTTTAAAAGCTCAGTCAATGGGCTTTTAAAACCTATTTTTACGGAATTGATGTTGAACTCTTGCAGCAAGCTACAGATTTTGTGTAGATCACCCTTCGACAAAATTTATAACTGGATAAATTTACATACGAGAGCGCAATAATTTGGTGTCGGCATTGCGCCAAGCGTACTTAAAGTCGTCACCTACTTGTTCAGCTTCTTTTAGTTTGCCTTGGGAGCTAAGACTCTGCCATAAACCAAATAGCGCCCAACCATTGTTTTTATGCCAGTCTAAGTCTTGCCTATATACAATTTCTGCTTCTGCAGCTCGGCCAGCCTCCAATAGAGCATCCCCGAGGTAGTGTCTTATAGGTTGAGGCCAGTCAGGTGGTTCGATATAGGCATTCTTATCTTCAATAAGGATGGCTGCTTGATAGTCTTTGATGGCGCCATTAAGGTCTCCACTAGCCTGCTTGATTTCACCCGAAAGAGCCGCTGCTGCCAATTTTAGAATAGACGAAACTGGCGTGGGGCCAACTCGATTTTGATCAATATCCTTGATGATTGTTATATTTAATATCGACTCTAGTTCAAAACGGGCTGCATTTAGATCTCCACTTGCGATTAGTGCACCTCCGCGACAGTAATGCCAGATACCGTCAAGATAGGGCGTTCCAGAGGCTAGCGGTTGACTTTTTAGTATTGAGTCCCAGTGACCAAACATTTTATTCACTAAACAGACACTAGATACGCGCTTTTGGTTTCTTCCCAATTTATAGTCGTTTGGATTAATCTTGGATACTAACGTATTTGCTGCTTCAATTGCTGTTGCATAATTTCCTTGAAAGGACGCTGCATATTTTATGAAATCAACGGCATGGGGTGCATGAATCTTCGCTGATAATGGGTAAGTACCCAAGTTGGGTAAAGACCGATCACCCCACATTTCTAGGAATTCCTTATCAACCTCTTGAGAGCGAATATTGCTAGCTACAGCTTTATCAAATTGACCAACTCGCACATAGATATGCGAAGGCATGTGCACCATGTGTCCTGCCATAGGCATTGTGGCGGCTAATCGATCAGCTGATGCAAGTGCACGCTCAGGTTCTCTTGAGGCTTCCATTAAATGAATATAAAGATGGTTGGCACCGGGGTGATCAGGATGAGAGGCCATTGTATTCTCTAGTACCGTCACCACTTTCCCAGTATCACCCACTGGAGACCCATCATGGTTCCAATAATTCCAGCGGCCGATGTTCATAAAAGATGTGGCATAAAGAGATGCTATGTCAGGGTCATTTGGGTATTTTTTTTGTAGTTTTTTAGCGGCTTTTAGATAAGCAAGGTCTCGCTCATGACTATCAGCAATAGAGTCTTGATCATACAATACATATAGCGCGTTTATCATGTCGCGTTCAGTGGGCGTGGCATTGCTAACTAAACGTAGGGCTTTATTGATGGCTTTTAGTCCTTCGCCCTTTGGATCATCCGGCATTCTGCTATAGCGACTGTTCGGATTTGGCCCCATTGCGTGTGCTAGACCCCAATAGATCATTGGATGCGTTGGATCATGCAGCGCTGCTTGTTGGTATGAGGCGATTGATTCAGGAAAGTAAAAGCCCCAAGCGTAACGTAAGCCTTGGTCAAAAAACTGTTGAGCCAGCGTATTTGAGGTAGAAATAGTGCGGTGATACACCCCAGAGCCTTCAATTAAGATTGCTTTATCAGTGTTATTTTTTGTCGATTGTGCTGAATTGGCCGTTGCTACTGGTGACAAAGCACCGGCCATTAATACTGTGAATACACACGGTTTTATGTAACGGGCCAATATATTCATAGGAAAACCTGTAATTGGGCTAGTTCGACAATGAGTATAATCGGTCAATATAGATTTGGTAAGTCGTTAGTTCTACCCAGCGGACAATAGGGCATTGGCAACTTTGGAGCCATTAGCTCGGTTTAGTGCAATGGATATTGTGTTTCCAGCAATTAATAATTTATCCAGATCTACACCATGTTCAATACCCATTCCATTGAGCATATATATCAGATCTTCACTAGCGACATTGCCTGATGCGCCATTAGCATAGGGGCAGCCACCCAAACCAGCTACTGCGCTATCAATCACGGAAATACCCATTTGTAGCGAAATCAAGATGTTCGCTAGCGCTTGGCCATAGGTGTCATGCATGTGCATAGCCAGCTTGTCGGCCGAAATTTTACTTAACAATTCACTCAATAGTGCAGCGGTCGTTTCAGGCGTGCCGACACCAATAGTGTCACCTAAAGACACTTCATAGCAGCCCATATCTAACAATCGATGTGTAACCTCTGCTACATGCGCTGGATCAATGTTGCCTTCGAAGGGACAGCCCAGGGCACAGGATACATAGCCGCGCACGCGAATATTGTTACTTTGAGCTTTTGCCATGACTGGATTAAACCGTTCAAGGCTTTCTTTGATTGAGCAGTTGATGTTTTTTTGACTAAAACTTTCTGACGCAGCTGCAAATACGGCAACTTCTTTGATGTCGTGCTCTACGGCTCTATTCATACCAATTTTATTAGGTGTTAGAGCGCTAAAGATAATCTCTGGATAAGTTGGTTGCAGGGTGCTACTGATAATATTAAACACCTCATCACTACTGGCCATTTGTGGAACCCACTTTGGGCTAACAAAACTTCCAGCTTCAATATTGGTTAATCCCGCGCTGGCAAGCTGACTAATCAGCTGAACTTTTGTACTTGTTCCTACAATTTGTTTTTCATTTTGTAGCCCGTCGCGAGGGCCAACTTCAACGATACGCACACGCTTTGGAATGGTCATAGGTCCAACGCCTCAAATGATAATAACTCGGCGTCAGCTTCAACCAGAGAGCCTGTTTGAAAGTAAAATTCAGTCACTACACCATCGCTGGGTGCTACGACAGTATGCTCCATTTTCATGGCTTCCATGATCACCAGGGTGTCACCTTTTTTCACGGTAGCGCCGGTAGCAACCATCAGCGCAATCAAAGTTCCATGCATAGGTGCCTTGAGGTTGTCGCGATCAACATCGTCGTTATTCACTCCCAAGTCTGGGTATAGTTGACGGCAGTGAAAGAAACCCTCAGGGGTGAATAAATCAAAGCCATTGTTTTTAGACACAATGGTTGAATTGCTCAGGTCAGCATGACTCTCCGCTGATAAAACACATTCGTTCTGCTGTATTTCCATTCTAATCACAGACATTGGGCGCCCCCAGTTGTTATTTAAATGCCACGGTGAGTTAGGCTCATTGGATTGTTGGGCAATTTTAGCCGCGTTGTCTTGGCGAAGATTTAAAAAAGCAGATGCCGCTAGCGGTGCAGCGTAGTTAAGGTCTTGTTGACGTTGACGGAATATTTCATCGTGATGATGTTGTATAAATCCAGTATCTACATCGCCATCTCGAAAGGCTTGACTGGTAGCTAGATTGTAAAGAAACCCAATATTGGTTGTTACACCTGCAATGCGGTATTTACTCAGAGCTTCGGTTAGGCGAGTAAGCGCTTTTGCTCGAGTGGTGCCCCAGACAATGAGTTTGGCAATCATGGGGTCATAATAGATGCTAACCTCATCACCCTGCACAACACCTGTATCGACTCGAATATAGCTATCTTCTGGGGGCGGCTGTAATAGACTTAGCCGTCCGGTCGCTGGTAAGAAATCATTGTCGGGATCTTCCGCATAAATGCGCGCTTCAAAAGCGTGGCCATTGATCTTTAACTGCTCCTGTGAGCAGGGCAGAGACTGGCCAGCTGCCACAATAAGTTGCCAAGTAACTAGGTCTTGCCCACTGATCATCTCAGTGACAGGATGTTCAACCTGAAGTCGAGTGTTCATTTCCATAAAAAAGAAATCACCACGGCTGTCTAAGAGGAACTCGACCGTTCCTGCGCCCTCATAATTGATTGCACGGGCTGCTTTTATCGCTGCGGCACCCATTTTTTGACGTAATTCAAGGGTCATACCGGGTGCGGGCGCTTCTTCGATCACCTTTTGATGTCGACGCTGTACCGAGCAGTCACGCTCAAATAGATAAACTGCATTTTGATGGCTATCACAAAAGACTTGAATTTCCACATGGCGTGGCTTGAGAAGATACTTTTCGACCAACATTAAGTCATCATTGAAGCTGCTTAATGCCTCTCGCTTGGCCGCAATTAATGCCTGTTCGAACTCTTCTGCGCAATGCACTGCTCGCATTCCTTTGCCACCACCACCCGCTGCCGCTTTGAGTAGCACCGGATAGCCTATTTTTTCAGCTTCGCTTTTCAGAAAAGCAGAGCTTTGATCATCACCATGATAGCCAGGGACCAAGGGGACATCGGCATTAGCCATAATAGTTTTAGCTGCAGACTTAGAGCCCATGGCCAAAATAGCATCAACCGGCGGGCCAATGAATGTGATGTTATGCATGGCGCACTGACGACAAAAATCAGCATTCTCAGAGAGAAATCCATACCCTGGATGCACTGCTTGAGCACCTGTTTCTGTAGCGGCTTGTATAATTCTATTAACCACTAAATAGGATTCATTAGAGGGCGCGGCTCCAATGTAAACGGCTTCATCAGCCATTTTGACATGAAGAGCACTGCGATCTGCATCGCTGTAGACGGCGACGGTTGTAATACCCATTTGACGGACTGTTTTAATAATTCGACAGGCAATTTCGCCCCGGTTGGCAATCAGTATTTTAGTAAACATGGTGGGCGTTAGTCCTTTAACCAGTTGGGCTTTCGTTTGTCTAAAAAGGCGCTTAAACCTTCCTGTCCCTGTGCGCTTACCCGAATGTCGGCAATTGCCTTGCAGGTATGTTCAATCAAGGTTGAGTCAATGGATTTACCACGCACAGCAAAGACTAGCTGTTTAGCAGAGGCAACAGCTTCAGGGCCATTGCAGAGTATCGCCGTGATCAGTTGTTCTACTTTTTCATCCAGGAGCTGTTCATCGACTGCTTCGTGAACCAGGTCTATTTGCACTGCAGTATTGGCATCAAAGCGTTCTGCCGTCATAAAGTACCGCTTTGCATGGCGCTCTCCGATGGCGGCAATCACGTAGGGACTAATAGTTGAGGGCACTAAACCAATTTTAACTTCACTGAGAGCAAAGCTAGCATTGAATGACGATACGGCTATATCGCAACAGCTGATAAGCCCAACGGCACCGCCAAAGGCCGCTCCCTGCACTTTAGCAATGGTGGGCATAGGCATTTGATGAAGGGCTTTAAGCATTGCAGCTAATGCATATGCATCGTTTAGATTTTGTTGATATGAATAATTCGCCATGCGCTTCATCCAATTAAGATCGGCGCCCGCCGAGAAGCTTTTGCCCTCTGATTTTAGCAGCATGATGCGCACGTTCGCATTGACTGCGAGGGCATTAAATGCATTGGTCAGTTCAATGATCATCTGATCATCAAAAGCATTGTGTTTGTCAGGATTGTTCAGGGTCACCTGAGCAACACCGCGGCTATCAATTTGAGTGATGACTTTATTCATGACTATTTTTCAATCTCAGTATTGGTTGCACTTACATCCTAAAGATACCAAATTTGGTATCCTCAATGACTCGGTTATGACTGGCAGAAATTGACAGGCCTAACACCATGCGAGTATCTGCAGGGTCGATCACACCGTCATCCCAAAGCCGCGCAGAGGCGTAGTAGGGGTGCCCTTGGTGCTCGTAATTATCAATAATCGGCTGTTTGAAGCTAGCTTCATCCTCAGTACTCCAATCGGTGCCATCACGTTCATATTTGTCTCTGGTGACCTGCGCCAGCACGCCGGCTGCCTGCTCGCCACCCATGACAGAAATACGCGCATTGGGCCACATAAACATAAACCGTGGATCATAGGCGCGACCGCACATGCCATAATTGCCAGCGCCAAAAGAGCCGCCAATCAGTACCGTAAATTTAGGCACATTGGCGGTGGCAACGGCGGTTACCATTTTGGCGCCATGCTTGGCGATACCATCGTTTTCAGATTGCTTACCAACCATAAATCCGGTGATATTTTGTAAAAACACCAATGGAATTTTGCGCTGAGCACACAACTCAATAAAGTGCGCGCCTTTTTGGGCAGATTCGCCAAAGAGAATCCCGTTGTTGGCAACAATTCCCACCGGATAACCAAAGATATGTGCAAATCCACACACCAGTGTGGTTCCGTACAGCGCCTTAAACTCATCGAAATCGGAGCCGTCGATGGTCCGTGCGATGATTTCGCGGACATCGTAAGATTTACGTGAATCTGCAGGCACAATGCCGTAGATTTCCTGGGAAGCATAGACTGGGTCAATAGCGTCTTTTAGATCACCATTGATGGGTTTGACTCGATTAAGTCTTGATATCGCTTTACGTGCCAGATCTAGCGCATGATGATCATTGTTAGCCAAATGGTCGGCAACCCCAGAAATACGTGCATGCACATCGCCACCACCAAGGTCTTCAGCAGTGACCACTTCACCCGTGGCCGCTTTGACTAAAGGGGGTCCAGCCAGAAAAATAGTACCCTGTTCTTTAACAATAATGGACTCATCAGCCATAGCCGGTACATAGGCGCCACCGGCAGTACAGGAGCCCATGACCGCGGCAATTTGCGGAATATTTTGCGCCGACATGTTAGCCTGATTAAAAAAGATGCGCCCAAAATGCTCTCGGTCGGGGAATACGTCGTCTTGCCTAGGTAGATTAGCACCACCAGAGTCGACCAAGTAAATGCAGGGTAAGTTGTTTTCTGCGGCAATAGCTTGGGCGCGCAGGTGTTTTTTTACAGTAAGGGGATAGTAGCTTCCGCCTTTTACGGTAGCATCGTTAGCAACAATGACGCATTCTTGACCACTGACACGACCAATGCCGGTAATGATGCCAGCGGCAGGTACGTCTTCAGCATAAACGTCATATGCTGCTAATGCTGACAATTCCAGAAAGGGTGATCCGGCATCCAACAACCCCTCAACGCGCTCTCGAGGTAGTAATTTACCGCGGCTAACATGGCGTTCACAGGATTTGATGCCACCCCCCTTATAAATATGTGCTAGTAGAGTTTTTAGATCGTCGACCTTGACGTGCATGGCCTCCATATTAGTTACAAATTCTGCGCTGTTCGTGTTGATTTTACTGTTGATTACCGACATAAAAACTCCTTAAACGGTTTCAGCAAAAAGTTCGCGGCCAATCAGCATGCGTCGTACTTCAGAGGTGCCGGCGCCAATTTCATAGAGTTTAGCATCACGCAATAACCGCGCTGCCGGATAGTCATTGGTATAGCCATTACCGCCAAGTGCCTGAATGGCCTGTAGGGCCATCTGTGTAGCTTTTTCTGCGGTAAATAAGATGACTGCGGCGGCATCTTTACGTGAGTCTTGGCCGAGATCACAAGCTCTGGCAACCGCATACAGATAAGCGCGCGAGGCATTTAAATCTGCGTACATATCGGCAATTTTGCCCTGCATCAGCTGAAATTCGCCAATCGGCTGGCCGAATTGCTTGCGCTCATGAATGTAGGGCATTGCGACGTCTAGACAGGCCTGCATTATGCCTACTGGCCCGCCAGATAGGACGGTGCGCTCGTAATCAAGACCTGACATGAGTACTGCCACGCCACGACCTTCACCGCCAAGAATATTTTCAGCAGGAACCTGACAGTTTTCAAACACAAGCTCGCAGGTATTTGACCCCCGCATGCCCAATTTGTCGAGTTTTTGTTGGCGAGAGAAACCAGGGTAGTTGCGCTCTACAATAAAAGCGGTAATACCTTTAGAGCCCGAGGTAGTGTCGGTTTTTGCGTAAATGATGTAGGTGTCTGCGTCTGGTCCATTGGTGATCCACATTTTGCTCCCATTTAGTACGTAGTGATCGCCATCCTTTTCAGCTTTGAGTTTCATGCTTACTACATCTGAGCCAGCATTGGGTTCACTCATGGCTAGTGCGCCAATATGCTCACCCGAACAGAGCTTAGGTAGATATTTGTGCTTTTGCTCTTCGGTACCGTTTTTGTGAAGCTGATTTACACACAGGTTTGAGTGAGCGCCATAGGACAGACCAACTGAAGCGGATGCTCTGGAGACTTCCTCCATGGCAATACAGTGGGCTAAATAACCCATACCTGTGCCACCGTATTGTTCTTCAACTGTTATGCCTAAGAGCCCCATATCCCCTAGCTTGCGCCATAAATCCATAGGAAATTCGTTGCTGCTGTCAATGTCGGCAGCGCGGGGCGCAATTTCCCTACTGCAGAACTGGAAGACACTATCACGGAGCATATCGATATCTTCACCAAGATTAAAATTTAATGTGGGATAGCTGGTATTCATGAGATATTCCTGGATATGTTAGTAAGTGACTGAAAACAATCAGTTTCAGCTTTTTTTAGATCTTCAAGAAGATTCTTAATATCATCTAATTTCTGATGGAGTTTTTCGCGCTGTTGGTTAATAGCCTCGATTAGACTGTTAAGTTGTTCTGTATTACTTTTGCCAGGCTCATACATATCAATGATTTGTCGAGAATCTTCGAGAGATAGTCCTAGTCGCTTGCCTCTCAGTATCAGTCGAAGTCTAGTACGATCTGCGGCACTGTAGACTCGCGTTTGGCCACGTCTAGATGGGCTGAGCAGACCAATATCTTCGTAATAGCGAGCGGTACGAGGAGTAACCTCAAATTCTTTACACAGATCAGAAATGCTGTATTCAGTAGAGTGGGTGACAATATTTGTCATAGGTGTTATCCGTTGGATTTAGGACTTACGCATAGTTTAGATCTATATTACGTTAACGTCAACGTTAGGTTTTTTTGAGTCGCTAGTGTATTTGGGGCTGTTAAAAATATCGAAGTGTGTGATCGTTCCATTAAAAGTGCGCAATGGCACTATTTTTTTGATATTTTAACCTAATGACAGGCTATTGTACTTACCCATATATTGCTTGATACTCATGAAGGGTATTCGTTTTTTAGGTGGTTTATCGTTGTGCGACTAGAATTAGATGATTTTGATAATAAGATTATTCAGGCATTAACAAGCAATGCACGACTATCGGTGAGCGATTTATCTCGTTATGTGAATTTATCTCGTAATGCAGTGACGCACCGCATGAACAAGTTAGAAAAATCTGGCGTCATTAAAGGCTATAAAGTGATCTTAGGCGATGGCTTGCCTGTTAATGAAATAGTGGTTGCCATTATGATGGTCTATCGCAAAGACCGTATGCGAGATACCGAGGTCATTAAGTATGCAGCTAAGGTACCCGAAATAGTGTCTTGTTACATTATGAGCGGGGATTATGATGTGATACTTAATGTTCAAGCGCGCTCCCATGATCGTGTTCACGAAATATGGAAGTCTGTTAGCAGCTTAAAAAGTGTTGATGATACGCATACGACTTTTGCGTTATCTACGGTAAAAATGTAACAACGATTTCGGCGTTTTATTTATTTCTCGTGTTTTTCTAGTTTTTCACTCATATGTTTTTCATTACTGGCATTTTTACGATTCGTTTTTCAAATAGTTAACTCATCTCTTCATTGCTGATTTTATAGATATATATTAACCATCAGTATCGTCATTTTGACCATTGTTTTGGTTATTTCGAGCATGTTATCTAATATTTTAATTTGTCATAGTAATGCCGAAAATAATTTACCTAGGATGACACTATGCATTACAACATTGCACTTATTGGTTTTGGCGGCGTAAACAGAGCTCTGGCTGACATTATTGCGACAAACCCAGAGAAATTTTATTGTGAGATGGGTTTTAATTTACGCATTGTTGCTGTTTCAGATATATTTTTGGGGTCAGTTTATTCGCCAGAGGGTATCGACGTAGATTTGCTAACCACATTGCCGGCAGCTCATGGCGCTTGCGCTAAATTACCCAATGGTAAAGCGACCTCTGACAATGAAGATATTATTAAAAATACTAATGCAGACATTGTTGTCGAGGCCACCATAACTGATTCCATGACCGGTCAGCCTGCAATATCTCACTGCCGTTGGGCATTGTCTGCTGGAAAACATGTGTCTACAACAAATAAAGGCCCTCTTGCTTTTGCCGAGAAGGACCTAATGACATTAGCCCTTAAAAATAATGTCGGTTTTGAATGCGAAGGTGTCGTCATGAGTGGCACGCCAGTGCTTCGTTTCGCAGATAAACTATTGAAAGGCAGTGGGATCAATAAATTCGCTGGTATCGTTAATGGTACGGCAAATTATGTTTTAGGTTTAGTCGAGCAAGGCTACACGTTTGCAGATGCTATTACCTCTGCACAGCAACAAGGGTATGCAGAGGCGGATCCTAGTGCTGACATTGAGGGTAAAGACGTGATGCTCAAGGTCATTGTGTTGGCGAATCGACTCTGGGATGCGAATTTGACTCAAGAAAATGTTCAGTGTCAGGGAATTACTGGTCTGACTAAAACTATGGTAAAACAAGCCGCGACAGAAGGCTGTCATTGGAAGTTGTTAGGCAAGGCGAGTAAGCAAGAGGATGGTTCTATTGTTGCTAGTGTGTCACCAGAGAAGTTATCGATAGTACATCCCCTAGCAGGTATCAATGGTGCTGTTAATGCGATTACTTTTACTTCAGATATGTTAGGTGATGTGACAGTTTCCGGCCCTGGTGCAGGACGCATTGAAACGGCATACGCTATCCTGTCAGACATTATCGCGATTCATCAGCGGAAGGGGAGTTAGTATGGAGTCCTTTGCCGCTATATCACCCAAGCAAACTGAACAGCATCAACAAAGGATTGATGTCATCAATCCTTTTACACAGGGCATTGTTAGTTCTATTCCTACAGCAACTTTGACGGATGTTGAAGCCGCATTAATTAGCGCTAAACATGGCTTTGAAATCTCTCGTAAGTTAGCGCGTTATCAACGCGCTAATATTTTAGTGGCAACCGCAGTGATTGTCCGCCAGGAGCTAGAAGCCTTTGCGCTCTTGATTGTGAGTGAGGCTGGAAAAACAATTGTCCAGGCGCGGAAAGAAGTGTCACGTTGTATTAATACGCTAGAGTTGTCTGCGGAAGAAGCAAAACGATTAAGCGGTGAGGTGATTCCCTTTGATTCTTTCGAGGGCGCTATGGGGAGGCAAGGCTACACACACCTTGACCCTCTTGGTATTGTGTTGGCGATCACCCCGTTTAACGACCCTCTTAATTTAGTTGCGCACAAGTTAGGGCCTGCTGTTGCAACGGGCAATTCGGTTATTCTAAAACCATCAGAGCTTGCACCATTGTCGGCTATTAAATTGGTTGATGCATTTGTGCGCGCGGGATTAGATCAGCAGATTATCTCTGTGGTGGTTGGTGATGCAAATATAGGTAGCACATTAGTCTGTGCTGATGATATTCGTATGGTGTCTTTTACAGGTGGGATGGAAACAGGCAAGGCGATTACGCGCATTGCTGGTTTGAAAAAAATGACTATGGATTTAGGTGGTAATGCGCCAGTCATTGTGATGGCTGACAGCGACCTGGATAAAGCAGTAGCGGCAACGGTATCCGGTGCTTTTTGGGCATCGGGACAAAACTGTATTGGGACACAACGTATTTTTGTTGAACGCAGCGTATTCGATCAATTTTCGGCGGAGTTTGTTACTCAAACACAATTACTTACTGTAGGTGACCCGCTAAATGAAGCCACAGATATAGGACCGATGATAACGCCAGAGCAGTCTGCACGAATCCAATCTTGGGTGGCAGATGCAATTAACCAAGGTGCTATTTTATTAACCGGACATCAACGTCATGATAATATATATACTCCAACAGTACTGACTAAGGTACCCACTACGACTGCATTATACATGCAGGAAGTCTTCGCACCGGTTGTGATTTTGGAACCCTTTGATAGTTTTGATGAGGTGATCGCTTGGGCCAATTGTGCAGATTACAGTCTGCATGCGGGTATTTTTACTGCTGACTTAGAAGTCGCCTTAGAAGCAGCAGATAGCTTAGAAGCAAGTGGCGTGATGATTAATGATTCCTCCGACTTTCGTTTTGATGCCATGCCTTTTGGTGGGTACAAGCGTGGCAGTTTAGGGCGTGAAGGCGTGCGATATGCAATGCAAGAAATGACCCAGTCAAAAGTAGTTTGCTTTAATAGAAGCTGATATTTTAGTGCTAGATACTAAACTGATTGCACGATTTACAGTTTTTTGTAGTTACCGCGGTAAAAAATTAGTGGAAGTGACCCACTATCAGTGAATTTCATTACTCTGCCGACTAAAATAACGTGATCACCGCCATCGTACTGCTGCTCAGTTACACATTCGAAGCACGCACTATATTTTGGAAGAATTGGCACCCCAGACAAACCTGTAGTACAGGATAAGTCGGCAAATTTGTCAGCACCGCTACTGGCAAATGTATTTGAAATGTTTTGCTGATCCTGGCTAAGCACATGCACAGCATAAGCATTAGCGTTAATGAAGTCGTTAAAGCAATTTGAGTTTCTATCGATACTCCATAGGACTAAGGGTGGATTTAAAGATACAGAATTGAAGCTATTCACCGTCATTCCGACTGACTGCCCACCAGTACCAACCGCTGTAACAACTGTTATGCCCGTTGCAAAACTTCCAAGCGCATTGCGAAGCGCATTGGTATCTATATTCGATGAGTTGTTCTTTGTGTCGTGGTCTGCGCTCATATTGAATTTACGTTGGCTAGTTTGGGTTCAAGAGCGCAATAATGATTTCTATAGGTCTTCGTTGCAAGGAGTTTATAACTGTTATGACTGATTTGACGAAAGTTTAAAGTACATCGCTGCTATTTTTACCTACAACGAAACCATACAGACTTGTTTTTAAGCTAGTTACATGGATTAGTCACTGTCGGCTGAAAATAATGGCGTCAAATTATCAAACGTTGCCTGACGCTTTTCTTTGCTAGCAATCATGGCTTCCTGTGTGTCGGCGCTCTGCAGCATCCCAGCTTGCCAGGTTGCCATATAATCAAGACTGTCAGAAACGCTGTGATCACGACTATAGTTGAGCATTTGTTTAACACCATTGACGGCCATCGGGCTATGTTTAGCTATATCTTTAGCCAAAGCGTAAGCAGCGGCAATAAGTGCTTGTTGGGACTCATAAATATTGTTAACAAAACCGCATTGCATTGCTTCGGATGCGCTTAGATTTCGGCTGGTATAGGCTAATTCTCGCGCCAAGCCTGATGGCATTACATGCAGGATTCTCTGCAACGTACCTACATCCGCGGTGATACCTAATTCAGTTTCTTTAATATTAAAAAAAGCGTTTTCGGTGCAAAGCCGAATGTCAGTTGCACAAATCATGTCAACGCCGCCGCCAATGCAGGCACCATGGATTGCTGAAATAGTAGGTACTCTAGCTCGCTCAAGAGCGCTAAAAGTATCCTGTAAACTCAGAATCCAGCGTCGCTGCTGCTCTGCTGCGCGGGCAGCCTCTAGCTGGGAGTCATTGTCCATATTCGTAAAGACGTCAAGATCCATGCCAGCGGTAAAGTGTTTTCCTTCTGCGCATAGGATAATAACCCTTACGTTGCCTTGGCTGTCCAATTCTTCAATAACAGCAGGTAATTCGAGCCAAAAATCGCTATTCATAGCATTAAACGAAAGAGGTCTATTGAGTTTTATTTCGGCAATTTGATTGCTATCAATAGTAACTGTTAATGTTTTTAGTTTGGAAAAATCATTATTGTGCATTCTAAAGGCCCCGGTAGGAAAAATATTTGCTTCTACACTAAATTAGTCTACATCGAGTTATCACCCCTTAAAAGTGTTTATTTAAACAGGTCAGTGAACGTGTGATTTGGATGTGATAGTCAATTTAGGTGCTTTGTTTTCGGTCATAAGTGTTCAAACAACGAAATATTCTCATTTAAAGCGATTATTTACGTCACAACTAGTTGCTGATTAATGGGTGCTGTGGCAAAATCCTCGCCCTCTTAAGGGGAGCGGGCTTACCATCCGCTATCGGCAATGTGAAAAGCAGCCCTTTAAGAGTATCTCTATGCGAGAGTGGCGGAATTGGTAGACGCGCTGGATTTAGGTTCCAGTGGGGCAACCCGTGAGAGTTCGAGTCTCTCCTTTCGCACCAAATTAAAACGTTTTGCCATGAGGAAATCCCATGCAGGTGTCTATCGAGTCAAGCACAGGTCTAGAGCGTCAGCTAAAGGTTAGTGTGCCTGCCGAAAGAATTGATCAGGAAGTTATCAGCCGACTCCAAAAAGCGACCAAAACTGTTTCGATAAAAGGTTTTCGAAAGGGTAAAGTGCCGCTCAAGGTTGTTAAACAGCATTATGGGAAAGGCGTAAGACAAGAAGTTGTTGGTGAAATTGTCAACTCAAGTTTTTATGAAGCCATACAACAGGAAGATCTGAAACCTGTGGGTCAACCTCAGATTAATGAATTGGTAGATAAAGAAGGTCAAGATGTGTCTTTCTTGGCAGTTTTTGAGGTGTTTCCTGAAGTTGCATTGCAGCCTTTATCAAAAGTGAAAATTGATCGACCTGTTTCTGATGTTACCGATAGCGATGTTAAAACGATGATTGATAATCTTCGTGATCAGCAAGCTAGCTTTAAGGTTTCAAAGAAAAAATCTAAGAAAGGTGATCAGGTCAACATTGACTATGTGGGAACAAAAGATGGCGAAGAATTTGACGGCGGGAAGGCTGAGGCTCAAGATCTAGTACTTGGCTCAAATTCAATGATTCCCGGATTTGAAAAGGGTTTGGAAGGATTGTCTGCTGGCGAAGAGACTGTTTTGAATCTAACCTTTCCTGATGATTACCAAGCAGAGGAACTCAAGGGTGCTGCTGTAGAGTTTGCTGTCACCGTTAATTCTGTTGCAGGTAAAAAACTTCCTAAAATGGACGATGAGTTCTTTAAATTATTTGGTGTTGAGGAAGGCGGCGAAGAGAAATTTCGAGAGGAAGTTACCGCTAATATGGAGCGAGAGCTCCGCAATGCAGTGCGAACAAAAGTAAAAAACCGTGTAATGAATCAATTATTTGATTTAAACACGGTAGAGTTACCAACTGCCCTGGTTGCCAATGAAATTACTCAGCTTAAACAACAGATGATTCAGCAGTTCGGTGGCGGACAGCAAATAGACCTCAGTATGCTGCCTGATGAAATGTTCAAAGAGAAAGCTGAGCGCCGCGCCGCCTTGGGCGTGATTGTTTCTGAAATTGTTAAAGCGGAAGCCCTAGTTCCGGATGAAGACCAGGTAAGAGCTAGAGTTGATGAGTTGGCTGCTACCTATGAGCAGCCACAAGAAGTTATCGACTATTATTACAGTAAACCTGAGCTTTTGAGTTCTGTGGAAGCTGTAGTCTTGGAAGATCAGGTTACCGAGCTTGTTTTATCTAAGGCAAAAGTGAAAGAGCAGAGCCTTTCATATGAGGACGCTATTAAGCCTGATGCGGAACCGGGTTCGGAAGCGTTATAGAAACCTTAATCGCTCAGGAGTATTTGTCTGGGCACCGAGATCCAGCTTGCCAAAAGCCAGCGTATACTTTTTGGTGAGTTATACTTCATTGAAACGAGCGAGGCAAAGATGAATAATCAGCAAGCAAATCAGGGCGGGCTAGAAGTTGAGGCAATTGGCCTCATTCCCATGGTTGTAGAGCAGACCTCTAGAGGCGAACGCTCCTATGACATCTATTCTCGCTTACTCAAAGAGCGGGTTATTTTTATGGTCGGGCAAGTCGAAGATCATATGGCTAACCTAATTGTAGCTCAGATGTTGTTTTTGGAATCTGAAAATCCGGACAAAGACATACACTTGTATATTAATTCGCCGGGTGGTTCAGTGACTGCAGGGCTATCCATCTACGATACCATGCAATTTATAAAGCCAGACGTCAGCACAATGTGTATTGGTCAAGCGGCTTCAATGGGGGCATTCTTACTGGCTGCTGGCGCAGAGGGTAAACGCTTTTGCCTACCTAATGCTAGGACGATGATACATCAGCCAAGTGGTGGTGCTCAGGGCCAGGCTACCGACATTCATATCCAGTCCCAAGAAATTCTCAAAATTAAAAAGCGTTTAAACACTATTATGGCTCATCATACTGGTCAAGATGTCGATAAAGTAACTGAAGATACTGAGCGCGACAATTTTATGAGTGCTGAAGAATCCAAAGATTACGGTCTCATAGACCAAGTGATAGATAAAAGATCTTAGAGTGGTTAGATTTTTACTGAATTTGGGTTATGATCTGGCAATAGTAGGATCATTATAAGGAGTGTGTAATGAGCGATAGTAATAATTTAGGGGACGGAGGTAAGCTTTTATTCTGTTCTTTTTGTGGCAAAAATCAAAATGAAGTCCGTCGACTTATTGCTGGTCCCTCGGTCTATATTTGTGATGAGTGTGTTGATTTATGTAATGACATCATCTCAGAAGAAACCCAAGCTACCGAAACTGAGTCAAGCTCTGAAAAACTTCCTGTACCGACGGAAATAAAAACTATTCTTGATGAGTATGTCGTGGGTCAGGAGCGAGCAAAGCGCATTCTTTCGGTCGCTGTATATAACCACTACAAAAGATTGCAGGTCAGTGAACAGTCTGGCGCAAATAAGGTTGATGTTGAGCTGGGTAAGAGTAACATTTTGCTTATTGGCCCGACTGGCAGCGGGAAGACCTTACTTGCTGAAACCCTTGCAAGGTTGCTTGATGTACCCTTCACCATTGCCGATGCTACAACCCTAACTGAAGCGGGATATGTAGGTGAAGATGTAGAGAATATTATTCAGAAGCTTCTGCAAAAATGTGATTATGATGTTGATAAGGCGCAGAGAGGCATTGTTTATATTGATGAGATCGACAAAATTTCTAGGAAGTCTGACAATCCGTCCATTACGCGAGATGTTTCTGGGGAAGGCGTTCAGCAAGCATTACTCAAACTCATAGAAGGCACAGTAGCATCTGTGCCGCCTCAGGGTGGGCGAAAACATCCGCAGCAAGAGTTTCTTCAGGTTGATACCTCTAATATCCTGTTCGTTTGTGGCGGTGCGTTTTCTGGGCTTGAAAAAGTGATCCGCGATCGATCTGAGAAGGGTGGTATTGGCTTTGGAGCACAGGTCTCTAGTAAAGATTCTCAGAAATCCATTGGTGAAACTTTGCTGGATGTAGAACCAAGTGATTTGATTGGATATGGTCTCATTCCAGAGTTCATCGGTCGGTTGCCTGTTGTAGCTACTCTCCAAGAGTTGGACAGAGCGGCTTTAGTCAATATTTTGGTCGAGCCAAAAAATGCGTTGGTTAAACAGTATCAGGCGCTATTTGAAATGGAGAATGTTGAGCTAGATATTCGTAGTGACGCATTAGACGCCATTGCTGAAAAGGCGGTCGAACGGAAGACAGGTGCTCGTGGTTTACGTTCTATTATTGAGACAATGCTATTAGATACTATGTACAAGATTCCATCGGAACCCAATGTGATTAAGGTGGTGGTGGACCGAGCAGTGATTAGTGGCGAGAATGAACCTATGCTTGTCTACGAGCAATCTGAACAAAAGAAACTAGCCTCAGACGAGGGTTGATAAAAAGGCGGCGTAAGCCGCCTTTTTTTTACCTGGTGAGTTACATCACTTTTTGCAGTCTTCACCTAAAAGTGTTGATATTTTTGTTTTAGTCCCAATATACTTAAAACAAGTGTCCTAATTGCGGGACAGCTTTCAATAATTGATAGAGGTTATACATGGTTTCGATTAGCGCTGAGAATAATACCTCAAATTATCCCCTGTTACCCTTGCGTGATGTGGTTGTGTACCCCCACATGGTGGTTCCGTTGTTTGTTGGCCGTGAAAAATCAATTTTGGCCCTTGAACATGCAATGGAGAACGACAAACAGATTATTCTGGTGGCGCAAAAGAATCCCTCAGAAGATGATCCCTTGTTGGATGATATTTATAAGGTAGGCACATTTGCGACTATCTTACAGATGCTTAAGCTGCCAGATGGTACTTTAAAAGTATTAGTAGAAGGACTTAACAGGGTTGAGTTGTTGGATGGATTTGAAGATCAGTCATTTATGCGGGCATCGCTTAAAGTATTAGAGAGCGAAGACCCACAAGAGGATGAGTCTGATGCGTTAATGCGCTCAACCATTAGTTTATTTGAGCAGTATGTTAATTTGAGTAAGAAAATCCCGTCTGAAGTGATAGCAACAGTAAGTGGTATTGAGGATGGTAATAGATTAGCTGATACTATAGCGAGCCATATGACCCTTTCCCTAGAGCAGAAACAAGATGTTCTAGAAATAGCTGATTTAACTGCGCGTTATGAACATTTGATGACGGCTATGGAGTCAGAAATTGATTTGTTCCAGGTCGAGCAGCGAATCCGTGGTCGGGTTAAAAAACAAATGGAAAAAAGTCAACGGGAATATTATCTCAACGAACAGATGAAGGCTATCCAGAAAGAATTGGGCGACATGGATGAAGGTGTCTCTGAACTTGATCAACTTGAAAAGAAAATTCAGCTAGCCGGTATGCCCAAAGCTGCATTAGAGAAAGCCACTGCAGAACTCAATAAGTTAAAAATGATGTCTCCTATGTCAGCAGAAGCCTCTGTTTTGAGAAATTATATTGACTGGATGATCAGTGTTCCATGGAAGAAGCGCACGAGGGTAAAGCATAATCTTGCGCTTGCAGAGGAAACCTTGAATCAAGATCATCATGGGTTGGAAGAGGTAAAAGAGCGCATATTGGAGTTTTTAGCGGTACAAAAGCGGGTTAAAAATTTAAAAGGACCCGTTTTATGTCTTGTTGGCCCGCCTGGGGTTGGTAAAACGTCTCTGGGAGAGTCTATAGCTCGCTCTACGGGAAGAAAGTTTGTAAGGATGAGCCTAGGTGGGGTCCGTGATGAGGCTGAAATAAGAGGCCATCGCAGAACTTACATAGGATCCTTGCCTGGAAAACTTGTTCAAAAGCTGTCAAAAGTCGGCGTTAAAAATCCATTGTTTTTGTTGGATGAGATAGACAAGATGGGTATGGATCAACGTGGTGACCCAGCGTCTGCTTTGCTAGAGGTATTAGACCCTGAGCAAAATCACACGTTTAATGATCATTATCTGGAAGTTGACTACGACCTTTCTGATGTAATGTTTATTTGTACTGCAAATTCTATGAATATTCCAGGCCCTCTCTTGGATCGAATGGAAGTTATTAGAATTCCAGGATACACCGAAGATGAAAAGATTAAGATCGCTCAAAAATATCTGGTTCCTAAACAGTTAAAAGCAAATGGTTTGAAAAATTCAGAACTAGAAATTGGTGAGGATGCTTTAAAAGACACAATTCGATACTATACAAAAGAAGCTGGGGTGCGGGGATTAGAGCGTGATGTGGCGAAGATATGCCGAAAGACGGTAACTAAGCACGTCCGAGCCGGCAAGTCTGTTGCAGAGCATGTAGGATCTGAAGAATTAGAAGAAATGCTAGGAGTGCGACGGTTTGACTATGGTCGAGCTGAGGCTGAAAGTCAGATAGGGCAGGTTACTGGCCTAGCGTGGACTCAAGTCGGAGGTGAATTGTTAACGATTGAAACCTCTGCTATACCAGGGACCGGAAAAGTTATAAAAACTGGCTCCCTAGGTGATGTTATGCAGGAATCTATTCAGGCCGCGCTCACCGTAGTACGAAGCGGAGCCAAAACATTGGGTATTCGGCGTGATTTCTATCAGCAAAATGACCTGCATATTCATGTTCCTGAGGGGGCGACTCCCAAGGACGGTCCATCTGCAGGGGTCGGTATGTGCACTGCACTTGTCTCTGTGTTATCTGGTATTGCGGTAAAAGCAGATGTTGCTATGACCGGAGAGATAACGCTTCGAGGTCAGGTATTAAAAATTGGCGGTTTAAAAGAAAAATTATTGGCAGCGCACCGTGGCGGCATTACCACGGTAATTATACCGAATGACAATGCAAGTGATCTTAAAGAGATTCCGGATAATATTAAAGCAGATCTTAATATTTGTCCTGTAAAGTGGATTGATGAGGTACTAGATATCGCTCTTGAGACAAAACCTGAGGCACTGAGTGAATCTGAATTTTTGAAAAGTAGCGCGCCTAAAAGTGCGGCTGAACTCAATGAGAGGCCAAGTACCCACTAGGTTTGAACTATTTGACTATATTTTGTAGAAGCTACTTGACCCAACGCGCTTGCTATTGGTATAAAGAGTGTAGCAGATGAGCTGTTGAAATCGCTGATGCTACTTCCCAATGGAAGTACGTCTTTTTTGTAACAAATGTTACTTCCAATAATAAGGGGAATACCGTGAATAAATCTGAATTAATCGATTCTATCGCTGCTGGCGCAGACATTTCTAAGGCGTCTGCCGGACGAGCATTAGATTCAGCAATTGATGCAATTACTGGTGCTTTAAAAAATGGAGATCAAGTATCCTTGGTAGGATTTGGCACTTATTCTGTTAAGCACAGAGCTGCTCGCGCAGGTAGAAATCCACAGACGGGTGCTGAGATTCAAATTGCAGCTGCAAACGTGCCTAGCTTCAAGGCTGGAAAAGCATTGAAAGACGCGGTAAATTAATATTTGCCTGGTGATTTTTTGAAATATTCAGGCTTCTGAGGCGCATCATTGATGCGCCTTTTTTAATATCAGGATAGACAGTATGTTAGATAGTTTTAGAACAAATATGCGCAATTTAGCGTTGGGGATTGTGGTCGTAATTGGCTTTATTTTTGCGTTTTCAGGTACAGGTACTCTTTTCTTAACCGGTAATTTGACTGATACAGCAGCGGTTGTTGGAAAAGTAGAAATTCCTGAGATAGATGTGATTAGGGCGATTAATAATCAGCGAAGCCGCATCATCAGTGAAAACGAAGGTTTAGATGCAACCCTGATCACTGATGAGATGATTAGACCAAGTGCCATCGAGCAACTGATAAGCCGTCAAATTCTAGTTCAGTCCTCCGATTCTCAGAAGCTAGCAATACCGCAAACGTCAGTTACACAAGAGATTCTTAACATAGAAGGGTTTCAGATAGATGGGCGCTTTGACCAAGACAGCTATCGGTTTATGTTACAGCAGCAGGGTTATACTAGCGCCGGTTTTAAGTCTACAGTTGAAAATGAATTGCTTATACAGCAGCTTGTTGCGGGTATTACTGATACCGCTTTTGTTACTGAACTTGAATTAAATGCAATGGTTGAAATTACTGGGGAACAAAGAGACTACTACTATTTAACTTTGCCGATTGGACCTATAACTGAAGAGGTTGTTGTGTCTGATGAGCAGATCCAAAATTATTATTCTGAGAATGTTACGACGTATCGAACCGAGGCTCAGGTGGTTATTGACTATATTGAATTGAATCCAGATGAACTTGTTGATCCTGATCTTGTCAATAGTGAGCTTGTCAAGGCGCGTTTTGAAGAGGAGCGTGACACGTTAGATCTGTCTGAGTCACGTCAGGCGGCTCACATTCTTCTTGAAGACCCAAGCGATGAGCTTATTCGGGAGATTCAAGGAAAAATAACGTCAGGAGAGGCTTTTGCTGATCTTGCAAGTCAGTATTCGACAGATTTTGGTTCTGCTGATGTAGGTGGTGACTTGGGATTTACGTCTGGCAATACCTTTCCTGAAGCATTTGAATCAGCATTAAAGCGCCTTGCGCTAAACGAAGTTTCACAGCCAGTGACTACCGATGCAGGTATCCATTTTATAAAACTTTTGGACGTACAGCAGCAGGACTTTATTTTAGCAGATGAAACATCAAGAATTGAGCGTGAACTCATGGCAGAGGCAACCACTGATCAGTTGGTGGCCAAGCTTGAACTTCTCAAGGAACTTAGCTTTAATGCTGATTCACTGGCCAATGTGGCTGAGGATGTAGGTCTTACTCTTAAGACATCTTCTGCATTTTCTGAGACTGGTGGGCAGGGAGTTACTGCTGAAAATAAAGTAATTACCGCCGCGTTCAGCACTGAGGTGTTAACTGATGGCTATGCAAGCGAGGTTCTTGATTTAGGTAATGATAGATATGTAGTGGTAAAACTTAATGAGTATATTGAAGACCGACAAAAAGAATTAACAGAGGTACGTGAATCGGTTGTTGACAGTTTGACAAGACAGTTGGCTGAAGATGAACTTCAGCGTCGGGGGTCAGAGTTACGTACCCTTGTGCAGAGTGGTACGTCGGTTGAGGAAGTTGCTAAAAGTAATGATCTACAGTGGCAGATAGGTAAGAGTGTTGATCGTCGAGATACCAGTGTTAACGCAGACATTAGAGATCGATTATTTGCTATGGCTTCACCAGACGCTAATGCAGTGGTTGAAGGTTTTTACACTAATAGTGGCGACTATGTTGTTGCTGCCTTAACTGCGGTTACCCCTGGTGATATTAAAGCTACAGGTGACCTTGAGAAAGAAAGTATTGTTGACGCTCTGCTTTCAATGAATGGTGGCAGAGATGTGGAAAGCTATGAGAAATTGGTAAGAAATGATACAAAAATTATCCAGTAGTTCTTCTCTTTGATACAAAAAAAGGGCAGTTTACTGCCCTTTTTTATTGTCCAATGGGAACTAAATGATCTTACGATCAATAAATAACGTCAGTTTTTGTCCTGGTTGTAAATATTTTTCACTATTGAGGTTATTCCACTTGGTGATATCAACAATGGATAGGGAAAAGCGTTTAGCAATAAGGTACAAGGAATCTCCACGTCTTACTTTGTAGGAGAACTTTCTAAGCCCAATCACCGAGGATGCTTTCGCTTTAGTTTGTATTTCTAAGACAGCACCAATTTTTACTATATCGCCTTTAATGCTGTTTTGTCGTCGAAGATTTTTAATCGAAGTACCATAGTGCTGAGCAATCTCAGAGAGCGTGTCTCCTGGACGCACGGTATGCTTTAACGTATGGAAGCGAGTAAGTCGAGATGATCCTATTATGATATCGCTATTGTCCTGAGGGATCAGCAGCGTCTGTCCGATTTTAAGTCGATCACTGGTGAGCCCATTAGCTTTTTTAATAATCCGAGTTTGAGTCTCAAACAGCACTGCTATATCTGATAATGTATCGCCACTACTTACGGCGTATTCTGTATATGGGGTCCAATACTTATGGTCTGTTGAGGCTAAATAGTCTGTAAGAGAAGTCGATTTTTCAATAGGTATGAGAAGTGAATACGTACCTTCAGGTGGCGTTATTGACCGGCGATATGCTGCGTTAAGTTGACTGAATGTCCATTCATCAGTGTCGGTGATATCCATTACGGTAGTCAATGAAATCTGATTGTTCACCTGGATGATGTCAAAAATAGGCTTATCTTCCATAACCGGTAAAGTGATGGAAAACCTACCTGGTTCTTTAATAATGGAGGCTAATGCTATTAATTGAGGCACATAATTACGTGTTTCTTTTGGTAGTTTTAATGCCCAAAATTCTGTAGATCGCCCATTTTTTTTATTGTTGCGTATAGCTTTGCCTACAGATCCTTCACCAGAATTATAAGCGGCTAGGGCATGCCACCAATTACCTTTAAATCGTTGGTTTAAATAAGTTAGAAAATCAATGGCTGCTTGGGTGGATGCGACAAGATCTCGGCGGCCATCATACCAACGATTACGCTCTAAACCATACTGATGAGCGGTAGAGGGAATAAATTGCCAAAGTCCTGCAGCATGACTGGCGCTGTAAGCAAACGGATCATAGGTGCTTTCAACAATTGGCAGTAGAGCTAATTCTAGTGGTAGCCCTGCATGCTCCAAGCGTTCTGTCACGTAATGAATAAATGGTCTTGCTCGGTTCAGGACAATTTCCAAATGCTGCGGATGGTCAATATACCACTGACGCTGTTTCGTAACGGAACTGGGAAGATTCTCAAGGTCTAATTGATAGCCGGCTCGAATTCTATCCCAAAGGTCGGAGGATGTTGCTGCCGGTTCAGAAATTGTCGGCTCTAGTTGCTCTTGGCCATTAGTAGTTGATACTGTTGTTTGATTATTTTGTAGCGGTAAAATATTGGATATTTCATCAGTATGATTAGAGGATTTATGTAAGACGTCCTCACTAGGTGAAATGTGTGCCAGTTGGCATGAGGAAGCACTTAACAGAAAAATTAGAGGAGTGCTTGTTGGGGCGATTTTGGCAATTTTTAACACGAAGATACCGATGTTGTTGTAGCCTAATTGTAACTAAATTTATATTAGAGTGTTACTGTTAAAGCCATGTTTTTTCATACTTAGCGTATATAAAAAACCCTTTACTACAATCCTGATTAATTGAGTTTTTAGTGTCTAGAGAAAGTGCGCATTAAGGTTTACTGGCAGTGGTGTTTTTGCCATCTAACCGCCATAATGTGCTTCCCAATTAGATAGCAACTGCTATTACTTTTACGCTCAAGAGATTTTAATAAGTGCGCAATAAATTTTTAGTTAAAGATTTAAGTGAAACTGCTCACAGGTTAGCGCGCTGGTCTACGTCCGATTTCGCCGAATATTTAATTACTAGAGAAAATACAATTATTGATAGCCATTATACCAGTCTTCCCGGCTATCGTTTTATGCACGCAGGAATTTCGGATGGTCAATTATCGGTCTCTAATTTCTCGCAAATTCATGGGTTTACTGTGCAGAGTTATCACGCAGAGGGCTGTCCTATGTCTTCATTTGTTGCTGATCTGTCTGATTTACCACTGCCCTCTGAGGTGGTTGATATTGCCTTGCTTCAACATGTCTTGGAATTCTCATGTTCTCCTCAGATGGTGCTTGCTGACATCTGTCGAGTCATTTCCCCAGGCGGGCATTTGATTATTTGTGTATTGAATCCATTTGGGCCGATGGGATTATCAAGATGGCCGTTACAGTTGTTGACTGATCGTGTTCAATACCGATTTCACTCCTTGCGTTGTGGCCGTTTGATTGACTGGCTTGCGTTGCTCAATTTTGAGGTGGATAGAGTTCATCATGGTGCTTATCATTTACCGGCGGTCTACTCAAGAGCACAAGAGTTTTCAATCGTGCCGAATAGATTTAGTCGATTGATGAAATATTTTGACAAAGGTTTTCAGCGAGTTGGTATTCCTTGTGGTAATTTTTATATGATACATGCTGTTAAAAGAGTGCGTCAGGGTGTCAATAAATCCTCCCGTAAATGGACATCTGTTTCACGGCCAAGAATGGTTTCATCGGTAAAAAAGACTGTAGAACCATTACCAACAACAGTTAACAGTGTCGCAATTAGCACGATCAACAACAGAGTTATAACATGAGTGATATAGAAATTTTTACCGATGGTGCATGTCGAGGTAATCCTGGTCCAGGCGGTTGGGGGGCCTTATTGCGTTTTGGTCACGAAGAAAAAAGGCTATTTGGGGGTGAGCCTGAGACGACTAATAATCGTATGGAGCTCACTGCTGTTATTGAAGCTTTGGCCGCGTTAAATCGGCCTTGTAACATACAGCTAACATCTGATTCCACCTATGTGCTTAAGGGTATTCAAGAATGGTTGCCGGGCTGGAAGAAGCGGGGCTGGAAGACTGCCGGCAAAAAGCCTGTGAAAAATGTCGATCTATGGCAAAAACTTGATGAATTGATTGGTCAGCATAATATAGACTGGCGCTGGGTGAAGGGGCATAGTGGACACCGAGAGAACGAGATAGCTGATGATCTTGCCAATCAGGGCATTGACGAATTATAGCGAGTAGCTATATTTGAGTTTTAATCACGCAGACGCGAACAATATGAGACAGATCGTTTTAGATACAGAGACTACCGGTTTAGAGACCTCTCAAGATCATCGAATCATTGAGATAGGCTGTGTTGAGATGGTGAACAGGAAGTTGACAGGACGCCACTACCATCAATACATAAATCCGGAAAGAAAAGTCGACGAAGGCGCCATGGAGGTCCATGGTATTAGTGATCAGTTTCTTGAAGATAAGCCATTATTCTCGGCGATATGTTCCGATTTTTTGTCGTTTTTGGCGGGCGCGGAGTTAGTTATTCACAATGCACCCTTTGATGTTGGTTTTATTAACCATGAGTTAAGAAAACTGAATGATACTCAACCCGCTTTAGAATCAGAATGTCGAATTATAGATACCCTGGCGGTTGCGAGACAAAAACATCCTGGGCAAAAAAATAATTTAGATGCCTTATGCAAGCGCTATGGTGTTGATAATTCCCTGCGAGATCTTCACGGCGCTCTACTTGATGCTGAAATACTTGCAGATGTCTATTTGTTAATGACCGGTGGCCAGGTTAATTTAAATATTAACCAGCAGTCAGGGTCAGACAGTGGAGACATTAGTCAAGTCAGAAATATTCGGAGATTATCAGCCGCTCGAAAACCTCTCAGGGTCATAAGAGCCAGTGATAGCGAAATTGTTAATCATGAAAAAAAATTGACTGATATTAAATCTGCTAGTGGTTTTTGCATTTGGCAGGAGGTGAGCGAGTAAGCTCTTATATGCAGTCGTCTGATAGTATCGTACTTCCAAAAAATTTCCCTGAGCGTTCAGATCAGATTGACCTGTTGAAGTCGAATCTTGTTGCAACGGTATCGAGCGTAGATTTATTTAATTTATCTAAACCCTTGGCCACTAAAAAGATAGCGAATTTAGACGCGAAAGCTAAAGCTATAGCCTGGGAAAAATGGCGTCAAAGGGTATGCGTCTCAGCAGAGTGGGTCAGGTCTAGACGTAAAAAGTTACCAAAAGTCACCTATCCTGATCTGCCGGTTGGTGAGCGTGTTAATGAGATTAAAGCGCTAATAGAGCAACATCAGGTAGTTATTATTGCCGGAGAGACAGGGTCAGGAAAAACCACACAAATCCCTAAAATTTGTCTTCAGGCTGGGCGAGGCGTCTGTGGTTTAATTGGACATACTCAACCCCGCAGAATTGCAGCCCGCACCGTTGCTGAGAGGATTGCCCAAGAGTTGAATTCAACCTTAGGTGATGCCGTGGGTTATCAGGTGCGGTTCTCAGACCAAACATCGCCACAAAGTTTTATCAAATTAATGACCGATGGCATCTTGCTTGCGGAAATTCAACGAGATCGATATTTAAGTAAGTACGACACTATTATTGTCGATGAGGCACACGAACGTAGTCTAAATATCGATTTCTTGCTGGGTTATCTTAAAAAACTTTTGGTGATTCGTCCTGATTTAAAACTAATTATTACCTCTGCAACCATTGATATAAACAAGTTTTCATCTCATTTTGACAATGCACCTGTGGTCGAGGTTTCAGGTAGAACCTATCCGGTAGATATTATTTATAGCGGCCCTGAGATACTAGATCAGGATCGTAATCAGAGTATTGTGGATTGTTTGGTGGATATTCATCATAATCAACAGCAGGGGGACGTCCTGGTGTTTTTAAGTGGTGAGCGAGAGATTCGTGAGGCCAACTTAGCGTTGCGAAAAGCACAATTACCCAATACTGAAATAGTCCCTTTATATGCAAGACTAAGTTTAGCTGAGCAGCGCAAAATTTTTTCGCCACATAGAGGTCGGCGGATAATCCTTAGCACTAATGTTGCGGAGACCTCTCTGACAGTTCCGGGTATTCGCTATGTTATTGATACCGGTCGTGCAAGAGTTTCTCGGTATAGCTACCGAACCAAAGTTCAACGGCTGCCTATAGAAGCTATTTCCCAAGCGAGTGCCAATCAAAGAGCCGGACGATGCGGTCGAGTTAGTGACGGCGTTTGTTATCGGCTATATGAGTCTACAGATTATCAAGCGCGCGCGGAATTTACTGACCCAGAAATTGTTCGGACTAATTTAGCGTCTGTTATTCTCCAAATGTTGCATTTGCGCATAGGCGATATTCGTCAATTTCCCTTTATAGACCCACCAGACAGTCGTTTGATTAATGATGGTTATGCTTTGTTAGAAGAGCTACAAGCGGTTGATAAAAGCGGTAAATTGACAGATTTAGGAAAAAAGTTAGTGACCTTACCGGTTGATCCTCGACTGGGTCGAATGATCATTGAGGCAGGCAAAAATGGTTGTCTGAATGAATTAATTATTATCGCTAGCGGCCTTAGTATTCAAGACCCTAGAGAGCGCCCCGGGGATAAGCAGCAGGCGGCGGATCTGGCGCACAAACAATGGCAAGATCCTGATTCAGATTTTTCATCTTTACTCAATCTGTGGTTTCACTTTGAGAGTAAGCGTAAGGATCTGTCCACCAACCAATTTAGCAAATTTTGTCGATCTCAGTTTGTGTCTTTCCTACGCATGCGCGAATGGCGAGATTTACACCAACAACTACAGAATGCCTGCAGGACACTTAAATTATCCGATAATGAAGCCCCCGCTGATTATGATTCAGTGCATCGTTCTTTGTTATCCGGATTATTGGGACAAGTAGGTGTTAGGGAAGATAAGTGGGAGTTTTTAGGTACACGAAATCGAAAGTTTTTTGTTTTTCCCGGCTCTGGTCTAAGTAAAAAGCCACCCAAGTGGCTTATGTCTGGTTCCTTGATGGAAACCAACAAGCAGTATGCACTGAATGCTGCAAAAATTGATTCAGATTGGCTGGAGCCCCTTGCCGCACACTTGGTAAAAAAGAGCCATAGTGAACCTTATTATCATAAAAAGTCTGGGCAGGTTATGGCAAAGGAGCGTCAGACGCTATTTGGACTTACCATTGTAGAGGGAAAGCGAGTCGTATACGGAAAGATAGCACCAGTTGAGGCGAGAAAAATATTTATACAGCAGGCTCTGGTGGATGATTGTTACACGGGGAAAGGGCTTTTTTATACGCATAATCAGGGTTTGGTTTCTGAGCTGCAAGCACTGGAAGATCGGTTTCGGCGAAGAGATCTTTTAGCCGAGCAGGCGGTCATTTTTGATTTTTATGCACAGCAACTGCCATCGTCCATATGTAATTTGTCAGCATTTGAGAAATGGCGTAAAACAGTAGAGAAGGGGCATCCAAATTGTTTGTATATGAACAAAGAAACTTTGCTGCTTCGCGTCCTCACTGATACGGAGCAAGCTCAGTTCCCAGCACACTTGATTGTTGATGACGTCCAATATGCTCTGCGCTATCATTTTGAACCTGGACATCCAGAGGATGGACTCAGTGTAATTATGCCTCTGGCGCTACTGCATCAGTCACCTCGTTATTTTTTCGATTGGTTAGTGCCGGGTATGCTACGTGATAAATGTATAGCTCTTGTAAAAGGACTGCCAAAAAACCTTCGGCGAGCCTTTGTGCCTGTGCCTGATTATGTCGATAAAATCTTAATACATGTCTTTGCGCAGGACCGGCCACTTGTAGAGGTCCTCTCTGAGCAGCTGAAAAGATTGAGTGGGCATGATGTTCCCATAAACAGTTGGAACCTAGACAGTCTTGACCCTTGGTACAAAATAAATATTATTTTACAAGATGATAAGAGTCAAAATATCGCTATGGCAAGAAGTTTGGGCCAGTTACAGTGTGAGTTTAAGCAACAAATTAATAGCAGCCTAGCAAGCTCAGCAAAACATACTTTGGCAACTGATGATATTACCGAGTGGAATTTTGGTGAATTGCCCAGAGAGGTGGTCTTGCGTCGTGGAGATATGAAAATAAAGGCTTGGCCCACCCTGCGAGATCATCGGCAATCGGTTTCCATTGAGGTATTGGATGATCCCTTGGTCGCAGAATCTGTAGCTTTGGGTGGTCAATTGCGATTGGCTGTATTGAAAGGGCAGGAGCAGTCTAAATATTTGACTAAACAGCTTTTGCGAGGAAAAGATTTACAAATAAAAGCATCAGGGTTGAGCTCTAGGAGTATTATTGTGGAAGCTTTGGTGATGGCTAGTTTTAAGCAGGCCATATTCCCTGATAATCTTGTGCTACGAGATCAGGCACAATTTGAAACACAGTATTCTGCAGGTATCAGTAGAGTTGTTGACTTTGCTCAGCAACATGCGCGGGCAATTGAGTCGCTTTTAGAACCTTTGCATCTTCAGCAGCAACGTATTAGGCAGATACCCACACTAGCTGAGCATGCACGTATCGATATACTTGCGCAGATAAGGCAATTATTTTCATCGAAAACTCTGTCACAGGCAGTGGTAGAGGATACAAAGCAATATGCACGCTATGTAAAAGCTATAGATTTTAGATTGGACAAGTTACTCATTCAGGTGTCTAAAGATCAAGAGCAATCACTTCAAGTCAATGCTTTTTTGCAACCTCTGGCTGAAATAGTGAAGAAAAATGATGTGCTGTCGATTGCCGGTAACGAGGCGTTGCTAGAATTTCGCTGGTTAATCGAAGAATTTAGGGTTTCACTTTTTGCCCAGCAACTTAAAACACGGAAGCCGGTGTCTACTAAACGATTACACAAACGCTGGAGCGAAATTGACGATCAAATTCGACGACAAATGCCAGATTTGTTGTAAAGTATGTAGATAGATTCTTTTTAAGTAGTATCCTTGACCGAAAAAAGGTTATTTCATAGATGGTAAAGTATAATGATAGTATTCTTAATCTAAACAGGATGTTGATTCATTGATGGCACGGTATATTATTTTCGGGTTGCTGCTGAGTGTCGCAACGTTGAGTTTTAGCAACGAAGGAGACAGCAATGATCCTTTTGAAGGCTTTAACAGAGTATTTTATGAGTTGAATTTTAATATTTTAGATCCTTTGCTTATAAAGCCAGTTGCTGTTGTTTATGATGGTATTGCACCAAAGCCGCTGCGAGCCGGGTTACGGAATTTCTTCTCAAATTTGGATGAAATTCCAAATCTAGCCAACAATATACTTCAAGGTAAATTGTCGGCTGCTGGACAAAATGGCGGGCGATTTATAATAAACACTACCTTTGGCCTTGCGGGTTTTTTAGATATTGCAAAGTCAGCTGGCTTATACCCTGCAGAAAAGGAAGATTTTGGTCAGACACTTGCTGTTTGGGGTGTGCCAGAGGGCCCTTATTTAATGTTACCTTTCTTCGGTCCATCAACTTTACGTGATGCGCCTTCAAATTATGTAGATAGTCTTTTAGATCCATTTAATTATAATGATAGTCTGTCTGTCCGAGTGGCGGTTAAGGGAGTGGATTTGATTTCTTTGAGAGCTGACCTGCTTGGTATTGACGATGTGATGAGCGGAGATGAATATTTGTTTGTACGAGATGTGTACTTACAAAATAGGGAATATGTAATTAGTGACGGGGTAATTGAAGACGACTTTGATGATCTTGAGGATTATTAAGATCTCCATTGTTTTCTGTGAATTGTTTGTTACCGTCAAAAAATAATAATATAAGTACGTCCGACGTACAAAAAGATATGAAGTCAGGCTTTTCATGAGTGACAACGAAGGCTCAGTATTTGTCGTAGGAGAAAGTGACGCTAGTATTGAGCGTCTTATTGAAATGCTCGAGCACGTCGGGTATCAAGCAGTAGCGTGCAAGAATCTAAAGCAGGTTAATTTTCGTGCAAAGGAAAACCCTTTACCAATTGTCGTGCTCTCTTTATCCTCGACTTTTTTGCCAGCCCTTGTTGAAGATCCTACCTTAACTACATGCATAGAGGAATCGTTGGTTGTTGGTGTGCTCAATGTGACTGATTTACCCATTGCGATCGATCTATTTCGTGCCGGAGTTGCAGACGTTTGGCTTCAGGGTATCCAAGAGAATGAGTTGCAGGAGTCCCTTTTAAGATTAGAGCAGACCCGTAAGTTACGTGTTCAATCTAACCATGATGGTAAAAAATTAGAAATTATCAATGCTGAACTTGAGAAAAGCCTTCGCATGCTCAAGCAAGATCAATTGGCAGGACTTGAGGTGCAAAAAAGTTTGATGCCAGAGAGTCCACTCATATTTGGTGACTATGAAATATCTCATTCAGTTAAGCCTTCGCTATATTTGAGTGGTGACTTTGTCGGCTATAACTTTGTCCTTGGGCGCTATTTGTTATTTTATTTTGCAGACGTTTCTGGCCATGGTGCATCTTCGGCTTTTGTGACGGTTCTATTACGTTTTATGATTGGACGCGTGATTCGTCGCCACACTACTGAAAATGACCATGTAGCGCTTCAGGAGGCGCCTCTGGGGCTTCTAGAACACATTAATAACCAGATCCTTGCTACAGACTTAGGTAAGCATTTAACCATTGTTGCTGGCTGCTTGGATACCCATACAAGTGTTTTGCGCTATGCGGTTGGTGCTCAGCTTCCAAGACCCATATTAATTACTGAGGGTAAGGCGCAGTATTTACCGGGGAAAGGTAAGCCTGTAGGAATTTTTGAAGATGCTGTTTGGAATGTGGAGCAGATTCTATTGCCTGAACGATGTGCCCTAGTGCTTTTATCCGATGGCGTTCTTGATCTGGTGCCAGACAAAAATTTGGATGATAAAGAGCAAACACTATTGCGCTACTTGTCTGATAGTTCTGAAAATGCCGATTCTCTCAAGAATGCCTTATCTGTGGATATTTTAGAAACTCCTCAGGACGATATCTCTATGTGTTTACTAATTAGAGGAATGTAGTGTGAGTCCCGGAAAAATTCTTGTGTCTAATAAAAAAGGAATTTATCTACTCAAATTTCGTGGTGATGTGCGAATGACGCTCTGTGGAACTCTAAACCGTCACATTGAGACCATCTTTGGTAGTAAAGATGTCCGGCGTGTAGCAGTCGACATGTTTGATGCTGAGGGTCTTGATAGTACCACTCTAGGTTTGGTGGCAAAGTTAGGTCTTTATTGTCGAAAACACTACGGTTTTGATATTGAGGTTTTTTGCAAAGACCCCAGTATATTGAGAACCTTAGAAAGTATGAGTTTTCATGAAATTTTTAACATTTTTAGTCAGCTTCCACAAATAAATACAGGCACCGAATTATCTGAGATAGGCGTTGAGACACAATCAGAAGAAGCTGCTCGAAATCAGGTCATAGAAGCTCACCGTATATTAATGGCCCTAAGTGCCCGTAATCAGCATGAATTTCAAGACTTAATTGAGGTGTTGGAATCCAACGGTTAAATATCTTCTTTGGCTTTTATCTTGCATTGAATATATTCACTGTGCCTCATGTGCAGTAGGTCTGCGACTCTACGAATAATGCTTTCTTCATGTTTATCAAGGTGACCATCAGCATAAGCTACCTGCCACATTGCGGTCATTAGAGATAATTTCCTAGTTTGGTCAAAATGTTCATTAATCTCTTTGGTAAACTGGTACAAGGATGTGGCCTCGGCCACTTCTTGCCTAGATAAATTAATGAGTTCCTCTACTTGCTCAAGCTTTAGATCTAGCATCCGAATTAACGTGTCAGTGATAGATTGAAGCTCCTCATCATCAAGGGCACCATCAATAACCATGACTTCTATTAACAGTGCGGCAGTAGCCAGTTGTTCGGTGCTTACTGAGTCTGATTCGGTCTCTAATTCTTTTTTTGAAAAAAAATTCTTAATTTTATCAATCATTTATTTGCCTTTAGTAACCAAGATTCTAGTTTAATCTGATCTGCAATGAAACTTCTGATGCCTTGGGATAATTTTTCAGTGGCCATTGGATCATCGTTTAGCTCGTATCGAAATGCTGACTCATTACCCAAAGAGTAGTATATTTTACTTCCCGTACTACTTGCATCTAACTTGCGTTCAAGTGAACCAAAATCATCGTCCAATGCTTGAAGAAGGTTGGGACTAATAGTTAGCCGATCACAGCCTGCGAGTTCAGTAATTTCACCGATATTTCGAAAGCTTGCACCCATTACCACGGTGTTATACCCACATTGCTTATAGTAATTGTAGATGCGCGTCACAGACTGCACGCCAGGATCTTCATCAGGACTATAGTCCTGCTGGTCGGTATTGGCCTTGTACCAGTCCAAGATGCGGCCAACAAATGGTGATATGAGATATGCACCGGCGTCGGCCGCTGCCGCAGCTTGAGTGAAATTGAACAATAGGGTCAGATTGCAGTTGATACCCTCTTTCTCCAATTGCTCTGCTGCACGTATGCCCTCAAATGTTGATGCCATTTTAATTAAAACCCTATCCTTCCCTATTCCGGCCTGTTGGTAGAGATCAATTAATTGCCGTGCTTTGATGATTGAGCGCTCTGTATCAAAGGACAATCTTGCATCTACTTCAGTTGATACACGGCCTGGTACTACTTGAATAATTTTTTGGCCAATGCCAACCGCTAGTTTATCCATGCACAGAGAAAGTTGTTCAGTGCTAGAGAGGTTTTGCATAGATACATCAGAAACAACATCATCAACCAAGGATTTGTATGTAGGCATCTGAGCTGCTTTCAATATGAGTGATGGATTGGTAGTTGCATCCTCAGGTGAATACTGGCTAATAGCCTCAAAATCCCCTGTATCTGCAACTACGGTGGTCATCTCTTTTAGTTGTGCTAGTTTGCTTTTCATACCTGTTCTCTAGTTAAGGGTGAAGTAGCGGTTAAAGCTGTTGTTAAAACATCAATGGTTGCGCCTGGTTTGTGTGCATTCTCACTAATATGCCGTCTAAACAGACGGGCGCCAGGCTGGCCATGGAACAGACCTAAAATATGTCTGGTCATAGCGTGTAAATTCGTCCCTTTGCTTAACTCATTATCCACGTATTGGATGAATTGTTCAGCGATATTTTCGCGAGTTTTGATACTTTTAGTAGACCCATAGATTAATTGATCGACGTTGGATAACAAAAATGGGTTGGTGTAGGCTTCTCTACCAATCATTACACCATCAATTTTAGTGAGATGTGCAACGGTCTGATCTAGACTGCTAATGCCGCCATTGATGATAATCTCGGCGTTAGGGAAATCCTTTTTAAGTTGATAAACTCGGTCATAGTTTAGCCTGGGGATCTCTCTATTTTGTTTTGGACTCAGTCCTTTTAACCACGCTTTGCGGGCATGAACTACAAAAGTATTGCAACCTGCCTCGGCAATAGTGCCAATAAAATTGCACAGAAATTCATAGGAATCATAGTCATCTACGCCGATTCTATGTTTAACAGTAACCGGAAGGTTGGTGGTCTCAAGCATGGTTTTAATGCAGTTTGCCGTTAATTCAGCATTTTTCATCATGACTGCCCCAAACATTCCATTTTGCACACGATCGCTGGGACAACCACAATTTAGATTGATTTCGGCATAGGGATATTTCTCAGCAATTTTACAGGCAGCAGCTAAATCAGAGGGATTACTTCCACCTAATTGGAGAGCCACTGGATGCTCTTCAGCGCTCATTGCAAGGTGGCGCTCTTTATCTCCATGCAATATGGCACCAGTTGTGATCATTTCTGTGTAAAGCACCGCATGTTGACTGATAAGACGCATAAAAAACCGGCAATGTCGGTCTGTCCAATCCAGCATTGGGGCAACGCAAAATTTTCGATTAATTGGCATAGTTTGGGGCTATCAGTTATTAGGCTTTTATTTTATCTTAGTTTAGAGATTTTGGTGAATTAAAAAATTTTATGTGCCCGTAATGAATAGAAAATAAAAGATTTTAAAAAAACTAAATCTATCTTCAAGACAGTCCTTTTTATTGTGTTTTTACTCTTAATTATATTTGTTTCTCTTTATCTCTTTTAACAATACTGATCACTTTTTCTTAATCCTCTACATTATTTTTAAAGGTTTTTTACGTCTGGGCTAAATAATATTTTGACTTGTATTAAACCTTTTTAAAAACGCACCAACTAAATGCATTAAATTTTTCTGATGCACAAGTAAGGCTCGTTATTAAAATTCTCTTTTAATATTTCCAAATAAAATAAAAATAAAATAAACCTCATAAAATCAACAGGATATATTTTTATTTAGTTGGTTTGTTAATTTTTGGCACGATTCTAGCGT
>Ga0233426_10000585_pt1 | contig 38189 bp, 45 predicted proteins | sample SI_118_April2016_6_FD_179875 | JGI IMG/M metagenome (GOLD analysis project Ga0233426, IMG submission 179875) | Seawater microbial communities from Saanich Inlet, British Columbia, Canada - SI_118_April2016_10_MG | ecosystem: Environmental > Aquatic > Marine > Inlet | place: Canada: British... | reverse complement strand
AAATTAAAAAAAAAACAATAAAAAAACAATAAAAAAACAAATATATAATTAAATTTCATCTAACAAATTTTGCAATTCTACTTCTGTCACTTTCTGACCTTTTTTGTGTGTACCACCATGCATTAGGAAGCCAACTTGTCTTATCTCCCTCTGCATTGCATCTAGTCGGTTGTGTATTGGGTTGTCGCGGCACATTTCCAAGACCTCTGAGAGAATATTCGGCAAATAAGAAATAGATGCCATGATAATAAAAACAATGCTGACTTTGCCCATATCTGTCTTTGGCGACATGTCACCATATCCAACAGTAGACAATGTGACAAAAATAAAATAGAGTGTATTGCCAAAAGAATCAAACCCACTATCGCATGATTCCTGTAGTGCTTCGCATGGTTTTTCGGCAACAAATATAAGAGCGGTGCTCATCAGTACCACAAAAGTCAATTTGACAATCACTAGTAATCCCAGTAGTTGTTTGTACTTGACAAGTGGTTCCAGTGCTACTATTGCATGCATCAGTCCCAAAAAACGTAAGACCCCTCCCATGTTGTACAAACTATAATATGTATGAGGAACAAAAGCAAGCAACGATGATGAAATCAACGAGACAGTATCCACAACAAACAAGAACGATATGCCACTGGTCCTAGCAATCCCAATTGTGAGTATATGTGTGAGAAGAGCTGCAAACAGAATCGTCTCCCAAACCATTGTCCATTTGACAGATTCTTCATCAATACGAAACCATGGCGAACATGCCTGAGATGCATTTTCAAAGATAACATCTGTTGTCAAAAACGGCAACTGGTGCATTTGTATTGGTTTGACGCCGTCACAGCGTTCTATACATGTCCAATTAATGTATTGATGTGCTGCGAGTGTCAATGGATGACCGCATGCATTGATGATGCGCTGTGATGTGATTGTATATGTCCAAACATGGCAACTTTTACAAAAGAGTAGCGCTATCCATCCCTGATATAGCATGCTTGTCGAGGCTATGGAGTCGGCAATTGTTTTGAAACCTTGTAGTTTCCGTGTGGTATATATAATCAGACTATTAATAATAACACATGTGCAAATGGAAATCAGTAATAAATCGATGAAAGAGTGACCAACAACATCCCACTTTTCTGAAGAATCCCACTCTGAGAGGATATTGACAAAAGAATAGGTAGATATTACACAACTAACAGCTATCACCAGTGGTTTCCACATTTTAGAAAGTGAGTAGTTGTGTACTATCTACTGAAGTACATTCCTCCAGAAAAAACTCTGGATTCATGTCCTGACAAGTTTATGGATATGTAGTATATATTGTCAAATTAATTTGATACATGGACGATAGTCTCTTGCTTCTTGCAACAGCACTCGGTGGTCTCGTACTCTCATTTGTTATTGTCACTTTTTTTGATACTGACGGCATTACTGACGATGCTCTGGGTCGTGATTTACATCAGATGGCAATGCAAATGTCAACATTAACTGTTGCCATTGTGTTCAAACCACTGACTGACATCTCCAACATTAGTGTGGATTTCCTTAGTCTGTTTATATTTCGAATCAAATGGGTGTTTGCCTTATTATTGTTCCTGGCAGTGACACTGATAGTTCATTATTACCATGCTGACATACTGACGATTTTGGATACGGGTTGGACTTGCTCCATTGTTCCGGTTCTGAAAAACATTGTGACACCCTTCCTCCAGGTCTTTCGTCTTGTGTATGCTTTATTTATCCCAATTGTGAATGCTTTTGTGGTGTTGCACGGGCAATTGTTTAAGGCCTGGTACATTACTGCGGTCAAGTGTAACCATCGACGTTTTCTGAATGCAACCGGAGAAGGTGCGTTGGCAGTGAAAGAATTTTCCGCTTCTACTGCTGGGTTCTTTGGATTTTCGTCCACCAATAAAGAAACTGGTGGAAATTTCATGACAAATGATTTTGATTTTTCGGGTACTATTCGGCACAGTATGCGTGCATTATCTATGATGGAAAATGTTGCCATTTGTGCTTGTAATCGTTTTGAATTAATCTTCAATCTGTTGTTCATAGCAACCCGTGAACCGCATGTAGTAGCAGCTATTGATAATTACTATCAAATATTTGTGCGATTGGGTCAGTCGTTCTTTAGTATTCTCGAAGGAAAGATGCCAGATATATATCGTCTTAATTTCAAGTACGAACGCTATTTGATTGAGAGTGCTCTGGCAATAGATTCCATTTTGTTCAAATCTGCTGAAAAGATATTGTACGAATTGAGTGTTGGCTTGTCTCAGCAGGGTGACCAAGTAGAAAAGAATGCATTTGTACTCAATAACCGTCCGCTGGAAGGTCCCTTTACTATCGGCGCACATAATTTTGTTGCGATGTGGCATGCACTAACCACTATTGGCTACAATGGTCCCATGCATTTAATGTCTATTTTTGACAACAAACATCAAACATCATTTGATGTCAAGATGTGGTCTATGACAAAATCGTTGTCGCAACTACACAAAGCAGTGTATGCCCAGGCTGCACTAATGCAATGGCTTGTCTATGTCATCAAAACTTTTGTAACTGATGCAGACAACGCCATTCAAATCTTAAAAGAAGAAACAATCCCGTTTCTTCTGAAATGTGACTGGGCAGAAGACGTTAAAACGTATCGTAACGTCCCATTGCACGAAACCGTGGCCTGTTCTTACTATTACTATGGTATTTACAGTTGGAATCTACCCTTCATTGTGTGGGGAATTGTGGTGGAACTCCTTGCTAAAAGTGTTTTTTCAAACGAGCAAAACATGTTTCGTACACTGCAGCGTTGGGAGGGTCCGTCTATAGCCCGTAATAAAGTGTACACCTGTCAAGAACGAACGTCAGCTACTGCATATGATTATACATTGTATGAGAACGCGCCCATTTCCCCCCACAACACTGATGGATGGATTTGGACACAAGATGGGGGTCAATGTAATTGTGAAATGCATTACGGATTTACTGCAGAAGAGGATAGTAAAGTATACAACCCTTGGTGTGGTCAACCCAGTTTGACTTTTGATGTCTTTGCACCGTTGGATGCGTTTATTATGCATGTTTCGCATGGTATTTTGGGGCCTGGTTTTGGTGATGCACTACCCTTTGTCGAACCGATGGAAGGTGTTGGTATAGATATCGAAGGGCCTAATGGTGAAGTAGTCCAAAAATATTTGAAGTTTCCTCGGGTTCTGCCACCATTAACCCGTACAGCGGTGGAATCGATGCGTGTCTTGACTCGAGTAGTCTTGTCTTGGAACGATATCATTACGGGTCATTGGTTCAATTATCCGGTCAATTGTGGCCATGGATTGAACAATTTACAGATTGAAAAAAAATACATGTCGAATCGAAAAGAAACTGATTCTAAGTGGAGTGAACTGACAGAAACACAAAAAATCAACAAGCGGTGGGCAGTTTGCGAAGACAAAAAATATGCTTCAACATCTAGCCCTTTAAAAATCTGCAAAAAATCGAATGACGCTACTGACTGTATGTGTTCGTATTTGCAGCCGCTGACAAAGGATTCAAAATGCAAATGTATTTCACGATATCCAGACTTGGATGTGTCCGTGTCGAAAATGGAAGTCGGCGATTTGATAGATGACCGTTTTACCTCTCCGGTTGTGTCTTGGCATTGGTGCAATTCATTGACAATAGAATGGACGTTTCAAAACACTGGTGCGTTTGCAGATGCTTTAGATTATATGGTATCATTGGGTCCCATCAATCCCACTTGTGATGTGGCAGACAGAGCTTTCAAGGGAGAGAGTCTCGCGTCCGACGCGCGGTACGCCGCAGATAAGTCGACGTATTTATTAGCTAATACACCCACCCTCAGTTTTACAGGACAGTTTGTCAATTCAGAGACAAAACTAAATCACATTCACGATTTATATAGACAACCAGATGAAACTACAACTGCTGGCTGCACCATCAAGCCTGGTCAAGAAGTGAACGGAGTTTGGCAAAATCCAGAATGGTCTTGCAACGATTCTGAACGCTACAAGGATATTTCACTCTTTGACACTGTCGATGTCAATAGCAACGACCCAGAAAAGCGTCCAGGATGTCGTATTTGGGGACGGTTTGATTTTTTCTGTTCCGCTGGACTGTATGTGCGCAATTCCAAACGTCTAAGCATGAACCTTGGCCGACAATTTCTACACAATGGCATCAGTGTCATTGCTGGTAATTACGCTGACATTAATTTTGAGACATTGCCGCGAATGTGTGATTATGAACGACAACAAGGAGCCATTGCTGCCATGATAGCAGGTCTCATTCCGAATGTCCGCATTGGGTTGAAAAAAGCCTTTGCTAAATATATCAACATGGTCCTGCAGGTCTTGTACATACAGTCGACACGGTCTGTCCTTGTCATTGGGAAGATGGCTACTACTATTGTGATGAACTTTAAAGAGTTGACCAAAGACACACTGATGCAGACTTTTACATCTGGAATGGAGACCATAGTCGATGGGTATTTTTGGGCAGTCATCTATTTTTGGGAGTCCACCCGCGACCTGTTAAATGAAATTAAACCCAAAGCAGGTAACATTTGTGACTCAATTGTGTCCATCTTGGAAACAGTGCGTGCTGAACTCAAAAAAGGTCTGTTAGAGTTATTTGCTCAGGTGGTGGAGCTTGTACTACAGCTGGCAGCAGCCTTGACTGGGAACGAACAAGTCATCGGGCCAATGTTTGAAAATGCCGGACGACTCTGGCTGAAAATTCAGCTCATTGTCATCGAAAAAATGTGGACGATTTTGGGTGGTGTCTTTGATTTTTTCACTGTCAACGGCGAAGGTAAAGAAGGCTTTGGTGTTATATTGAAGACAATGGCATCTACTGTCTGTGAACTGTTAAACAGCGTCATGTCCACAATTGATGATGCTTTACAAGTTGTTGGTACCACCATTGGTTGGAAAAACCAAGAGTGTTTAAAAATGGGCACCGATGGCCGACGTCTACACGAGGACATGCCCGACATTGTTCAGAAAATAGCGGAAACATTAGAATGGAACGGAAGCTCCGTCTGTGACCACTTTATGAAGGATGCAGCTGTCTACACCTATAATGAACTAAGACCATTAGAAAAGGCAACCTGGTTGGAGTGCATTGAATACAAATATTTAGGCATTCAAGTACAGTTGTTGCTTGGTTCCAACAAATTTCCCACTGATATTTTTTACAATTGGAAACGCAAATACATGCTGGCTTTCGAGTCGCTCAAAGCCGCAAAGCTGATATTAGAACATTATGTGATGGCAAAGGACAGAGAGTGGGGCAAAGTGCGCCTTCTCATGTTGGAAAAAGGAATCGATGCCGATTTGTACATCAACCTGATTCAGACGTTGACTTCTTTCAGTGGGAATTTGATTCATACTTTCAAACTAACCAATTTTGTTCAGACCAGCTTGAGTTTTATGGACCCCGAGTACGACAATGAGGCTAATCCAAGTGAGACAGCACGAATTTGGAGGACATATTCTACATTTAAGACCACTGCTGAAACAGCCTCCTCAGAATGGACACGACGTGACATGACACAGCAAGTGTATCAGGCAAAAGATGCCATGCTAGACGTTAGCCAACACCTGCACGAGTGGTGGGTCTCCGTCGGCCGTCATGACGCAACTTCGACACATACAACGCGAACATTTGGTAAATTGAAACGCAAGATACTGCGTGGTTGGCACAATATGGATGCATTGAGTAAACGTCACCATCGCAAACTTAAAGTGCCATTGGTCACCTCCATCAAGACATGCAAGGAACGCGGTGACGGTACAGCACCGACATGGTGTACAAACTGTAATATTATGGACAACGCTGTCGAAGCTGTCATACAACAAGCCAACGGACTCAGTCATTTTTATACCAATACTGATCATGGTCTGCCTTTTATCTTGGAAAATGTCTCTCTCTACTTTAATGAACTGGCAGAATATAACTCGGATTTTTTTGACACAACCTTTACAAAATTACAAAAAAGTGCCGGAGTTGCAACAGACGAAACACGGTGGACACTGCACGTAGCCAGAGACTGGGAGTTACTGTTCGCTGATTTATGGGAATATACAGGTAATGCGACACACAAAGAACAATGGTTAAAGCAAGTCGACAAATTGTTAAATGCGTCGAAAGATTTTGTGGCTGTTACAGACTCTACCTATATTCCCTTCTTTGGCTATAGTTTTTTTCACATCTATGACTATATTTTATTCAGTTCGTGCAATTTGGAAGAAAGTATATTTGTGACCACTACAACCCAAGAAAAACGTCTGGAATATATGGACACTGCCATTTTTGCCTGTGCCATCGCGATTCTGATCATTGTGACCAGTACCAGTTGGTCGGTCATCCCATTGATTTGGTTGGTCAATACATTGGTGATTGCTATCATCGTCAATTATTTGTACTTGTACATAGTATACGGATACATGATTTCCTGCTTTCCATTGTCGCCGTACACATTAGTGGAGGACATCAATGCCTGGTACCACACACGTCTGGACCCTGGATGTTTTTACAAACTCTTTCCAAATATGGCCATCAATCCCTCGGAGGATACGTGTCTGACTTGTGCTGCAGCAGACCCATGGACACAAAAATTTACCGAGATTAACAAAGCAGCTGAGACACTCAGCAATGGGTCGCTCGCATCTCTCAACATTTCGCAGTCGTATTTGAATTGTGCCGAGTATATTTCGAATACAACAGTAGTTGGTCAATTGACACTACCAACATTGATGGAGGAATACTTTATTTTTTGGCCTGCGATATTTTGGGTACGGTGGAAGATGCCTGAAGTTGGTACTACTATTGTGGAATGGGGTCTTTTCTCGTTCGATTCGGTCATTGGTAAATTGGCACTCAGTGCCTATCAAGGAGAACCAATCGATGACATTTGGATTGAATGCTATAATGTCATGTGGTTAGACAATATTGTAGCCGGACTGGTGCTTCTGACCATCAGCTACATTACTCTGAAACTGACTGTTGTTGCAGTCCAGACCAGTATTCAATTGATTATTTTAGCGATGTATACATACACATCGCTGGGATATATCTCGTTGGCAGTAGAAAAAACAGTAGAAGCTAAAGCAAAAAAACAATAATATCAAGCTTTCATTTTGGCTTTAATGGACGGTTGTGGACAGTAATTATGTAATGTTATTTGCTCTGTTGTTACCCCCCATAAGTCATCATTCTGTGGGCGAGCAATTGTTATTTCTGGAAGACCAACAATGCCACGACTTATTTGTGTCTTTGATGCTTCAATGTGCTCTTCATAAATATGGGCATCTCCAATTCGAATGATGACTCTCCCAGCTTCCATGTCTACCTGATGAGCAATCAGATGCACTAACAGAGCTGTCGAAGCAATGTTAAAAGGCAGACCGAGGAACACATCAGAAGAACGTTGCGACATTTGCACTGACAGGCGCCCATCTGCTTCAACAATTCCACGGAAAAAGTGTTGATGTGAGTAGTGGAAATCCATCTTTAAGGTCGCATTCTAGTGTCAACCCAAAGACTGAGAGGACATTACCATTGCGAGTTTCTCGACAGTTTCCATGTTGGAGAATAGTCTGTAAAATGTGAATGTATTGATATTCAATGTTTGACATTTTGTGAAGACACTGCTCATAAATACTCCAATATATATATATCTGGCTAGCAAAATCCAGTTTTTATTTCTCCTGGTGTATACATAAAGCTCAAAACTTAAGAAAAATGCTGGAGTTTCTTTTTGGTGCTGTTATTGGTGTATGGGCAGCTCAGCAATTCACATTGCCCAGTGTACAACAAGTTGTGAGAAATTGGTGGTCAAAACCTGCGGTGCCCGAAGAAACGGAAACTGAAACGGAGGCGGAAACATTCTCTGGTCCAATGCCTGAATTATGAGTATTTAGTCCAAGAACTTTTGTTGAGGAATGATTCTTTTTTTTGTATTTGGATTCATCTGTGGCATAACCTTTGAACAGGAATTGGATACGATACCCAAAATCAAGCCAATAGTGTTCAAACTTCTCGAAAAAATAAAACAGGCTAGTACAAAGAACAAAAAACAGTAGTATATACACATTAGCACAGACACACAAATGTCTACTGAATATAATTGCATTGTGTTATCGAATACAAATCTATCACAGTTACATAGTATTGTTAAACAGCATGTTATTATTTACCCACCTCCCTGGTCCTTTGACCAAGTCTTGTGCATGTTCACTACAGCACAAAGGGGGCGCCCAATCAAAGTGGTTGTCCATCACCTCAACCGTAATGTCGATATTGTAGAAAAATCAATTGCAAACCAAGTCCTGCAAACCACTGTACAAGCATTCCAACGGCATCGCCTTGCAGCAGTCAGCCCACCAGTGGCATATCGCAGACATAGTCGTCCGACGGTAGACACCGGGCAGGAGTGTACTATATGTCTGGAGGGAATTTCTTCTGATGATATTCACCTCTTGCCATGTGCACATTCATTTCATCGAAATTGCATACATCGGTGGCTGGTAGCCCACAACAATTGCCCAGTGTGTCGGCTATCTATGTGAACGCAAAAACTTTTCAATCTATAGTCAACTGTGAGAACAAAGAAAAAGATGGTATAAATGTCACCAACTCGGATTAAATGTCGACAGACACAAGTGGCAATACGACAGGCACAAATGTCAATACGCCATTAAGTTTTTTTTTAGTTAGCAAGAAAGACCCAATAGAGAACTTGATATCTGAATTGAAACTCATCAAAATACCCAAGATGTCGACTGATAAACAAAAAGCTTCCAATGCATTTTGGAAAGCCATCTCCGTCGATATTGCTGCTTATAAAACTCATATTGCTAACACATCCCCCTTTCAAAAAACATGCTATTCGTTTTGTAATAGTGTCTGTATTCACAACTGGGATAAAGCTTATTGGGCCTATATGACTGTTGGTTTTCGAAAACGAATAAAGATTAATGCTTTAAAATTTCCAGTTAAAATATTATCCGTTTTTCTTCTGTTTTGTGCAGGAGTATTGAAAATAATCCGAGCTAATCAGGATGGAAAAGCCTCATTCTATGGGAACATTATCACTGCAATCAATCACATCATTGTTTTATGTTTATTTACTATTGATGGTGAGTATGTCATGTCACTTCCCAAACTAGTAGGATTTGTAGTCACTATTGCTATTTTGGTAGGAATTGCTAACAATGCATCGGACGGGGTTGGTCTGTAATAGGTCTCTAAAGCCTTCGGACTATTCTCTGAAATTAGCACGTCAGGTCATGCATTGTTTGTCTCCACATACAGGAGCGCTCACAAGTCTCTGACTGTCTGATATCTTCCATATCAATACATCCATCTTTATTGGTGTCACAGTCTGAAAAGAGCCGATGGTAATGTCCACCTTCGACAGCTAAAATATAAGGACGTCTCAATGCAAACGATTTGGCCTTTAGTGTTTGCCGATGCAAACTGATACTGTCAATACATTGGTCACCGACTATACAAGTCCAGACTTGTTCATGCGTCACTGGGCAACTTGACACCATTGACAACGAAATCAGAACTTGCAGAATCATCAGAACTTGCAGAATCATCAGAACTTGCATTTTTTTTTGAAAGAGTTGTTGGCAGTTATACTGCTGTTTTGCCAAATCCAGCCAAAGTTCAAACATTCTTATATATAGAGCATTGCCAACTAAGAAGACATGTCTAGTGGTAAAGATGTCCCAGGACATCTGCTGTGGCGGGAACAACTCCAAAAACTTCACACCAGTATTCGAAATCTTTCAGACACAAATCCTGCAAATATCATGGAACATTTTTTCACTCAGGCATTGGAAACTGAGTTCGCAAACAAAACGAATGATTTTCGTTCTGTTATCAAAAAAATGATGATACTGGCGGTACAACATCCTACGACATCAAGTCCAAGGAGTGCAGCTGCCGCCATTATTGTCCAAGTTATTAATGAATGTCAGGTGGGACATTTTTGTTTGTCCGATATACGTAATCAAGTAGTGTTCCAGATATATTGCCAATGTGGTGTGACCATCGATACCTATTTTGAACGTTTCTCAAGTCCACCCGGCACCGATGACGAAAATAGATGTTATTCAATAGTAGCTCACGGGAATGCTGTCTGTAATGCGGAGGAAACCAAAACATTGTCAAATTTATTGTTGTACATGCAATTTTTAAAACGAATATTTGTAATCCGACAATATCTGCACAATCCATGTAGAGAAATACACAGATATAGATTGAATTGGATTGGGCCAATGTGGTCAGCACACATCGAAGAAGAAAACTTGGGTGCTTTAATTTGGGACTTATTCCTGGATATTTACTATTATAATGCCGCAATCATGTCTTTGAAATGTCCTAATGCATAAACAGACATATTTCTCCAGTTTGAAGATTCTTGAACTACCAATGGTAATTTGTTAAGTGCCACTGATAAATCTTCAATGCCATTAACCAGATTGTGAATATCTGTTAAAATACCAAGCTGACCTTTGCCTGATTTGAGCATGTGTGTAGTAGCATGTAAAGTATGGACTGTATCAGAGATGTCATTAATCATGCTTGATATTTTATCTGGATGGTAGGTATGTTGCAACGTTGTCACAGTGTTGGCTGTCCAAACACCACCAACAACAAGGGATATGGTCAAGACCATAAGGCAAAAGGCTGTTATGACATTGGCAATGGTACTAACAGTTGAAGCAGTTTGGCTAGTTTTCACTTGCATTATTCTTAAATCGGTGCTTATTAAATAGTTTTTTATTGTTCAAATGCAAAAATAAACTCAATCTTTTTCTATAAAAATGTTAATTTCTGTTTCGAGAATGTTTGACAAGCCTGCTGTCTGGTGTCAATGCGCAGCTGTGCTCACAGCCACATTGGCGTTGTCCTCTGTACTCTCTATCCAAACGCTTACACAGAAACAAGATATTTTATGGTCTGTTGTTCTGTTCACTACTGCACTATTGCAAATACTAGTGGCAGAGCATGGTTACCGGCCAAAACTTGTCTGTAGCGTCTGGCAATGTTGGTCAGGTGTCCTGGTTATGTTAGTTGTTGCTGGAGACTCGTCTCTGTTGTGTGCAGTTGGCGCAGTGGGTGCAGTCGTCGTACCGCGGTACTATGTTGCTGTATTAGCCGTTGGATTGCTTCGCTATCCAGATACACTGTCGGTACTGATACTGTTCAAACTGTTGGCTGAATATGTCTACTTTGAACAGTCAAACAAGGCAGTAGGAAAAACACATGTGTATTTGAAACAGGCAGTCGCTGCTCGTGCCGTGGGTATTGTTGCCGAATCGATACTCCTATGGTATGTACGTTGTTTTTATCGCTTTCCCCACGTGTTTCGGTGGACACCTGTCCTAACAGGCATGGTTGCAATAACAGTTGCTGTCTGGTGGTGCCAGTGTTTTGTGGCGGACACAACAGTGTCTCCAAAGTCGATTGTCAAAGCAGTGGGGCATGGTCTGACACCGTCATTAAACGCCGCAAAAAACTGTCCTGTCTGCTCTGCATGTCTTACACGTCTTGATATTGAAGATGTCTTTGACTGAGAAGACCGTGCGAGGCTGCTTGGTACATGGCTAGTGTCAGCGAATGAGACTCTTGACTTTTGACAAAAGCCCGACAGATTGGCAGCAGGTTGTCCGGACTGTAGATGTCATACAGCGACATTTTAGAATGAAATTCGTCGTAGAGTTTCCACCAATCGGAGGCAGTTTCCGTCTGATGACGCTGACACAATAATGCTATCCACAAAAATCCAAGCCAAGGATAGATTAAGGTAGTGTGTTGGTCGTCGATACCATACATCCACGCTTCCCATGTAGTTTCTGGTGCGACTGGTCCAGATAAAATTAAGGGAATCGGATAGTGTAATTCCTGATTAAAAGAACGCCAAAAATTTCCAGGGACAATGTTCCAATACACCGCTAGAATTCGTGGTAGTACTTCCTGTGTTGTGTATAATTCGGTTTGTATTTTGGTTTTGAAACGAGTGTGGTAGTCTGCCAATTCATTTTGTTGAACCGTGTCGCGTTGGTTGATACAAATAAGCTCCAAAGCACGAATGGTCTGACAGAAAAAAACATTCGATGTCAACAAGTAACCATCGTGTTTCCTCGAACTTTCCCACGATGCTCCTGGTGGTTCATAGAAACTGTCTTCTTTGACAAATGTTTCCAACCACTCGAAGGCACGTCGGGTGTGCAAGTACAGTTTTTTTAACAGAGCTGGTTTTGATTCGTACAACCAACTAACCATAATGATGAATTGTGCATTTGCATCTACTACAGGGACACCATTATTGTCATAGTCAGCTACTATATTTCCGGACCATGATTCAGAAAATCTCCAAGGTACTTGGCCCTCCGATGACATATACTTGGACAATAGGACAACATATTCTGCCGCATACTCTATGTCACGATTCTGCAAACGCAATGCCATCACAATGAAAAAGGTTTCTCTAGTCGATATATATTTGGAAGATGGTGATGTATACCAACCACCATTTTTGTATCGGCTGTTCGACAATTGGACATCAAACGGGTCTGATTGTACTGTATGACGGAAAGTGAGAGAACGCGGAATACAGGCCACAGTGGCTCTGTATATTAGTAAAAAGGGAAATGTAAACATTTAGTTCTAGAAAGATGCTTTAATAGTATTCAATGTCCTACAAGACTGGATTCTTTTTTTCGAAAACGGTCACTGAGTCCATCGTTTACCACAAGAAAGACAATGGGCAAAAACGGTCATGGGTTCATCTGCACCGCGTGTTTGCTTTTCATAATAGTCAACTGTTCTTTTTTTACATTTGCCACAAACCAAAATGGACTTTTGTATCTCTGGAGCATACTCAATATGTTTGGGATAGGCTTCTTCCAACCACTCTTGTCGTTTATGTGCTTCCGTTGTCCCCATCAACCACAAGTCTGGGTCATCGAGCAGTGTTTCAACAGAGCTCTGGTCCAATGCTGAAACATTAGCTGTGTAGCCAGCACAAAAAAGACGAGCTGCCTGTGGAGTTGGCGAGGTGTTCAACACCAGTTCAGCGACCGGGTCAGGGAGTCTACTGGTTACATACTCTTCGACCATAGTGCTATTTGACAAGACCGCTTGCCTTTACGATTTTCATAAGAACTACATATTTGATAGTACTGTGACATCTACTGTCGAAAATCTTGGGGGAAACTATATTTCACAACATCCAATTCTATTCTAAAAAAAATATAATAGCGTGGAGGCAGCTATCTCATGTCACCATTCGACACTATAAACATTCACTCCTATCCGGTTAAATGTCACATATTACAAAACAAACGAAGGAGGAACTTGAAAAAGCAGAGCAGTTTAATAAATTGATGCAAGAAGTCGGTAAGGCAAATGCTTTTCAAATTCAGATGCCGGATGATTTTTTGGATACTGCCTATGATTGGTTTATAAGAGAAGAAAAAAAAGCAAATATTGTCTTTGTGAGTAGATATTCTGGTTTTGGAATTCTGACATTCGAAAATTATTTACCATCTAATTTAAAAAAATTACGACATGAAACAAAGGTCGATTTTTTGACTAAACTTTTACATTTGGTTCAAATGAGGGACAAGTTATTGAAGGAAGTGGATTCCGGAAGACGCACTTTGGTGGATGCTATAGGATGGATGGATAAAATATTTAGAAAGCCAAAATATAATATAAAAATACTTTTTAATCTTTAAAAAATTCTTTCAATCTGTTTCTTGTACATTACGATCAATACGAAAGTAGATTTCGTACCATTTATGACTACCTATTGTATACTCGCCTGTCAATGCTTCTTTCGGTATATTGTCAAAAGCTGTTTCTTGACCAAAGCGTACGTAGTAGCCGTTATCTATCCGGGGTCTCTGTTGTATTGAAGACCTCTCTGTGATGGGAAAGATGGGTCTTTCTAATTTGATTAGTTGTTTGATAGTATTCATTGTGTCTTTCGAGTGTTTTGTGGACGGTACAAAATGGTAGTTGCCGCGAGCCCATTCATAGATGGAACATCCGTATGTATTGTTTGTAATATATGTAAAATCCAGAAATCCTTGGTCAGCAAAAACATCTGTCATGCAGGCTATGGCATATTTGTAAAAAGTGGAAGAATGTTCACATTGCAGCGACATGTCAGGCGTTGTTGCTGAATCCAGTTGAGGACAGTGTAATTGTTGTACGAGACGATGCATTTTGACAACATATCCTGGATTTCGATTGGTCACTACTGGATATACTTGACCAGTGCCTTCTAGATGCAGCAGTGGCAATTTCGATTCACAGGCAACTTTGGGCCATTTTTCGTACAGTGTTGTTAAAGAACAATTGTGAACAAGTAGCTTGCTTCGCCAAGCATCTCGTGGATGTAGTGCTGCCCAGATATGATTTCGATAGGGAGCATCGTAGGTGATATATTTGCTGTGAGCACTGGAATCCACAGCACCTTGTTCAATAGTGGGAACATAAAGATGCAATACTGCCGACATAGCTGACAAAATATCTGCTGTCCCTGGCTGCACCCACTTTACAATTTCTTTACATTGTTGATATACTTCCCTAGCAAAATCTTCACAGTCACCAGTAAAAGAGCTGCCGCCGTCAGCAGTAGGTTCTCGGGGAATTTCCCATCGTTCGGTACCCACTGGCGTCGGCGTTAATCGGACATCAGGAGTATAGTTGATGCTCACCTGTGCATGCATTGTGACTGCATCTGAGATTGCTACCAAGCAGCGGAGATGTTTCGACTTGACATTGCCTGAGGTCAGCATATCACTAATGTTGTCGACGAATGTGTTTTCAGAGATGACATTTCTGGCCAATGCCACTTGCAGTTGTTCTTTGTGTGTACGCAGCGCCGCTTCTTTGTGACAACCTAAGCAAGTGGGTATGAGACAAAAAGCTCCGGACGGCATCGTCGTTCCAAGATGATTTGTATAATAGGGAGAATGGACCCTGTCCAATCCCTCTACAATTGACATGAGGCCATTTTTTCCAAATCCTTGTATCCATGTCAAATTAGCTTCACTGGCCTCTGCCAATTGTACGTGTGTATTATTTTGCATGGTGTGTACTGTCAAAGGAGCTGACAACATGGAAGCTGGTGCTGGACAGTTGAATTCGATTGAGACCTGACCTGTACAGACTGGTGGCCGAGTCGAAGCATCATGAACATCAAATGTATATTTCTTTGGTCGACATTGCGACATATCCACTGCAAACGACCCCAAAAACTGGCTCACACTCTGGTTGTCATCGTTCATTCGACTGCAGAACAATTGACACACAAAAGCAATTTCTGAAGACTTGTCCAACATCTGCAGAGATTGTTGGTTCGGAGTTGTGTCAGAAACGGTCAACATTGGTGGTTCTGTTGGTACAGACAGAAAGAAAACAGCAAAGACATTTTCAGCAAAATAGCTGTGAAGATTAGTGACTTTGAATTTTACTACGTTTGAGGCCTCCTTCATCTATTGAAAATCTCTTTCTCTTATATAGTCCTCGATAGTGGCTACGCTGCCACAGAAATTTTCGCCGTGTTGTCAGATTGGTGAAATCAATGTTCATAATTTTCTGATTTGCAAAAAAGGAATGCATTATTCGTATGGAACTATTGTGTTCTAGCCATTCTACTATTCGTTGGTACCAGACATCTGAACCAATCTGCTCTTCAAACTGCAGCGCCCATTGTAACAAATGATGCAACGCCAGCTTCTCACGCATGCTGAGCGAAGACACATTGACAGGGAGTGACTTCGCCCGTCGCAGCCATGCTTCTTGGTCGTGGTAATGAACGCTACACGTAGAACGAAATGCTACAAAAGAATGAGTCGATAAGTATTCGGAAACTGAATAGTCAACTACTGCAGGGAAACTTTTCATCACTAAATGTATAAAATGTGTTGGCGATCGGTTTATAGTCACTATGGTTTGTTGATGGCTTATAGTAATTTAATTTTAGTTAGGTTTTGTTGTTATGGTTTAGCTAAGTTGACCCCCGACACGATATTTTTCATACTCCATGTCTTTCAGGAACGCGTTCTCACCGTTGCGCACTGAGCGACAACCTGGGTAGACGTTAGGTCCCCAGTGACCTGTATTCATTGTAAGTTTGTTAAACGAATCCTTCTTACTGTCGTAGGACAGTTGATGTCCCTGGAAACAGACAGTGTTGAGATGGCGGACAGGTGCCAAAAAGTTGTCGGGATTGCCGTAGTTTTGAAGACGGTCAAAGCCAAGAGCCGAACTGTACAAATCAGCACCAGGATAATGCTCACCGTCAGCTGACAGAGTAGTGTTACCCATATTGAGTACTTGGTTCGAATAATGACCGCTAATGTCCAGTGGGTTTTGAATCTCTGGTTTACCGGTACCTGGAATCCAGAGTGGGATAATATCACGTGAGAACGAATCTTGTGCAATTTCCGAGAGAAAATCACCAGCATCTCCATGACCTTCAAAGCAATTGCTGCCTTCTCCAGACACATAGGAATGTGCAAAGATATCTTCTGCAAGAATGATGTTCTTAGGCTGTTTGACAACAGATTTATGGTAAAAGGTATAATGACCAATGTGAACTTTATGGATGACATCATCTGTGAGCATGAAATCGTGATGACCGTGGGCAGTAAAGCCAGTGTCGAGTCCGCCTTTCATCAAGATGGCCGAAGCCATATTGTAGGTCTGGAACGGACGTAGCAATAGAACAGTTCCTGGTCCGGAGGTGTCTATAGCTGGCTTACATGCAGCAGCATTTTTGAATGCAATCGCTTTGCATTTTGTAAACTCCATGCGTTCAAAGTTGTCGGTATCCATCGAATAGATAAAGATATCACGTTGTTCACCTGCACCGTCGGCTGGAAACACAAAGAACTCCCCAATTTGACGCTCTCTGACTAGCAAGTCACGTGGTTCACCAATGAAATCAATATCAAATGGGCGTGTTTCAAAGACTTTACTACCACGAAAGGAGAGCAAATTTCCTGGTCCCTTTTCGAGATTGTCAGCTGCACCTGCACCTTTGCGATAGAATTCGACTTCGGCCGACGGCACCATGGTCACGTAAATGGACATTTTACTGGGCAGAATCCACACATTGGGACTGACACCTTCGTATTTCATCTGGTCCTTCAATTCGGCATCCAACAAGTACAGACCACGTTCCTGTTTCTGAACGACGGCCCAGCGACGCCGCTGTTGACGCAACAGCTGGCCAGGACGGGTGACAGTAGAACCATGTTGTCTATCCCATTCTTTGTAGTGGTTCTTGCAACTCAAGAGGGCGTGGATAACTCCGTGATACGCTGTTTCGTTGACAGAATCTACAATTTGACGCAAATTCATTAGGTAATGTTGTCTGCCTTGGTCGGTTTTGTAAAAACCATGTTCAATGATAAAGGCCAGACCTCTGCGAACTAAGCGGTCCGACCTGGATTCACGTTCAGCAGTCACATATCGAGGAACACCTTGGTGAGGTTCGAGGTCCATCAACGTTTTATTGAAGCGAAAGATATCCCACTTGACTGAGAGGTCTTCGGTCAACACCCATGGGAGTACATCAGAAGTGTACCAGGCATCATCTTCAGTAATGAGGTAATCAAGGACTGTTTCGAGATGCTTATTTTTACCTGCATAGGCTTTAGGTAAATTAAAAGTTTCGTGAGCGAACTTATCTTCGGCTAACATTTTGGAATATTGTGGTTCGACAGAGCCAAAGAATGGTTGCAGTGCATGATTAGGACTTCCAGTACCGACAGAGCTGAGATTTGTTGTATCTTCGTATGACATTTTATTAGAAACATTGGGTCTTATATACTGCTTTTTTATTGTCCCAAAACGACAAAACACTTTTTACAAATATAAATTCAGATGTATTTTTTTAGTATTTAACTACGTATCGGATTTTGAAATGGGTCTACTCTTTACAAAATTGGAAGAACTGTGGGCTTCGTTTCAGCGAGACAGTTGCATACTCATTCTAGGCTTGGACAATGCTGGTAAAACAGCTGTACTATATGCATTGAAATTGGAAGAACCAGTTGAATATACCATCCCAACACTGGGCTTCAATTTAGAAGAAATTAAAATGGGCAATGTCAACATTAAAATGTGGGACATCGGCGGTCAGACAAAAATTAGAGAACTGTGGCCACATTACTTTGAACAAGCAAGTGGTATTGCATTCGTTGTGGATTCGAATGATATTGATAGATTAGAACTGGCCAGAGACGAATTGCATGCATTGGTTGCCAACAAAGAACTGGCAGGAAAACCATTTCTGGTCTTGGGTAACAAGCAGGATTTACCACAGGCAGTCGGCAGAGACCAACTCATACACACATTGGGACTTGATTTGATTCAAAGCTCACCATGGCATATCATTGCATGTTGCGCTCTCAAGAACTCAAAGCTGAGAACTGGCTTTGAGTGGCTGGCACAACACTGTTAAGCGATGGCCTCGGGGCTGGCACGGATGGTACAAACAGTTCGTTGCCAAATAGTCTCTGAAACTCGACTGCGGTCATTCTGCGCCCACCGTAAGCCGGTGAAGACGGGGAATAACGTTCCCAGGGTGAAAAAACATGTTCAGTAATGGATAAACCCTGCTGTTCGTAAGCCATACTTTCTGAACACGAGTATAGCATGCGGAAAAAAAAAACATATTCCATATACTGCGAGAATTTTTTCAATGAATTGACTGGACCAACTACTGTTCCTTTGACCGGATACCAAATGCATCTATAAAAAGGTCAGATATCAATAAAGATACAAAATTTCGTCTTTTGATAAATTTTTACAGTACAAAGGTGTTCAAGTCCAAAAATCTACTTGTGAGCAAGCAGTCTCTTTTCTAAAGATGCACGGCACTACTTATAATGTATCTGACTACTGGTGTACAAAAGAACGCGATGCATGGTGGAAAGCCATAAAGTATGCAGAACTGGCTGAAATGGAAGAACAGTCGCTTCATGAGCGCTGTTCTGCTGCCAGACTTGGCCGTCTACAATGGACGATATTCCTACAGCATGTGACACCCTGGCAACCACAAGTACCAAGGTTACCTGTTGATTAAGGCACCAGCTGAACCAGATATTTAAAACATATGTTGGACCCGGCCGACCTGTTGACAAAAGACTACTGATGATACGAAATCCTGTTTTTGACGGCTTTGAATGTAAATGTTGTGGACCTGTTGCAGTCTTAGAGAAACATGTAATTGAACATGTGAAGCAAATTCTCAAAATACGACAGGCCACAGGGTTTCCTAGAGTGACTGAAAAGACCATACAAAAAGTGGTCCAGTGTTTTGTTGCCAGTGATAGTCCGACATACCATATTGTTTGTAATATGGATCTATATAGTATTGACAAAAAAAAAACAAAGGCTCTGTTAATAGGTGAAGGAGGATGATTGGACGATGATTCTACGACATTTAAAGGAAGTTACATTTATTTTTATAATATAGTTACATCTTTCACTATAACAACCCATGAATTGTTTTCTGATTGTTTTCTGAATGTATAAAAAATATATGTCTGGAGTAGTTCAGAAACGAAGGTTGTGTTTTTTGATGTATCGACTGACCAAAGCACCGACATAGAGAAACGGTGTGGTACTATATAAGTGCAGACTCTCTTTGTAAAATTAATGTCGTATAAATATTTCGTATCGCCTTCTACTTTGAAACAGACGGACAAAGCAAAACTGTTGCGATGGGCTACAAAACACCACATGCCTTCTGAGCCTGGGGTCGCCTTTGAGAGGTGGTTGGACGCCCTGCAGGGTGTTGGCAAAGACACCAAGGTCAAAGCATTGGCGTTGTCGCGTGGGTGGAACAGTGACCCAGCCGCCGCAACGCCGCACGACTTGGTGGCGGCAGAGGGGCGATTCGGTGTGCTAGGGTTGTTTGTGGTCGCCGCCGCTGCTATCCTTGCGGCCGTGCGAGGAGATATGCAAAGACAGGTTGTGGAGGATGACTGGAACGCGGAAGATGTAATTGACTGGAAATCTCTGGTTGACAGTCATAACAAAGCATCGGTTAACATTAAGAAAAAACAAAAGAAAAAAAAGAAAACAAAGAAGAAAAAGAAAACAAAGAAAACAAAGAACCAAACTCCCTGCAGTTACTGCAAACAGTTGTCGCTCAACACTGGCAAGTTATTGAACGAACTCAACGTCAATAAGTTGACCTTGCGTCAAATTGAAGACATAGATACAGAAATGTCCACACAAATCAAGGACTTTGTTGAAACATTGGCCTTAGAAATAGAGGTCATATTCAAAGGTGTGACACAATATAATGTTATCAATACGTTCGACCATATGTCTCCGATCATTGAGCGGTTCTTTTCAGAGACTATTTCTCAAGTTGCCCTGAAACATAATATTGGGTTTTTGAAAGAACTGCAAACGAACTTGGGCAACAAATCTTTGACTACTCCCAGCAGTTATCAAAAAATCGAAGATCAACTGAAACCTGTTATAGAAAAATTCATGAAGCAGCTTGGCTATACGGACGAACCGATCGAAACATTTGCGAACACCATTTTTAAGAATGTGAAAACAACATTTAGTAGCACAACAACGTTATCCAATTGGCTTGCCGATGCATCCCCCAAAAACATGCCAAGACAACATCTGATGGTGCCAAGACAACATCTGATGGTTTTGACAAGACAACATATCGGGTCCAAAATGGCAAACAAGAAAAATGCGAATTTCAATGAGACGGAATTCAATGACCTGTATAGCGTGATAATACTCGATACTGTGCTGGGGGCAAATCAATTATTGGTGACTGCGGAGGAACACAGTATTTTTAATAAAGTCAAAATTAAACCTGATAATTCAATGCATATTGCAATTATTGATGAGTATATGAAAAATGTTGATCGGTACACTAGCAAAATTAAAGACTCTGAACTTCGCAAAAAGATAGAACAACGACTACTTGGAAAGTCAATAGGTAAATACAAAGAAGGGACAGTTAACGAAGTGTTGAACATTGCTCGGGTTTTATCACCCATATTCATATCCAAATCCAACAATAATACACTGGAGGTGGCACACGACATGGTAGATAGACTGCAAAGAGTCATTAAAAGTAGATTGGATGAGGGTCCCACTCTTCCTATGGATTGGGTTCAGACTCTCACGGTTAGTGTCATAACTGGTTATTTGTTTCTGAAATTTTTACCTAATATTCAGGATGCGTTACGGAATACGGTGTCTGGTATGGCGTCTGCGTTATCGAAGTGTCGTTCGGTGAAGTGTCGTTCCAGTGACGGTTCTGATGTCGAGTCGGACGAATCTGTTGTCGAGTTGGACGGTGCTGATGTCGAGTCGGACGGTGCTGATGTCGAGTCGGACGGTGCTGATGCCGAGTCTGACGGTTATGGCGGCGAGTCTAAAACACGCGTTCGCCCGCAAGAGGGCGTACCAATACGTGATTTCAAAGCATACGTACTGGATGGAAAGGGGAAGACCAAGCTTTGGATAGAAGACGGCAATGACTACCGTCGGATAACAAATCGAGGGCATAAGGACTATTATATCCTGGCCCTCGAAACAAAAACGAAGCAGAGATGGCACGAGAAAGCCCACGAAGTGGGGAGAATCGATCACAATAGCTTCTTTCAAGCAATATGAATGATTACACCGGTAGTTTTGCAACAATAACGAATCACCATTTGGACGAGCGCAATGAGGAGGAATTTTGGAATCCACCGGACCCACATAGTCCAAGTAAACTCGAGACAGGAACATTATGTCACATACAATAATGATCAGATGACACATCAAAAATCGACAGGTTTTAGAAAATGTTGCACTACCGGGTCAATGGCATTCCACCATTCTTGTTTCTCCTTTGTCTCGTACTGTTGTAAAAAATGTGTCTGCTGTTTCACAAACCCCTGCAGAAATCCCTGCTGCGCTATCCAGATATAGACTTGACTGTTGACCAGATGGCTCTGCACAAGTCGCGGTGGCGGCGGAAAAGCACGGGCAATAGCAGGAAAGTAGGCACGCTCGGCCACAACCAACATGGGTCCATAGTGTTCGAGGAGTGCTTTGGGTGTCCATCCGTTATCACGATGAGCCACACATCCTGGACAGCAGAGCATATAGTTGTCGTTGCGCCAAAGTCCAAGGCAATCTTTGCAAAAATATTTATCCATAGTGGTTCGAATGGGATGCCTTTAATACCGTCATTCTTTTGTTGTCTCACAACTATAGTTAAATATTATTAGTCATGCATCACACTCCAAATTTGATGCTTTCATCTATAAAGACAACTCATTTTCAGTATCAAACATGCAAATCTTCGTCAAAACACTCACAGGAAAAACTATTACACTCGATGTCGAGCCGAACGATACGATCGAAAACGTCAAGGAAAAAATTCAACAAAAAGAAGGAATACCACCTGAGCAGCAAAGATTGATATTTTCGGGAAAACAGTTAGAAAGTGGACGCACATTGTCAGATTTCAATATCCAAAAAGAGAGCACTTTGCACCTCGTGCTCAGATTACGTGGTTAGAGCCTCTGAAACGTCCTAGTTCTCGAGATAATTGCAAAAAATTAATTGCTTAAATACATACTTAAATTACACATTATAAAATATCCATTCTCTAATCAAAGCTTGTTTATCTTTTGGGTCATATTTTTTACTCTTTTGCATATTTGACGTTGCCCACATCGGTTTCAAGTTTCTATACCATTCACAGATATATTGTTCAATTGGCCTAGACAAATCGAACGCATCTTTCGGAACAATATGGTCGACATGCCATTTCCCACATTGTCGAGTGCTATCGGTCGGACCTAAAAAAGATTTAAAGTTCTACCTGGAAGCACAAGTTTTCGCGCGCACGCAACCTCGCGGTGGGCTGACAAAGAAAGAGCAAGAAATACGGGCGTTTTCCCAAAAAGAATGAGTGGTGGACTCCTGGCAGTAGGGGAAGTCATACCACCGTCAAACATACCACCGTCAAACTGTAGTTGAACATATAAAAACATTAAGCCAACAAGACACGGACGTTCGTCGTACCTGTCAACAGGATGTAAACTAATCACTGTCCGAATTTGCCCATCCACGTTGGTTATCGTTCAAGTTTTCCTCTGGATGCTCTCTCCTATATTGCTCGGCTCTCTCCTCATATTCTTGCTGTTTCTTATTCTCTGCTTCTACCACAGTTATATATCTCAAACCATAATCAGTTAAACTTATAAGCCAGTTCTGAACTTTATCAGTACCGCGAACTGACTCTGTTGTTTCGGTATACGAGATCATCTGTTTACCCATGAAATCAAACAAGCCCTCTTCTGTAAGCAGCTCTTCCATAAGGTTTTTAAACAATGGATCAACCTCATATTCAGGTTTTAACATGTCCCCATGGCGTTCTACGGTATCTCCCACATCTGCCCAATTTTCTAACATCCAATTTGCAAAGTTTTTTATTAATTTTTTAACATCGCCACCATACCCTTCTATTATTACTTGTAATTCATCCTCATCAACATCAAAGTGTAACTCATATCTGTTGTCCTGGCCATAGGGCTTTAGAAAGTATTGAAGATGTTCAAAAACAATATCTGTTGCGTCGGTGTGTCCTTCGATTAATGAGACTGTAACGTAGAAAGTGGCCGCGTCTGCGTCATAAGGGTCTTCATCAGAGGATGATTCTTCATCAGAGGATGGTTCTTCATTTTCTTTCTTTTTTGGTGGTTCACATGAAGCGAATTGTTTAAAAGACATTTTATATAAAATGCCTTCCTATTTATATCTCCATAAAACTAATTATTATTCATTAAAAAAAAAAATTAATTATTTATTTTTCTAATTACTTGTCGGGAGCTCTTGATACGGTGATATATAATAAACTTTTAGTACAAAAAACCCTAAAAAGGAAAAGAGCGAAAGACAATACGATTGCCAAAGCAAAGCGAATGTGTAACCTATAAACAGAACCCCAACCCCATAATGTTTGAGTTGACCGCCGCTTCCACGAAAATCGATGCCAACATAGTAAGAGAGCGCAATATATGCTACTATAGGCATGATAACATGGACAATGAGTGGAAACCAAATCAAATCCATTGGTACGTCTTGAAATGCCGTGAACAATATCTGAATAAAAAATTGTAAACTATTTACTATCATAAATAATCCACATAAATGAATCAATTTTTCAAGTGTACCGATGTATGAACAAATCCGACAACCCTGAGGTCACTGGTACGAAATCAATCGAGGAGCAAATCGAGGAGCGGCGCGCTGCCGCGGAAGTCCATGGCACGTTAATTGATTTGTCCACCGAGCCAAAGCCCACAACAAAAAAAGAACTCCGTACATGGATTGAAGAGTACTGTCGCGGTGAGAAGAACCACGGAGAACCCAACACGTGGGACGTCACCAGCGTGACGGACATGTCGGAACTATTTCATGAACTGGAGACGTTTAACGCACCGATTGTTCAGTGGGACACGTCCCAGGTGACGAATATGTTTTGCATGTTTTGGGGTGCCACAGCGTTCAATCAGCCGCTGACGTTCGACACAGCGCAGGTGACGGATATGAGCAGCATGTTTTATGAAGCCACAGCGTTCAACCAGCCACTGACGTTCGACACGTCGCAGGTGACGGATATGGACGTGCTGCTGCTGGCTTACGACGTGCTGCTGCTGGCAAAAAATGAACACTGAACATTCACGTATAGTATTATGATACATATAAATACTATTCATTTTCTGTTTTCTTTGTAAGATTTCAGGAGGAAAAAGACAAAGAGGAAGGTAGATGTAGAGAAATTATTATCCTTTAATTATTTACGTATTGTTTGTATTCAGATACCTCAGATACCCTCTGTTTCTTTGCCGAGGATGTATTGTTTGTATTCACATACCTCAGATACCCTCTGTTTCTTTGCCGAGGATGCTGTCCCGGAAGCATCCTCGGCAGAACGTTTCTGAGACAAAATCTCGGTACGAATTTCCATCAACAATTGTCCCAGCCAGTCTTTGCCATAAATTTCGCCGTCCTTTTCTTTGTATGTCCAGTTATTACCACCGCCATTTCCTCTGAGTGGCATTTCGTGAAGCACTAGGCGACCAGTAGACAATAAAAGCGAACGATATGGTTCAATTGAATACTTTTCCCTCAAACATTCTTTCATTTTCGATTGCTTACTGAAGTCGGGAAGTTCCTCCACAAAGTCTATGGAATCCAGTTTTAGCTCCGCCATGACGGCTTTGCGACGTTTCGATGCAGATGGGCGGACCATCGTGCCCAAAAGCTGTGCCGCAATACCGCGAATAGGCTTGCCGTTGGCTATTCCACCCCTGGTGAACCAATAGTCCATTTGTTTTTGAGTCACAGGTTTCTTCTTGGTTCCTTTTGGATTTAGAATCTGGAGAAATTGCCAAAACTCTGGATTTTCACAGACCTCCAAACGATCAAACTTCGCCTTGATTTCGCTCTGAGTGAAGCGCATTTTCATATACTGAAATTCCACGCCACCGTAGAAGTTGGAAAGCTCACTAAAGCCGGGCGGACTTGAACGCTTACTATTGAAATTTATTTCCATCGGTTATCAATATATAAATTTGTATATAGTGTAAAATTTTGTTTTTTTTCTAAAGCCAGCAATCGGATAATACCAGAACATTCGTAACATATATTGGATTTTGTAGAAACATGTTACATTTCTAACATATATTGGATTTGCCAGCAAAAACGTCGGGAGACATTGTATTCGAGCGAAGCGCAGAACATTCGTAACATTTCCTGGATTTTGTAGAAACATGTTACATTTCTATGAATTTTTATAGAGTATATAAAGGTTTGTAAACACACTATATCATGACCACTGTTGAAGACTTGGCCATAGATGTGGGATTAGGAATAAATACACGTACAAAAAACATAGGGAATATACATGAAAATAAAGCTTTATATTCTTCTGCACTTCATCAACATGTTTTGCGTCGACAACATGTTCATTTATCCAAGTATTTTTGTCCATTTGGGGACCAAGTTCTGACATGGTGTGACCACCCCGATCCCACCGATGATGCACATATTTACCGTCAAATTGTATCTCATCATTGCACCCATTTTTGGCTCGGCGAAGCTCAGACATGTTTGATATTTACCACACAAAAAGAAAATATATTACATATGCACAACTTATTAGGAGTTCTATGGCTTAATGTCCGCTTTTGATTCCTTCTGTTTTCGATTTTTTTACGGGTATTTCTTCTATCTTCTCCATCAGTTTGGCCGTTTCCCGTGCATCTTTTTCTGCTGCTTCTCGTTCCGCTGCTTCTGGTAGTTGGTCCCAATTGATTCCCAGGGTTTCATACGGTATCAGACGAGACGTGAGTGTTTTTCTTACTTCCTTTGTTTGCCTCTTTTTATTATCTGTACCTCTATACTCCTCACCGCGACCAAAATTGTACTCACCGTTTCTGGACATCTGTCTGAATGTTCTAATATTGTTGATATTGATACCTGTCTTAAATTTACTTCCAAATAACCTATGATAATTTGCTAATAATTTTTGACCAGGAGATATTTTATAATAGGTAAAACAATTTAAAACCCCCAGGCTTACTGACAAATTAGGGTAAGGTCCGTACTTAACTATTGACAGTCTATCAATGGTTACGGCTCTATCAAAATCTATCAATCTAACATTCTCTTCAGAATCTATCATTATGTTTAGACAATTATAATCGCAATGGAATATCCCTACATCTTCATCAAGTGTTTTGAATAACTCCCAAAGTTGTTTTTGATGTTTTAATGATAATGTGTCGCCAGGGTTGTAATAGTCCACTAAGCGTGTCTTCAAAGGCAACATTACTATAAAAGACACTTCGTCTTCTCCTCCGCAATGCACGGCTTCTACAGGAACCGTCACTTTGTATTGGGACGCGAGTTGTTGAAGCCTTGCTTGATGTAAAAAACCCGGCCCTTTGCCATTACCCCCTTTACCATGTATTTTTTCTTCTTCCTGCTCCTCGGCCAAGGTTTGGCCAACACCACTGCCACAGTAAGTGCCTTTCTTTGCTACTTTGACGGCATAGTCTATTCCATCACAGTTAATTTTGATAGTAGTACCCTCTCTACCTGGTTTGCCTAATCTTTCAACCGTTTGTACATTCGATAAATCATCAGCAGGATCTAAAACTCGATCCGACCAATCTTGACCCAAACTCTCAATCAAACAGTTCTTAAAGTATTCAACTCTGCCGTATGTGGTACCATGGAATTGAATACTATTTAATCTATCGTCGCTCCATATATTGTTTAACTGGTCAAGAAAACCAACGCTTCTAGTTGACAGATATTTGTTGCGAACTAATTGATAAAAGACATTGTTATAAGGAAGCGTTGCCTGCAGAATTGGTTCGGTCTTTCTTGACGAAGTCTTTCTTGGTTCGGTCGGACGAAACGAAGTCTTTCGCATCCCAAATTTCGTCGGAGATTTGTTCCACGATACCTCTGTCACACGACTTGAAAAACTTTCAAGATTCAATGATGATTTTTTTGCTACGCGAGTTGTAAACAAAGACATCTTTTTTTTTAAATACTTTAGATTATTTATAGTGTATAACGCGAGTTGTAAACAAAACATCTTTCCGGTATTATGGAACTAAGCTGCTATTTCAAGAACTTACAAGTATGGGTATTAACCCAAAGCTGGTTACTCGAAAAAAATAAAGGTCGTATATGTTACGAATATACTTAAATTTCTTACACATATGAAACAACAACAAATTGATGACATCCGAGTCCAATTAGGAGTTCAAAAATAACTATTTTTTATGGTATAAATATCCCAGGAATGTATTGAAATGTCTGCTTTTGCACCAAAGAAGAAAAAGGCTATTAAAACCCCAGCCCGATATGAAAGCAAAACGGTTAATAAATCTACAAAGGGACATATATCTTTTCGTGACAAGGTGGAGATTCGTCAAAGTTCAGCCAAAGACGAACAAGGAGATACAATACCAAACACCGCCATCTGTACGGACCACGAACATTGTCCATTATTGAAAAGGATTTTTTTCGATACACTTCCAGAAGACATTTTAAAGAAAAACAATATAGACAAAAATATTGTCCGGGACAAATTAAAAGCAGCATTTACGGATGAGACTAAAGAAGATGCTGTATGGGTAATATCTTACTTGGAAGACAAAAAAAAATATCTGATTCAAAACAAAACACGCAAAGTTTTCCTTGGACCGCATGGATTGCAATTTCAACATATTTTTATTATTGAAAAAATAATAGAGATTCTTGAAAATATTAGAGATGAAGAAGAAAAGCCATCATCTAGATGTCCTGAGGTTGGATGTACCATTTCTTATTGTGATTCTATCAAACTCATTTTTTAAACAATATGTCTAGATATGTTACGAATATACTTAAATTTCTTACACATATGAAACAACAACAAATTGATGACATCCGAGTCCAATTCAAGTCGTGCGGAGCCGTCGTCCAGCAAACCGACAGTAACAGCATCTATCAATATCAAGTTGAATCTGGGAGATTGTTTAGAGGATGGTGGAAAGAATGACTTCATCCACCGCCAACAACAAATAGCGATTGGAATAGAAAATAGTCCTGAGATATATGATTATTATTTAGAAAATGACTGTTGGTATATGGGTTGTTATTTCGTAAACAATCCATTTAATAAAATCTTAAGTATCTATGAATTTGAAGAGTTGTTTAGAGATGTGATGCTTAAATTAGGTTTTAACGAAGAAGGGAAAAAATATTTCAAAGGAGATAGTTATGAACAATTATTTATTAAGATTGAAAAAATGATGGAGAGGCTCATAAAGACATTGGATGACACCAAAGGCGGCAAAAAATGGAGTTATAAAGAAGATAATATTGGTAGAATTAAATTAAATTTCCAAAAAATAGACCAATTTTTAAATGAAAAATAATAATTGATTTTTTGACAGTATATAAACACAATAATCAGAAGAAATGTCTTACGAAGATACAATTCATCTCAGCAGCCTAGGCAACAGACACGAGTTTTCGGAAAAGCCCACAACAAATTCTTGTTTGCCAAACGAGTGGCAACTGTTAATTCGTTAAATTTGTCCCTGGTTTGGCGTGGGTTTTTTCTTACCATAATCATCAACATCATTGCACATGTTTCGTGGTATACGTAAGTTTTGGCGTGCAAAACGGCATGAGGGATCATGTTTTCTGCATTTTCTACACAATCGGTGGCTCTTCTACAGAACGTTGCAAGCATAATACCTTTTTTCGTCAAATGTTCCGCTCCCCAAACCAAGTCAACTGCTGGATTAAACCCGTCGGAACGAGCCTGTGGAAACCCACAATAATCCCAGTAGATTATGTCGAATTTTCCCCCAATTTTGGAAAGTACGTGGGTAGTAATACCACAAACGGCATTGAATCCAATACTTCTTGCATAAGCGACAATACTTGGGTTGTTATTAAGAACCGTAATATTTTGTTTTTTCATACCACTCTCGTATAGCGCGGTTGAAGTTAAAAGAGTCTCTGCGTCAATCACGAGTGCTGAAGATGCATTTCTTGAAGAAACAAAACCATTAATCATGTTTTTGACATTTGATTTTTTATTAATTTCATAATTCATTGTAGATACCAGCCTGCGAGAAAAAAAAAAATAAAAAAAGTTAATTCTTGAACATTATCTATAAAAGTTCCTAATGGGGAGTAGATTGCAAAAAACAGGTCCAATCGTGATTTAGAGCCACTTTTGTCCACTTACTTGAAATTTTGATATATATTGTAATATTAAGTTTGGCTTGGAATTGGGTTGTTTATTTGTTAAGAGTCGTACTGCAAAATAGCAAGAAAAAACAGAATATTTTGGGAAGATGTTCTTCCGCCCAAAAGTGAAATTCAATAGTATAAATGTATATAATCCATGATTTATTATTGAGACAATATGTACACACAACACAAGTACACACAACACAAAGCACAAGAACCATCATTTTCATCGTTTTTGCATGCCCCCTACAGTGTTGTAGACACTCATGTAAAATTCGTAGATGGTACAGGTAACGAACACATTGCGCGTGACTATCAAAAAGAAGCTGTCCTGGCCATGCATGCCAAACGCTCGAGTATCTTGAAGTTTCAAAAAGCAGTTGTTCAGTTCCAACAAGAGTGCAACAAATGGAAACAAGGTGGATTTGATGTTTCAATGAATATTTCTTTGCCAATCAAGCAAGCAATTGTTAAAGGTGGTTATAAATTTTCCTTAAGTGTCCAAGAAGACCAACAAGTTGATGATAGCGAAATAGAGTATGGCGACGATTCGATGTGGTTTTACAGAAGAACGTTCTACACAATGACTCGCGAAAATCAAGAAACAGCAACTTTAATTGTAATTGAGAAATTCAGTCACAAGGAAAAACTGAAAAGAACAAACCCTGACAAATCGCCGCAAGCGATGGGCCGCATGTGAAGGGGAACCCAAAAAGCATTCTGTAATAAAAAATAAATGTGGACAATGGTCGAAACCAGCTATCCTACTTTATTGGTGCAAAACCTATTGGTGAAATAAAATGTAATTGCTTATTATTATACAATTTTACTTATTAATTATTTATTATTATTTGATCTGATTATGGCCTAATAGTTTATTTTTTGGCGGAGCCGAGGACCTTGGCCCGCTTTTTAACTTCATTGGCGGCTTCACGCTTACGTTTCTTCTTTAATCGTTGCTCTTTGAGCGTATCAAGCGACTTAACATATTTCGGACGTTTTGAATGGAACCGTTCAGCGGCATGACGCCAAGTAACATTGGAACTTTTCTTCCAATCATTGCCTGTTGCTTTATCTCCCATCACATACAGATCTCCTTCGACTAAATTATCAATCGAAACGCGTTCGCCTATAGGCTCTGAACGATGGTAGGCCTGATAATGAAGACGCAAAGGGAGACCAAATCGCATAGCGACTACGCCAGAGTTTATGGCGCTGGCTTCTTGTCCATATAGTTATTCCTCTGACCCTGGGACATATGTTACACATGGACATGGGGATGTGATAGCCGCTGTTTATAATTCGAAGCTTCGAAGGCAATCCGCTATATTTCCACCGTTTTGGTTATACGAACCGAAACACTCTACAAGAGCAAGTGGTGAAGAGGTCTTTGAGTTGGATACATTGCAAAAGGAGATGGTTATTGATTATTGTTTTCAATGTCCGGGTGATTCAGTCTCGAGTGCCGCATCAATGCAGTGTAGTACTTGTTTCGGTAATTTAGCGAAACCATATTTGAAAGAAGCAGTCAGTAAAGTAGTCTCGGGTAGTATGGTGGAATTAACAGACTGTGGTGAGGGTTGCAGCTTTCCCACGACTTCAGTTAGATATGGGTGGGAAAGCTTCGAGAATATGCAACTGAAGTCGCGGTGAGAAGAACCACGGTGAACCCAACACGTGGGACGTAACGCTGGTGACGGATATGCAAGCCATGTTCGTAGATACAACATTTAATGCACCAATCGAACAGTGGGACACAGCGCAGGTGACGGATATGAGATACATGTTTGCTGGTGCCAGAGCGTTCAATCAACCGCTGTCGTTCGACACGTCGCAGGTGACGGACATGCGTGGAATGTTTGAGCGTGCCACAGCGTTCAATCAGACGCTCGATTGGGACACGGCGAAGGTCACGAATATGAGTCGTATGTTTGCGGGCGCCACAGCGTTCAATAAATCCATCACAATGAACACATCGCATGTGACGGATATTCAGGGCATGTTTCGGGCTGCAACATCGTTCAATCAGCCGCTGACGTTTACGGACACATCGCAGGTGACGAATATGGAGAGCATGTTTGATGGTGCCACATCGTTCAATCAGCCGCTGACGTTTACGGACACATCACAGGTGACGGATATGAGCTTTATGTTTTTTGATGCCACAGCGTTCAATCAGCCGCTGGCGTTCGACACGTCGCAGGTGACGGATATGAGTGCCATGTTTAATAGTGCCTATGCGTTCAATCAACCGTTGACGTTCGACACGTTCCAGGTGACGGATATGAGTGGCATGTTTGAGGGTGCCACAGCGTTCAATCAGCCGCTTACGTTCAATACAGCACAGGTGACGAATATGCGTGGAATGTTTTATGGTGCCTACGCGTTCAATCAACCGCTCAATTGGGACACGTCGCAGGTGACGTATATGAGCGTAATGTTTGCGGGTGCCACATCGTTCAATCAGCCGCTCAATTGGAACACGTCCAAGGTGACGGATATGCAGGATATGTTTGATGGTGCAACATCGTTCAACAATGGAGGACAAGTGCTCACGTTCGACACATCGCAGGTGACGGATATGGATTTGATGTTTGAATACGAGGGTGAAGCGATATCTCGAACCAGAAATGAAGATGATACAGATTCAAAGACCGACGACGAGGGCAAAGAGGGCGCAGCGGTACTATGTACGGACGAAGACAAACAGTTGTGTGTGGTGTGCATGTTTAGCTGCGTCGATACTGTCTTGGTACCGTGTGACCATGCTTGTATGTGTCATCGATGTGCGAAAAGAGTCAAGGGGACGTCTGGAAAATGTCCTATATGTAGAGTTCCGATTGAGTGTATACTGTTTAATAAAATATATCACACTGGTATTAAACAATGAAAGTGGGAGGTAATGTTGCTAACCTATACACAGTGGTACTAATTCCGCGGTTTCGTTTGTCTGCAACTGACCGGTGGGTGCAACTGGAAACTGTAACTGTGCCACCATTGAATTGTAATCTTCTTCAATATCATTGTCATCAATATCCAACGGTTCTTGTGAAATGACATCGTTGATTTCACAAGCATCTTCAATCATCTCTGCTAACGTATCCTGAATAGCAGTCACGCGCTCCACTTGATTCTCCTTCAAAAAATGTTCAAATGTTGAGGTAGTATTTTGGATAGCCTTCAGATGCATCTTAGTCACATTCAGTGCTTCGAGTTGATACCGTTTTGACATGCAGGCAGTCAGTCTTTTTTCCAACTGTTCCTTGTGGTGACGGATGACACGAATAGAACGCACATGTCGCATGCAGTCTGCCTTCCAATTCATTTTGGAACGTGCTTCTAACTGTTGTTGACGAATCTGTTTTTCATATTTGCCAATAAGATGGCCCAATGTGACTTCGACTTGTTGCAATTCTTGTATACATTCGATGACTTGGGTAACTTTTGGTCTGAGGCAAAGATTTCCCATTGCAGATAGTTAGTGAATGAGAGTATTTATACACATATCAGTGAACAAAAAAAAATGTTATCTGTGAGTTTTTATCGACCGGTAGATTATTTTTCAGGTACGTTCAATCGCTTTGTCACATGGATGACAGCAGGTGAGTTTTGCCACTGTGAACTAGTTGTTCACAGCACACCAGATGAAATAATGACTGCTGTCAAATCCGTCTACCAGGCAGCTCAAAAAGGCCAATATGACACAGAAGATTGCAACAGAATCTTAGGTCAAATTGAAATGTATTTTTTTGACACTCATTTTCGAAAAGCTGCACAATCACAAGACAAAATGGCCCTTTCGTTCTCATTACTATGGGGATACCCTATGAGTGTCCGAGTCTTACAAGAAACAGCACATGATTCTTGGTTTAAAATACCAACGCAGACGGATTCGTATGCAACACTTGTCCCTGTCCCCGAAATCCCCAATGATAAACTACAAGAAACACTCCGCTTTTCCATTGAAGAACTGGGGAAAAACTATGACTCTTCTGGAGCATTATTCTCCTGGCTACCCTTCACCTCTTCAGAACATAAAAGCAGTCACGAATCCTATTTTTGTTCTGAATTTGTAGTCACAGCACTACAGAGAATCGGTCATTTGCCAAATGTGGATGCATTACACACAACTCCCAACGCACTGTATCAACAAATTGCTCCAAATTAACCGTATGGTGTATAAATACATTTCGGTCAAACACACATAATGGAAGACCCGGAAGAAAGTGCTGCCATCAAGATTTGTACTGTACCCTTCAAAATTAGAGAAAAACAATTGGTCTTTAGAGAACTCATGCAATTGTGCACCATTGTCATCTCCATACTTTTCATTATTGGTACCTGTATGATATACAGTCGCACACCGGTCCTTTACAATACCATAGATATTCGATGGTTTTCAATCGTGGCATGTTTGAGCTCTGCTGCACACTATTTGTTCTCATATCTGAATCTATTGACACTAGGATGGGGCTCATCAGACGGACGATTTTGGTGCGATATCAAAATTATGATAGTCAGAGGTTTTAATACTATTCGTACTATTTCGAGGTGTATCTCAAGTCCTATGCTCTATGTACAGTTTGCTTATTTATTGGGTGTTTGGTGTCCAACAACATTGCTATTTTTATGCATGTTGATTATACTCAGTGAATTGCAACTAGGATGGTCGGAGAATATAAACCAGTACGATGTGCAAACACATGACAAATTCCTTTCGTCAGACAATCTACTACTATTGGAAAGTGTGCACAAGTATCAGACAGAGTATCCTCAAAACAAAGTTTCATACATGCCCTTTGTAGTTTACTGCCAAATCAATATTGTAACCTGTACAATTCTACTCGTACAGCGCGAAGAAGTTGCAACAGGCGTGACATTTGCAGTGCCTCTGATTGTTATGTTGGTTTTGTACAATGTTTGTCTGCCCATCTTTGCTCATTTGGCTTATCTGAAGAGTGTGTGGACTTACTGCGAATATGAAATATATCGGTCACTACTAGATACTGTCTTTTTGACACTATTGACACTGTTTATCTTTGTCTAAGTTGATTCGAATTGCCTTTTTCTACGTTTTTTACTGCTACAATAGTAACAACACACTGTGAAAATAAAAACTAGACCAATTGCTATCAATACTGTACTGTTTAATTTTTGTATCGATGCTTCTTCAATATCCAGGTCACCTGGTTCTGCGTGACCTGGTCCGGTGTCTGTACAAACAGGGTCACCAACCAGAACAAGACCTGCATGATGCGATGCAATCGGGTCTGTATCAACATACATCCAAAACACATTATCATCCACATGCAATGTTGACGATTTCATATTATACAGTTGAACTGTTTTTAAATCGTCTTTGGTAAGAGGGCGACGCATAGTGCCATACTCTTTTTCAATTGTATTCACTATAAAGTCAACAACCTCAGAGTCAGTGACATTCGGAACAGCGGCCTCCGTCAGTGCATCTGGATCAGACCAATTCAACCAGTCAAGCGTATTTTCTGTACTGTTCAGTGCAGCCAGTTTCGACCAATTTGCCCAATTGTAATGTGTGATATCCCAGTTGGGGTAGACACCAGGGTCAAATTTATCTGTATGACCAATGACATATTGTGTTAAATCGACAGTCACATTGCACAACATTTTATAATAATCGAATATTTAAATACTATGTATTTGACAAATGTCCAATGCTTGTTTTCACACACATAATCCAAGAGGCACCAAATGCAGAAAAGCACAGTCCAAGTATCACATTCCAACAGGTGGACCATTTGTTGCATTAAAAACAGACAAAAAATACAAAGTTGTATATTTCAAATATGGTTCAGATAGCACATACAATGTCACATTCGTACAACCAAATACTTGGTCCTGTTCATGTCCTGATTTTACTCATCAATAGCGTGCAGCAAACAGAACTTGTTGCAAACATATACAAGCATGCATCGACAAAGTATTCCAAAATAACCGTGGTCTTTGGTTGTATGAAACATTTTTAAATAAACAGGTTTTAGAATTTTGAGTACTTAATACATAGATAATGTTCTAAATGTTACAACAGTTGAACCGACTACAGTATCCTGCTTTACCTCGTATACGCAAACAATTCTGGGATACACTTGTTAGCATTCTAGTTGTTGGTACATTGACCATATGCATTACCACTGGGACCACAACGATTCTCCAAGTGATTTCGGGACAGAGACCACAATAAAGAGTGTAGTAATGCCACAAGATGGCGGGAAGATTGTTCCCAGTATCCATAAGACATACACAATAACACTGTTCCATACTAAATTCTTATCTATTACCCGTTGTACATATTTGACAGCAGATTTGTGTCTCCAACCCTTGACAGTGTAGGACTGCTTTCGCCAATTGGACACTGTATCTCGGCCAGTCGTCTTTTGCATCCGCGGTAACTCTTTATTGATGTACACAATCGAGACAAACATCACGGTCAAAGTCACTAAAGTCACTATTGGATGCTGACCGAGAAACAATAATGCAAAGGGTGGAAACACAGAGCTAATTGTTTCAATGACTGTAAAGTAAATAACAAGAGCAGTTGTATTGTTGTACAATAATGGAATGGGCATACTTTGAACATGTCGTGCTGATTTGTGTGTCAGTGGTATAGTGACACACAATTTTTCCAACCATGTTACTAACAATATAAGTGCCAATGTCCAGACCAGTGTCAATGGCGTTAGCACTGACGTAACAATTTTCTGCGATGCAGAAGCAAAAATAAGTACCGATGATAATGAGATCGATCCAAATGTCTCTAACCAGACCAGTACCTGCAACAACAGGTACGACATACACAGTAATTGAAGACCACCCAGGATACTATTCTGATAACACCACTGAACACTTTGAATTACAGACAGTACAAAGCCAGCTACATATTGCTGACGCTGGCCGGAAGGAGAACTGTCTTTAACAAAGCCCAACAAAAACGAGGCAAAAACAAAGGGTTGTGTGCCCAATTGCATGAGAGTGCCTTTCGAACGAAAGGAGACGGTGGACTCGATGTCTTCTTCAATATTGCTGCCAAACAATGGTATCACTGAAAAGACCAGACATATGATTGTGACTACTGCAGTATTGAAGTTTTTTTCGCGAGCTGATATGCGCACCTTGACGATCCTGCCCAATAGTTTGTCCTCGAGTACTGTCAGAATATCCATTTCAGACAAAATTTGGGGTAGATGTACACCTCTACACACTCTCGATAATTGGATTTATATGTACTTAAGGAACAAATGAATCAGAAAATGACGATCCGTATCACTCGGGAAGCAGCACGTCAACGCAAAAAGGAAAAAAGAAAAAAAGGAAACTCGGAATGTCTTACTAATGGCTTCGAGTATCGACTTGAAAGACAGCATAGAACCAATGCTGAACTGCATCAATGCTGAACTGCATCACTCAGACAGTCTGTAACCTGTTGACCTTTAATTTGTTGAGTACTGAATGGTCGTAATTGTTAATGACGATATGATGTATGATGTGATATGTGATATTTAACATGTATCACAGTTTTAACATGTATCACAGTCGAGAGACTGCTCTGACACCTGTTGGGTCGTTTGTCGTTGGAAAAATGTCGAGGTACCAGACTACATTGCTTACACAATTTTCACACACTAGACCATTTTACTATATATACATTAGAAAGAAAACAAAGAAAATATTCTTTTTTTAAATATTTTTATCTAAAAACTCAACACTTTTTTACCACACACCCATTCCCCGTTTTGAAATGAAAAATTAAAACGTTTCAGAGGTTTACCAGGATTTGGAAACTTATCGATTTGTTCGACCATGATGGACGCTTCTGTCGATTCGACAACTATGGCATCATGCACATCAAAACCAGTGCGAATGGCTGCTGGACGACCTTTTAACGGTGGTAAGCAGAGACTCCAAGGTGTTGTGTATGTATTATCGAACAAATTCACAAAATTATGCAAGAGTGAATTTATAAACTTCGTATGATAACCATCGACTTTGCATTTTTTCAACATTTTAAATACTTTTGCCATTTTTTTTCTCTTTTCATAGTTGCCAGGAGATGGTACCAATGTAGTTTTGGTGGGCGGTGCTGGTGGTGCTGGTGGTGCTGGTGCTGATGCCGGTAGTGGTGGTGGCAGTGGTAGTGGTGGTGGCAGTGGTGGCAGTGGCGTTGCTGGCGTTGTTTGTGGTACTACCTGTGTTGGTGGTGCCGGTGCTTGTGGTGCCGGTGCTGGTGGTGCTGGCTGTGCTGGTGGTGCTGGTGGTACTGGCTGTGCTGGTGGTGCTGG
>Ga0233426_10000584_pt1 | contig 38207 bp, 31 predicted proteins | sample SI_118_April2016_6_FD_179875 | JGI IMG/M metagenome (GOLD analysis project Ga0233426, IMG submission 179875) | Seawater microbial communities from Saanich Inlet, British Columbia, Canada - SI_118_April2016_10_MG | ecosystem: Environmental > Aquatic > Marine > Inlet | place: Canada: British... | reverse complement strand
AAAATTTCTGAACGTCTTTTAAAACAGCATTTGCATCTTCAGCAGAGAGGACGGTTTCTTCTGCCAACCTTTCAAGTTCTAAATATGTTTTCTGAGGTATAATTCCCGCAAAGAGTGTTCTGGATGCACTCATTCCCAACGTTGAAATAAGCTGGGTCAGCATTTCCATTGACTGTTTGTCACGCGACATCTCATGCACAAGCTCCTGTTTCCAGTCATCACGTCCTACGAGCTGTTTGATGATTTCCTGAACGAGACGTTCATTTTCCTCGTTCACCATGGTACCGTTCACCTTATATTCCGGATGTCCGTTTCTTTCTACCAGCTTATCCAGTGGATCAGGGATTGAAACAAAACCCTGCTGAGGTACTGCCGGAAGTTGTGGAGTCTGTATATTAGGCGGCATTAGAGCAGGATATCCGGATTGTTTTGTGCTAATATCTTTGACTTTCTTTAGTTTCCACAGCACCCAGAAAAACAAAAGTATCAGAAAAAAAAGCATGCCTGCAAGAATTATTTCAATATCACTCATTCTTAACCAGAACGGTTCTGCTTGGAGTAACCTTTCTGCTTCTGCTGCAGCAAGTTCAGCTTCTGATTCTTCGCCTTCTTTTGTTTTATCATCTTCAGCTGCTGCTTTTGCCATTGGATCTGGCAAACCCTCAGTTTCTGTAGGTCTATTGAGTAGTTCCGGAAAAACTTCACTAGGCAGGATCGGTACAAAAATCAGCTCATCACCGCGTTCATAATCGAGACCGCTGAGGATTGGTACAATTTCTCCGATGTAGGAATTGACTGACGGTGAAACTTCTTTGTGCATTACCAAATCAACCCTCATTCGGGCAATCTGCCAGTACTTAGAGCCGCTTGTACTGGAAGGAGCATTCAGTTGTCCAAATCCTGGCAGGGTTTCGTTGGCCATACTAACCGAACGTTCTTCTCCAAACAGTTTGACACGTAGTACATAATCCTTCGGCTCAAGGTAATACTTGAGACCATTGCGGATTGCCTCTTCAATTTCAAATTGACGTATGCTGAGTGACTTTACACGTTCCTGTGCTTTTAGAGAAAATGATGGAGCAAGCAACATTAAGCTTATGCTGGAAGCTAAAACCGGCAGAAAAAATCTGCTGAAAATTTTGAATATTCGCTTGTTAAGTTTTGATTTTGTATTTGTGATCATAGTTACCGCGACAAACGCATGAGATATTTTTTAAGACCCTCATTTGTTGGATCAAGTTCAAGAGCATGCTGCCAGTTCTCTAATGCCATTCTATTCCAGCCCAGCCGGTAATAGATGGAACCAAGCATAGCAAAAGCTTGTGAAGAAAAAGGATTTATTTCAATTGCTCTGCGCAGCGCGGTTATAGCAGAGTCATAATTCTCGCTCATGTAAGCCTTTCGGGCCTGCAGTAGATAGCGTGTAGTTTCAACCCTGGCCTTCATGTCAATGCTCCTTAGTTCAGGATTTGGCTCCAAAACTGCTCCCAGATTATTATCCGCTGCCGATAGATTATTTCTCTGACCTTTTACTCCTGGTTCTTCATCATTGATTGAACCGTTATCATTATCTGCGTCTGCAAGTTCAACTGCGGCATTATTGAGTGTAGTTACAGAAGAATTTGCAGGTGTAGTGAAAGGGACATGCACCATTTTAAGCACATCTCTACCTGTTAGGTTGAGAAATTTTACACGATCATCCAATGTTTGGCGTAACACTTCCACATTGAAGAGTGAGACAGGAGTATTCACCACAGCAAAAATTGTTGTGTACGGTGTTACCTGATTCACAATCCCAACGATTTTCTTGGTTTGTGTCGGCACCCATACAATATTCTCGAATCCCGGTAATTTTATTTTTGAAATACTTTTATCACGTTTTGTAACAGGAACAGTTTCCAGAATATAACGTATACTGACAGAAACACCTACATACTCTTTTGGTAATTTTTCACGGAAAATAACATCTAATTGTTTTTCTATATCTCTTTCAACTTTTCTCTGCTCCGGTGGTGGAGGTAGTCTTACATCACCTTTTTTAGCAGTACTTTGTCCTTCAGAACCGCTTCCGTCTCTAGTAAGGGCTTCTTCTTCATGTTCTTTCTTTATTTGATTAAAAGGTACAGCAAGCAGTTCTTCCAGAGATTTCTTTTTTTCTGCGGAAGCTGCTGCTTTTACCGGTGATGGATCTTCCGATTGTGCTTGGTCTGAATTACTGATACTCTCCTGTGCTCCTAACTTGTCAACAAATAAAAAGCTCAGCAGACAGATAATCAGCAGGGTGTATAGAGAAACTTCTGCACCAGAAACTTTGACTATTTTCATTACCTACTCCAGATTTTCCAGCATTTGACTTACCTCTTCATCTTTTGGATCTAAACGTTGAACATGCTGCCACATTTCGAGAGCTTCATCTTTTTCTTCAAGGAGGAAATGTAATGAGCCTTTCATTTTCAGAATAAATATTTTATCCGAACGCTTCACGGCGACTTTCAGACCTTTTGCTGCCCATTCTAAACCTGCAACGTAGTCACCTGTCTGGAAAGCTTGAAGTATTTTTACACGATATTCCTTAAGCGCACCACGTTGTTCCGGTGAAAGAGAGTTGTCGGAACGCTCGGGAAAATTCTTACGGATAATTTCCAGCGAATCTCCACGTTGTTGATCAAAGTTTATGGCCAGCGGGACCGCTTCTTTCAGAAAAGTATCAACAGTAGGAAGAACAGTTTCATCTAGCAGTAAATTTATCGACATTTTTATATTACTAGCAGACGGTGGTGTGCTTTTAGTTTCTTCGTTGCTTTCAATCAATGAAAAATTAACATTTACCACAAAGTCAGATTTGGCTACATATTTCAACAATAACTCATTCAGTTTCCTTCTGACAATCTGTTCTTCATAAGGTGCAATGCTGTCTGAAAAAGGTTTTGGAAAAGAAGTTCTTTCTACAGTGACAGTATCTCCACGCTCAGCAAGATAAAATTCCTGAGCAGGGATTAGTTTCATTAAAAATTGTTCTTGAGTTTCAGGCAAAGTGTTATCCAGTAAAACACTTACCTGTACTGATTTTAAGGCTTCTTTAAGTTCATGGTTACGTTTTGCATTTTCATTAACATCGGCATCCTCGTCTGCATTATCATCACTGGTCTCTGCTTTTGTGTTCTCAGTCTCAAGCGGCAGGTTTTTGAGTTGAACTTCCTGGAGTAGTTTTTTGTCCCAATTAATTATTACAGAAACGTTAAAACGTTCTGGCGACAGATAACGTGATAGTAATTGATCAATATCGAGTTTAAGACTTTGTTCAAAGGCAGCGGTCTTCAAACTCAAACGTTTACTGGTTGCATCTTGGAGCGGTACTGCAATGACAAAATTAGGACTGTCAATAGTATGGATTAAGTTTGACTGCAGTCCTCCACGTTGCAAAACAACACGTAGAATCCTCTTGTTGCCCTGTGTCTCTTCTATAACAGTAACTGAATTTTTACCTCCATCAGTCCTTTGATTGAAAAGCACTTTTTTCTTCACCGGAAGTTCTGCTACAATGCCTACAGATTCTTCCGTCGTAGCGCAACTGCTGAGTAAAAACACAAATAAAATGCTTACAACAAAAGTAAGATGAGTTAATAAACGTATTATGCTGTCATTATAAAATTGTTTCATGATAAGCGTAGATCTATGAAATACGTAATTAAAAAATTAAAATTTCCAGCCTATGGAAATAATTGATGCTCCTGAGGCAGTGGCACTTTCGTCAGTTGTCAGCATTGACAGGTAATGGTAGTTAAGTGTCAATTGTTCTGCTACAGAAAAGCTGAAACCTGTCTTGAAATATGACGGATTATTGAAAGGTGTTACTGTCATCATTCCTAAACCAGCAAGAAGAGAAAATGCTACCTGCTCTCCACCAAAGTTAAAAACGTCATAACTTATTGTTCCGTCTATCAAAAAACCTGTGATTGATGACTCATATTTATCTGACAAGTTCGAGTTGTCATCACTCAACATGGCACCGCCGCCGGAAAAACTCCAGTCATCCGTAAGCCGCACCAATTTTTCTCCTCCGAGTACACGTGCCTGATGCTCAACAGTGACAACGCTGCCTGAAGTTGTGCTTGTGAAGGTAATAGGTACACTCATCTTACCGTAAAAAGCGTGTATGTAAGATCCAGTTTTAGGCGGTGTTCCTGTAACTATTTTAGAAAAAACAATTTCGCCTCCTTTTGCTTCATAGGCATTAAGTGAGATTGAAAGCTGCTCGCCTTCACTGGTAAACACTGCAATATCAAGAAAGCCCTTAACATTTAGTTCTTTGGCAACATCCCTGCGATATTTGTCGTCAGCGATACCGCGACTGATTTTTAGGAAACTACCTGAAATGTTGGTGCGGATCTGACTGCATGATTCGCAGACGCTGACTTTCAACTTGATCAGACTGGTGAGTGTCTGCTGTAAACGTGCAGTAGCGACTTTGCGAAAACTGGCAGGTAGAGCATCTCCAAAAGAAATACTTGAAATAGCGACTGAACTGATTTTTGTCTGCATACTTTGTACGGATTTCACCAGACTTGGAGTAAGTTGCTCCAATTGGGAAATCTGCCGATCTTTCCAAAAAATAGGTTCTGCTTCTTCTACTGCCGAAACAGTTGTCAAACTTAAGGCGAAAATAAACTGCACCAAAAGCAATTTACGTGTAAAATTTATCATTTGATAATTGTCAAAAACTTGGTGTGTTTTTTGCTGATTCTCATATAAGAAAAATTTATATAGGCTTAATAAACTTCTGCAACCTTCCTGCCAATATAGTCAAAGTACAATGTTGAACCGAACAGTTCTTACAGAAAAAGATCAAATTACGACTTTGAAAGTAATTGATGAGTTGAGGCATGTAGAAATCGAGCAGGAAATGCAAGCTATTAAAAAAAGATTGGCTTCTGCTAACACGCGAAAGGTTACTCTTAATTTGGATAATTTGCAAGTCATTAGCAAGGACACGCATGAGCTTTTGGGGTTAATTATCAAGCATGTCCGACTACAAAACATTCCCATTTCCATAATCGGAAGTTCACAAATGGATCCTGGAATTCTGCTGGGAATCTCAGAAGGCAGGCCTCAAATAATTGAGGAGCAGAGTCCGGCAAAAGAAACTTTCACGATTAAGCCCAAATATTATTCTCGTTTTTCAGCACCATTCTTTTCCAGTGATCAAGATAACGTGGTGTTTAAGAGAGTTATTCCTGAAACTGTTAATCCGCAAAAGTATGTAGCGGAAAAACCTTTTCTAATTGATAAACCGGAAGATGTTGAGATTATCTTGCCGAAAGATGTTTCTGATAAATATTCGCCATGGTTCAAGTTTGGATGGCTGCTGATTTTATGCTTCACTGCTGTTGCATTGGCTTTATTGTACTTTCTCTGGCCATACTATCAGTCAGGTAAAATTCAGCAAGTTTTTTTAGCAGACAACAAGACACAAGTAGTGCTTAACACTGAACCGGTAGAAAACATTAGCATTCCGGAAACCCCCATGGTTTCCCTGATAATGGCGGTCAAAAGTGGGAATAAGCCTGCTGTAGAGCAATTACTGCTTTCCGGAGCTGAGTTGGAATTAAAAGATCAACAGGGTTATACTGCATTTATGCATGCAGTCAAAACACAAAACGCAGATCTTGTGAAATTACTGGCGGAACGTGGCGCTGAGGTAGACTTAATGGATGAATTTGATGACACCCCTCTAATTTGGGCTTCATCCATGAAAAATAAGGCAATTGTTAAATTATTGTTGGAGCACGGTGCAGATCCAGATAAAGGAGATTTTACACCTCTTATGTGGGCTGCTTTTCATGGCGATTTGACACTGTTAAATTTATTATTGGAATCAAGTGCTAATCTGAACTCACGTACTCAAGCAGGCTGGACTGCACTAATGTGGGCTGCGGAAAAAGGGAATACGCAGGCCATGTGGGAATTGCTGAGACGCGGTGCCAGAGTCAACATACAGAATGATAGTGGCAAAACGGCGCTGATCTTAGCGGTTGGTAGAGGGAATATCGGAACAATAGGATTATTGCTGAATAAGGGTGCTGATCCAACGGTGGTGGATTTTGACAAAAAAACTGCTTTGGATTACGCCGAAAATTTCCAGCATAAGGATGTAATTCGTTTACTGGGAAAAAAATTTTGAATAAATAATTCTAAATTATGAAAAATGTTTCTCTTGAAAACTTTATAAATGTGAGACCAACAGATTAACGGCCTCCCTTTTGCTCCAACTCTCTGGAATAACTACATCTGCGTAAATTTTGCTGGGCTCAACATACTCCTCATGCATTGTACGTATAGTAGCAAGGTATTGCTTGGTTACGGATTCAACAGACCGTCCGTGTTCAGATAAATCTCGTTTTAAACGTCTGATGAACCTCAAATCCGGGGGTACGTCTATAAATACTTTCAAATTCATCAAATCCCTGAGTTCTTTATCATTTAATACCAGAATGCCTTCCACGATCAGGATGGGTCGGGATTCCACTTTTTTCGTACTCGAATCTCTTAAATATTTAGTAAAATGATGAAATACAGGGATTTCCACATTTTTTCCTGAAATCAGAAGATTGAGGTGCTCTACCAGTAGGTTTATCTCCAAAGAATCAGGATGATCAAAATTGATTTTGGTTCGTTCCTCAAATGATAATTCAGGGCGATTTTTGTAATAGGAATCGTATTGGATAACAGAAACTTTTTCCGTACCTAACTGTTTTAAAATCTCTTTTACAATCGTTGATTTTCCGGAACCGGAGCCGCCGCCGATTCCCATCACGAAAGGTTTTTCTGTTGTCATAGGAAGTAAAACGTCAAATATAAATTTTGTAAAACATACGCAGGGACATAATCATCAGGAAAAATGCAAACCAGCGTTTGAGTTTGTCTTTATCAAGTTTATGAGCCAGTTTTGCACCCTGCGGTGCCATGAACATTGTTATTGGGAAAATGAAAAGAAAGCTCATCAAATTAAAATATCCGAAACTTAACTGAGGAAGATTTGGATTATACCAACCGCTGAAAATATAACCGATTGCTCCTGGTACTGAAATCAACAATCCTAAACTTGCTGATGTCCCAACTGCGCTCAGCATAGGCAAACTGTAAGCAGTAAAGTAAGAAGTGAAAAAGACACCACCGCCGATTCCCATTATTGCTGAAAGCAGACCGATCAGACCTGCTGCACTCCACTGCTTTGAAACTGCAGGTAATTCTTTAGCAAGTACGAAATTATTTTTCCGTAATAAATTTAGTGCAATCAACATTGTCAGCGTGGCGAAAACCGCTTTGAGTGTATCTCCACTCAAACTACCTCCAAGCCATGAACCAAGCAGAGCGCCGAACACCACCGGAATTGCAAGTTTGCGGAATAAACTAATGTTGCCTGAACCACGTTTGTAATGGGACCAGGCGGAGGTGATTGAGGTGGGTACGATAATCGCCAGTGATGTCCCAACTGCCATGTGTGCGGTGACTTCAGCTGAATAACCCAGTTCATCAAAGGCATAGAGTAAGGCCGGCACTAAAATGATTCCACCGCCGACGCCGAAAAGACCTGCTAACAAACCCGCAAACGCACCTGAAACAAACAGCAAACCCAACAGTGAAATAATTTCAGGATTGTTAAAAATGGATTGCATGTAATGTTGATTTATTTTTTTGCCGGTTTCTTTTTACTTGTTCCTTTCAAATTTGGAAAACAAATAGGCAGCACATCTTCAAATGTTTTCACAAAATGCGGTTTGATGCCTCTAGTTATTATTTCATCCAAATCTTCAAAATCTTTTTGATTTTCAGCAGGAAAAATTAATTGAGAAATACCGGTACGTCTGGCAGCAATTGTTTTTTCTTTTACACCCCCGATAGGCATGACCAAACCCGTGAGAGTTAACTCTCCAGTCATGGCAATATTAGGAATAATTGCTTCATTTGAAACCAGTGAGTGAAGTGCGCAAGCCATTGTAATACCTGCAGAGGGACCATCTTTAGGAGTAGCTCCTGCCGGTACATGCATGTGGACAAAGTTTTCTGCAAAGAATTTTTTAATTCTTGCATCACTACTGCCTTTTGAACGGATATATGTGTAAGCAATCTCAGTTGATTCTACCATCACTTCACCAAGTTGTCCCGTCTGCTTGAATCCTGGATTCTTTGCTTCCGCAAAAGATGCTTCTATGAACAAAGTAGCTCCGCCGACACTTGTATACGCGAGACCGGTTATGACTCCAACTTTAGGTTTTTTGTAACGAGTTTCTTCTGCGAAAGTCTTGCGTCCCAACATTTCAGGCAGATCATCTTTAGTAATCTTAACATTTTCAATTTCTTCCTCTACAATCTTACGTGCGGATTTTCTCATTATTTTTTTAAGATTGTTTTCCAGACTTCTTACACCTGCTTCTCTGGCATAACCATCAATCATTTCACGTAGAACAACTTTCGGCAGAAAAAACTGTGACTTCTTGAGTCCGTGTATTTTAAGTTGTTTTGGTAAAAGATGTTTACGGGCAATTTGCAGTTTCTCTTCCAGAATATAACCTGAAAGTCGGATTACTTCCATTCGATCCAGCAGTGCAGGTGGAATTGTGTCTGTTTGGTTTGCAGTACAAATAAAAAGTACTTTCGAAAGATCAAAACGTACATCAAGATAATGATCAAGGAAATCTTTGTTTTGTTCAGGATCTAATACTTCCAAGAGTGCAGATGCAGGGTCTCCCTGAAAACTTGCACCGATTTTATCTACTTCATCCAGCATGATTACTGGATTAGCCGTTTTAGAGGTTTTGACCGCATTAATAAATTTTCCGGGAAGCGCACCGATGTATGTCCGGCGATGCCCTTTTATTTCAGCTTCATCACGCATTCCGCCTAGAGAAAAGCGGTAAAATTTACGTCCAATTGCTCTGGCAATAGACTGACCCACAGATGTTTTTCCTGTTCCAGGAGGACCTACCAGCAAAACAATTGAACCAGCAAGGTCTCCGTTTATGATCCCCACAGAGATCAGTTCGAGGATACGGTCTTTAACATCCTTTAAACCATAGTGGTCACGATTTAGAATTCTTGCTGCACGCTGGATGTTGAATACATCTTTACTGTAAATACCCCACGGTAAAATTGTCAGCCAGTCCAGATAAGTTCGGGTAACATGATATTCAGGAGATGAAGGTTCGATTAAACGCATTTTATCCAATTCTTCTTCAATACGCTCTTTTGCTTCTTCACTAAGTTTTAGTTTCTTTATGCGTGCTTCAAATTTTTCGGTCTCACTTTCTGAACCTTCTTTTGTGATGCCTAACTCTTTTTTAATTTCTTTTAGCTGTTCACGCAGGAAAAATTCACGCTGTTGTTGAGACATACGATCTTCTACACGCTGAGAAATTTTTACCTGAAGTTTTGCAACTTCTAGTTCATGTCTCAGCAAATTTAAGGCTTTTTCAATGCGTTCCTTGATGCTCATTGTTTCCAATATTTCCTGCAATTCTTTTCCGGATGCAGTTGTCATGGATGCCGCAAAGTCAGCAAGTGTTGCAGGATCTTTGAGGTTAATACGTCCCATCAACAGACCTAACTCTTCCTTGAACAATGGATTTAGCTGAACCAGTTCTTTAATAAAATTGATAATTGAAACGGAAAAGGCTTTTAATTCATATTCAGATTTTTGGTCTTCTGTATCCTGAAGATATTTTACTTTTGCTCTGTAGACAGGATCTTCTGCAATTATTTCAAGAATTTCAAATCGCTCCATGACCTGCACGATTATATGCATCGGGTCATTACCATGCTTTGATGCCTGTACTATCCTGCCAACTGCTCCTATATTTGCCAGTTTGTCCGGAATGTTTTCTGCTTCTGTTTCTTCATTCTGCACATCAGGTTCATAACTGTAAACCAGACCAACATATTTCAAAGGTCCTTTTAATTCATCCTCTAATACTTTTTCCAGTTTTTCATCAGAAATGATAACCGGCAGCAGCATTTTTGGGAAAAGCGGACGATCATAGAGTGGCACAATTAGCAGTGAATCCGGAAAAACATCTTCACTAATGACGAGTGCTTTTTCTTCAGTGATTGTCTCTAAACTGTCTCCATCTATTTCTATTACTTCCTCTTGAGGATCATCATCGGTTTCTAATTCAGGATCAGGAGATTTACTCATAGTTTTTTTTTATTTTTTTTATTTAATTATTGCAGTTTAGGAATAGTATTAATTTTATTCCTGCGGTTTTGGAATTGTTCCAAAGTCTGATCACCATTATCCAATATCGGAAGAGGATGGTCTAGCCAGAAATTACTGGAGACGAAATTATTGGATCTTTCTCAATGAACTAAGAGCAGGTTTATCTATTGGCTTTTATCCGCCAATATAGCGAGGAATGTTAGTGAAAATGCCGGACATGTAGGTCGTTGCCTGTGAGAGGAACCAGGGGAAAAGGAATGCTAAAACAGCCATCATTGCACCCATTTTAGGAATGATAGCCAATGTCTGCTCCTGGATCTGAGTAACCGCTTGGAAAATTGAAACCAGTAAACCCACAACAAGTGCGCCAATCAGCATAGGTGCCGCAAGCAGGGTAGCCATCCGCATGGCTTCAATCATGATTGAGACTACTATCGCTTCTGTCATAAATTTCTTGTAATTAAAATGATTAAAGAGAGTTAGAAATCTACAAAACTTTTGACCATTGAACCAAGAATCAAGTGCCAGCCGTCAACAAGTACAAAGAGCATCAGTTTAAAAGGTAATGAAATCATCACCGGTGGCATCATCATCATACCCATTGCCATCAGGATTGACGCTACAACCATGTCAATCACCAGAAACGGGACATATAATAGAAATCCGATTTGAAATGCGACTTTAAGTTCACTAATTACAAAAGCAGGAATCATCACCCAGATCGGAATGTCATCGATGTTTTTCGGACGTTCTATTTTAGCAATACGAACAAACAAAGCCAGATCTTTTTCACGGGTAAATTTTCCCATGAATCGTTTGATTGGTAGAGCAGCACGATCCATAAATTCCTGCTGTGATATCGTCTCTTCCAAATAAGGCTCAAGCGCTGCTGAATTGACTTCCTCCCAGACAGGCATCATCACAAACAAAGATAGAAACAAGGCCAGTCCAATCACGATTTGGTTAGACGGTGCCTGTGGTGTGCCGATAGCCTGACGCAAAAATGACAATACAATCACAAAGCGTGTGAATGATGTTGTCATAATCAAAATGGCCGGAGCCATTGTCAGGACTGTCAGTAAAAATACAATCTGTAAAGTGGTAGCTACCTGTTGTGGTGAAGTTGCTGAATCAACAGAAATATTGATTCCCGGAAGCGGAGATTGTGCATACAGAGGCATCCCAACACTACAAATTGCCAACAGGAAAAAACTGCGCAGAATGAAGCTCATGCTTTCACAACTGCAAACCGATTGCCAACCGCCAGAGAAACAATTATTGCTAAACTCTGTACTGTCTTCCTCTTTTATTTTTAATGCTGAACGAGGCATGTGATTATTTGATGGGCTTTAAGAATTTTAGACGTTCGGATAGTCTATTTGCAAATTCCTGCATCATTTTATTACCATGCAATATTTTTCCAGTTTTGTCTGCTGATTTTGAAAAACGCATTTTGCTTTTAACTTTAGAACCACCATTTTTATTATTTGACTCAGCGAGGCTAATATTATCGCTAGCATTGGGTTTTAGAAAAACACCTTTTTCCTGCCCTTCCAACTCCATAGATACAGATAAATCTTCTTTCTTTGACTCATTCAGAGTTTCCTCAGAATTAATATTTTTATCTTCTTGCTCTAGAGTTTTTAAAAAATCAGCCTGCATATGATCCATGTTTATTTCATTTGTTTTCTCATCAGTCTTGGCAGAATAGAGAAATTCCTGATCAGTTTCATCATGTAATTCTGCAATCAAGTTTATGGAAGTAGCTGTTACACCGCACGCGAATAACCGGTCGTTCATGTTAAAAACTATTATCTTCTGTTTTGGTCCTACATGGTAGCTCGAGACCTGACGAATCCGGATATTCCCCTGCATTGCAGAAAATCTTCCGCTGAAAAAACGATTATAAATATATGCAATTAAATAAATAAGCAACAGCACGAACAGTAAAGCAAAGACCAGTGTCAGTATAGTCTCAACCCAATCCTGTGCAGGCATTGGGAAAAGTTCTCCAGATTGATCAGAACTTGAATTTACTGTTGCTACTTTGGAAAATGTTGAAGGAAAAGAAGAATCTGCTTTGACTCGTTGACCAATTTCATCCTTCAGTACTTCAGTGTTTGAAAGAGCAGGATTCGTAGATATTTTAGCCGGTAGAATCACCAGCAAACTGTTGCCTGCAGGATTTATTTGCGGGTGACCTAAAACCACCCGTGAGGATTTCGGCAGAATATCTAAATGAACTATATTTGTATTGGGAACTTGAACCGCACGGACTGCTTTAATAAAAGAATCTGCTTTTGGGACTGTCAGCAAAGCTAAGGCGGAATCTATCTGGGCTGAGTCAAGTCGCAGACTCATTGAGCCGGACTCAAAATTTATTAAAGGATTTCCGCTAAATTCTCCATCAAACTCTAAACGAAGCTGTGAGGAATTTTCAAGGGATATGACTTCAATGTTTTTCAGCGTACGTACTTCGGATGCCACAACAGGTACAATCATACCTGCCCATAATACCAGCGAAATTCCTACTTTGAGCCAGGCTGGTCTCACGAAACTCATGCTTTTTTTCCTCAGAGTGCTGCAAAGCGATTATCCGGACTGATGATGTCCGTTATACGTACTGCAAATTTTTCATTGACTACAATTACTTCTCCACGTGCAACCAGTAAATCATTGGCGCGAATATCAAGAGGCTGGCCTACCATGCTATCAAGTTCGATTATTGATTCCTCGTCCAACTCTAACAGATCACTGATCAACATCTGTACTCGTCCTACTTCCACTACGATTGAAAGCTGTACATCAAACAGAAAGTTGATATCGATATCTCCGGCAACTGGAGTCGGCTTCGCTGATCCCGTTTCATCACCGGTACCTCCTGAAGCGTCAACCTCTTGACCCTCCTGTTTTTCTCCAGCACCATCACTCTTAACTTCGGAGAGGATCTGGTCCCTGTTTGCTTTAAGTTCACTTTCAACGTCTGACCAATCTAGGTCATCCAGATTTTCGAAAGATTCTTCTTCTTCTGCCATCGATCAATGTTTCCAGGTCAAAGTTTAAAATTTCATCTTTCAGATTACAAGTTTAAAGTCAACTCTACAACCAAAATCCTATATTATCTGTGCATAATCAGCTTTGAGCTCTTCTTACTTGCCTGCTGGTCTTGTATTACACTACTGTCTGTAAAATTCAAGAAAAAGTACTTTCCGTACAGGTAGCGTATCTTCCCAGATTGTTTTATTTGGAAAGAGGGAGTTCAGGCGGTTTTGCAAATCATTTTTGATCACCGCTCGATTTTTAGTATCGTCAAATAGCTCAACAGTAATCGAGTTAAGATGGGTAATCACCAGATCTTTAACTATAGGCATTCTTGCCAGCATCCACTCTTTGGCCGCTCCATTTTCAAAAGCCAATTGGATACTACTTTTAAGGAAATATTTATCTCCGGGCATATTCACTACGAAAGTTCCAAGATCCAAATATTCTGGTTCTGCCAGTGGAGGGGGACCGTCCCGGATGACTGTAATTTCCTCAACCTCTATTTCTTGTGCGTGCAGAGTTGAAGCAAAGAAAAAAAAAGCTAAAAGTATCAATAGCAAACTGGCCGTATATTTTACAATACTAACGCCCAGCCGGGTACTGTTTCGCTTACTGAAGATATCCTGTGATATTACTTCCATCTTTGTCCCTCGTCTACTAAACGGTTGAGGTACATCAGGCAGACCAACATACTTTAAATCCCAAGTTACTTTTGACTCTCCCGCTTCCTGATTCTGCTTATGATTGACAGGGGTCACTGGATTACAAATTCCTCAAACAATACTTTTTTGATCGGTTCTGGGTCTTCCCATTCAGGCTTGCTGGGGAAGAGCTGACTGATAGCGCTGATAAGCCTTTGTTTCAGGGCTTCTCTGGAATCGGATTGTTTGACATCTTCTACCGATAATTCCTGCAGTTCTGACAACACAATGTCTTTGACCTCAATCAACCGCATCGTTAAATAAGCTGACGCGCCTGGCTCACTGAGCATCAGTTGAATAGATGTTTTTAAAAATCGACGTCCGTCTTTGAGATTTACCACAAAGCTGTCAAGCGGCAGAAAAATTGGTGCTGCCAGAGGTTCAGCGACGTTTGTCACCTGCTGTTCTACTTCTGGTAATTCTTCTTCTTCTTCTCCTCCCGACATCAGTATAAAAACAACGATGCCGATAACAAGTAACAGCACAACCGCGACAATGATAATCATCATCTTTTTTTTACCGCCGCCGCCGCCGCCCCCTTCTTCATCTGCCATAGCATCTCCTTATGTAAACTGTGATTATTGATAATTTATTTGGCGAATTCCGCACAATAAAATATTTATTAGAAATATCGCTTCTTATACATTTATAAAGTCTTAAAAACTAGTCACATCTAGCGAAGCGAGAAATCTATTTATGTTAAGTATTAATATCATTAAGATTCCTTTTTACGGTCAAAATGACAAATAATGGGGCTTTATTATTTAATCGGCAGTCTGTTATGTATCAATTGCTATTTTTAGATTCATGCCCTCATTATTTTCTGCATACTTTATCAAATTATCCTGACCTGGCCCATGCACGCGGTGATCCTTGATAATAAAGTTTGGGATATCTACTTCGGGCTACTTTGAGCATTGCCAGAAACTTTGGTACGTATTCGTGTGTTTCTTTGCGCAGTTTTAATTTCCAGAAATTTCGTGTACCTTGTGATTTTATTTGACGGGCCATATAATTTGGTCCACCGTTGTATCCTGCCAATGCCAATTCCCAGTTATTGTTAAATCTTTTGCCGAGAATTTTCAAATAACGTGCTGCTGAATGAGTAGCTTTACGCCAGTTTAGTCGATCATCTGATAACCAATTCACATCTAATCCATAATCTCCAGCTGTTGCTTTAGTGAACTGCCACATGCCCCTGGCATGTCCTGAATCTGCTTTGCTGTCAAAACAAGATTCAAGAATTGGCAAATACGCTAGTTCCGGAGGCAGCTTGTATTGATAAAAAACCCGATGTATGTAATAAAGATATCTGCTGGACGTTGCATGGTCCAGACAGGTCTTAACGTGTTTGTTTTTCGTGTAAACGTTTACGTATTTATTTATACGTGAATTGGACTGTTCCCAGACCCCGCTTTTTTTGTATTGTCTGCTCCCGGGTAACCCTGAGGGTTTTGTGCTGCAACCTGTAAAAATTAGTACTGAAACTAGCAGCAGCCAGTGATACTTAATATAAATTTGTTTTCTACAAAGATGATTCAATAATAACGATGTGTAGTCAAAGTTTCGCAATAAAATATTTCGCCGAGCTGAAGACATGACAATTTTTTAAATGCTTGTATTTGCAGTATTTTTTTATTGAATAATCCAAAAACGGCAGAACCGCTCCCTGAGACCAATGCACCAAATGCACCATTTTGGAGCAATAAAGATTTCAGTTCAGACAAGAGCGGATATTGAGAAAGCAAAGAAGTTTCAAACTGATTGTTCAAGTGACTTTTTAAATCAGCAAAAGACTTAACTTCAGGAAAACTGGTACGTTCTTCCGGAAGACAATTTAGGTATGCATCAGGCGTAGGAATTGAAAGAGCAGGTTTAATTATCACTAACAGGAATTCAGGATATTCCATCAAAGGAATTAACTTCTCACCACGTCCGCGTATTTCACAAGGAGAAGGTTCCAGAAAAAAAGGAACGTCTGAGCCAAGTTCCAGAGCAAGTTCAAAAAGCGTCTCCGGCGGCAAAAGACCTGGAGAAGTGGATGATAAACGAAAAATATTGTTCAGCGCCCGAAGAGTTCCGGCCGCGTTTCCACTGCCTCCTCCAAGTCCAGCGCAGGAGGGGATGTGTTTTTCAAGATTAATATCGAGGTCCGCAGTTACTCCGGCTACTTCTTCAAATAATCTTACTGCACGGACCACCAAATTATCTTCCTGAGGTTCAGAAAAAGTTGCGCCCTTAACATGGAAAATAAGACCTTTTTTATTATTATTGCTGAAACTCAATTTGTCAAATAAACTAACTGGCACCATGTGCATATACAACTCATGAAAGCCATCCTTACGTTTGCCTAAAATATAAAGCAACGGATTTATCTTTGCGGGTGTCAAAATCTTCATCTATGCAAGTCCACAGGCCCAGGTGAGCCACTGCACATCTTCTTGATTATCTAGCAGAGGTGAAATCTCAGTAAAAACACGTTGATGATATTCATCCAGCCATTGTAATTCATCAGTCGAAAGTAAATCTCTGTCAATCAATCTTGGATCAAATGGAATCAGTGTCAGTGTTTCAAAAGCGAGCCACCCATTACCACCTGGATGTTCCGGAAGTCCTTGGGCTTTCTTGATCACGTAAAGATTTTCCAGCCGAATTCCACCCCAGTTGTTTTCATAATATCCTGGCTCATTTGAAAGTACCATTCCTTCCTGCAGAGCCACATCAAACGCAAAAGGTGAGATACGCTGGGGACCTTCATGCACATTCAAAAAAGCGCCCACTCCATGTCCTGTGCCGTGACCATAATCCAAACCCGCATTCCAGAGTCCGGAACGAGTAATGGAATCCAGAGATGCTCCCGTTGTTCCTTCAGGAAAAACCTGTCTGGCCAAGCGTATATGTGCCTGCAGAACCAAAGTGAAAGTCCGTTTCTGCTTCTCATCCTCTTTTCCGAGAATGACAGTCCGCGTCGCGTCTGTGGTTCCGCCAGCACACTGGATTCCAGAATCTACAAGCAACAGCTCACCATTCTTCATCGCGTTTTTTGAATCTGGATTTCCGTAATGCACAATTGCTCCATTCGGTCCGGAACCTGCGATTGTGTTGAAACTAAGATCCGAAAAATCCTCTGCTTGTGAATATGCTTCATAAAGCCAGTCACTGTATTCTTTTTCGGTTACAGGCTGTTCTAGATCAATTGCTTTTTGTAAACGTCGAAAACTTTTTACAACTCCAACCGCAGCCTGTTTATGGGCATTTTTTGTGGAGTTGATTTCAGTTGGGTTTTTAAGTGCTTTCGCTAAAACGATGGGATTTTTCTTTTCTATAACCTGTTTTTTCGAAAATGCCAGACGTGTACCCATAGTAATTGTTGAAGGATCAAGCCAAGCTTTTACATTTTCATCTTGCGCAATTTTTTCCAAAAATTCCGGATATTCAGCATATGGCCTGAACTCCCAGTCTGGACAGTGCTTGCTTAAATCTGCTTCCGGATGATGGCAAAAACACAATGCTCTATCCTGAAAAATAGCAGCATATGCTTCAAAAACAGGATTGTACTCAATATCACTGCCGCGTAAGTTAGTGAGCCAGGCAATTTCGTCAAGCATGGTTAACAACAAAACATCCGCTTTTCTGTCTTTTCCCATTCCGGATTCATTCATTTTCTTCCGTACATCAGCTAACTTGCAGGCGCTGGTCTTACCTGTGTATTCCAAAGCAAGAGGATAGATCTTATTTTTTGGAGGATTTGGCCGATTAGCCCAAACACTGTCCACCATATTTGGAGTAATCGCTTTCAAACTGTGACCTGATTTTACAACAGCATTTTCATAACCCCGCCAATCTTTTGGGCTCATCACAAAAGGATCAGATCCAACTGTTAAAGCCTTTTCTGAACGGGAGGCAATCCATTTTTGAGGCTTAAGCACACTTTCATTTCCCAACTTCTGAATTTCAAAATTTTCACCGCATGTCTGCTCTGCCTGTAAATGATAACGTGAATCAACAAAAAGCTGGGAACGTCCCTCAAGGCAAAAGACCGCTGTTCCGGCTGAACCGGAAAAACCCGGTGAACTTCCGGATGATGTTGAAGCCTCTAAACGCCAATTCTGCGCAGGGAGGTATTCGTTAAGGTGTTCATCAGTTGAGACAACAATCAGCATGTCTAATTCTTGTTCTAACATTGCTTGACGAAGTTTTTGTATCATAGTTGTTTGGTTTTCTGAAATATGCAGGATTATCAGCTTTAAAAAGTTTTCAGCAAATTAATCTACCGAGTAACAGTCTCAAAAATAAAGCTTTTTAACGGAAAGAGTAACTCCGCGCTGAACACGGCTTTATTAAGAGGATGTCAGTTTAACTCAGGAAGCCTTTGGTCCTGCCTGTATAATTTCATCGCTGGAACCTTCTTCAAACTGTTTGAAGTTTTCCTGAAACATGTTTGCCAGCTTTAAGGCTGCTTTGTCATAGGCATTCCCGTCAGACCAGGTATTACGTGGCTTCATAATTTCATTTGGAACTTTTGGACATTCTGTTGGAACATCAAAACCAAACAAATCGTTATGGTCAGTCGGCGCGTTCTTCAAGGTACCATCCAGAATTGAATCAATGATTGAACGTGTGTACTTGAGTGACATACGCTCACCTTCTCCATAACCACCGCCGCTCCAGCCCGTATTCACTAGCCAAACAGAAGTTCCATTTTGTTGAAGACGTTTTGCTAACAGTTCTGCATATTTGCTAGGATGCCAAACCATGAATGCTGCACCAAAACACGCGGAAAAAGTTGCTTCCGGTTCAGTTACTCCCATTTCTGTACCTGCGACTTTAGCAGTATAACCGCTGATGAAATGATACATGGCCTGCGCTGGTCTAAGTTTGCTGACAGGAGGCAGCACACCAAAGGCATCGCAGGTCAAGAAAATGATATTCTGGGGATGTCCTCCCATGCAGGGAATTTTTGCGTTTAAAATATATTCTATCGGATATGAAGCTCTTGTGTTCTCCGTCAGGGAAGTCCCGTCATAATCAACAACGCGTGTGTCTTTGTCATAATCAACATTCTCAAGCACTGTTCCAAAACGGATAGCCCTGTAAATGTCAGGTTCATTATCTTCAGAAAGGTTTATACATTTGGCATAACAACCGCCTTCAATGTTAAAAACTCCGTCGTCTGTCCAGCAATGTTCATCATCACCAATAAGTTCCCTTTTAGGATCTGCTGAAAGAGTTGTTTTCCCGGTTCCTGATAATCCGAAAAAGACTGCTACATCACCGTCTCTACCTTCATTGGCAGAACTGTGCATCGAAAGAACTCCCTGTTTCGGCATGATGTAGTTCATGATAGTGAAAACACCTTTCTTCATTTCACCGGCATACTCTGTGCCGAGAATCACAAACTCTTTGCGTTCAAAACTCAGTTCAACACTTGTTCGTGAAGTCATGTGTTTTGTGAGTGGATTTGCAGGAAACTGTCCGGCATTAAAAATTACGTAATCCGGTTCTCCAAAGTCTGCTAATTCTTCTGCAGTTGGACGGATCAACATATTATGCATAAACAAAGCATGATACGGACGTGTGGCAACTATGCGGACTTTTATCCTGTATTTAGGATCCCATCCCGCATATCCGTCAACAACGTAAATCCGCTGTTGAGTATTCAAATAGTCAATTGCGCGTCCCCTGGAAATCATGAAAGTAGCTTCATCCATTCCAATGTTAATATTGCCCCACCAGACGTCTTTATCGATACTTGGATATTCGACAATACGCTTGTCCTTTGGGCTGCGTCCTGTTTTTTCATAAGAAGAGACGATCAGTGCTCCTACAGAAGAAATAGACGCATCAGGTTCGTATGTTAGTGCTTCTTCATATAATTCAGGAGGTGTGGCATTGCGTATGATTGTTCTAGGGTGAAGTTCGTATTGTTCCAATGTGAAAGAAGCATCACTCATGGCCATTTCTCAGGAAAGGTTAATCACTTTTAAGTTCTAAACTAGTTCCAAAGTGAATCCTACATTGATTCACTGAACTTGACAAGTAAAAGACATAATTTGAAAATTATACTTCAAAATTTGGGTGCTTACAACTCGTCCTCACTCTGAGCTTGTTTTCATGAAGACATCATCATGGGAAAAGCAATTTGACAGAGCTACGTGGGTTTTGTAACAGATTCTCTTACAGCTTATGTTTGAGAGGTAGGCAGTTTTTGGGTGAGAAGTTAAAAAATGCTTTTTTATATTATAACCAACTGAAGTAGCACTTTTAATGTTTCAGCTATGAGCGTTTTAGTTAGTGGATGTTAGGTAAACAGATACTTAAAATTAGACTCAAGTAGATTTAAATCCAAGGCTTAAAGCATTGAGCAAATTAAAACTTTATTTTAGAACCAAATTTTTACTGATCCATTGAGACAGCGCAGCAGAAATTTCACGTAAAGCAGGATCGTCCGGAAGGTCGTAATCTTCAATAGTCGAGATGGCGCGTTTTAATTTCTTTGAAGCAACAAGTACAGACATGAGTCCTGATATTTTTAGTGCTTTTCGTTGCTCTTCCGGAGTTCGGTCGGCAATATCTTCGTCGAGGATCGCAATCGTATTTTCGTAGTCCTGCTTTTGGTTGCTATCTGAAACTTGACTCAGCAATTCAGCATAAGGAGGAATTTTTACGGCAACCAAGTTTTCTTTTTGAGTTAATTTGATAGCCAGTGTTAATGCCAGAGAATCCTCATTAATTAGTGCTTCCGGCGTTTTTATTTGCTGAGATATTTGTGAAGCCATATTAGATATTTGGTCTTCTGGCGTTTTTATTTGCTGAGATATTTGTGAAGCCATATTAGATATTTGGTCTTCTGGCGTTTTTATTTGCTGAGATATTTGTGAAGCCATATTAGATATTTGGTCTTCCGGTGTTTTTATTTGTTTGGAAATACGTTCCGCCATGTTAGAAATAGCACCACCATCAAAGGTTATTTTCTTTGAAATTTCATTGGCCATTGTGGCAATCTGCTCATCGGGAGTTTTTATTTGCTCTGAAATACGTTCTGCCATATTTTTTAGAGTTCCGCCGTCAAAGGTGATTTTCTTTGAGATCTTTTCTGCCATGGTTTGAATTTGATCATCAGGTGTTTTGATCTTTTCTGAAAGGCTCTGGGCTAATTTTTCCTGATCAAACATATCATCCAAATTAGACTTTAATTTCTGGTCAGATTCCTCCATCAATTTTTTGAGTACTTTATAGAGCATATCTTCTGTATCCTCAGCCATGATACGCCTATTTGATTCATTTATCATAAATGTAAAATTATGCGCATCTGCTAATGCTTGCGATTTGCGGCCAATAATTTTTCCATTTTTAAAAGATCGAAAATGTATTAAATTTTCGCCTTCCTGTGGTTCTTCATAGATTTCAACCATGAACGTATTGCCTATTTTATCTGCATATAATTCAGAATAAAGTTTTTTGGGCGCACTGTCGATCACAACAGTCGAGATGGAGTCCGCTGAATTTTGCGCAACTGCTGTTGAAGCAGAATCATAATAAATGACTAATACAAAGAGGCATTTCCAGATTAATAAATTTTTTTTCTGGAATTTCATGTGTGTTTTCATAATTTGATTATAAGCTGACAAGCTACAGCTTTAGCTGATTTCTAAACAATCTATCCAAAATCTGTTCCTTCAGCAGATTCAGGGCTAAATTAACTAGGAAAAAATAATTTTTGAAATGATCTGTGTGTTGGTCTGTTGGAGGGGTTCTTTAAAGTCCCGAAGATCGAAGACCCATTTTAACAGTTCTAAGTACTTCTAATTCAAAACTTTAGGAAAAGCTGTGACGAGACAATGTCACTTGCAGGGTTCTTCCAGACCAAGAGCTTCCTTGATCAACTGCCGGAAAGTTTCTTTAGGCAGCGCACCCATGCTCATTTGCGGTTTGTCTTTTTTGGGTACAAAAAGGATGGAAGGGATACTGCGGATACCGAACATGCTTGCAAGTTTCTGTTCTGCTTCAGTATCTACTTTATAAATATCGAGGTTGCAGTGGTATTCTTCAGAGAGTTCTTCAAGAACAGGTGCAATCATTTTACAGGGACCGCACCAGTCTGCGTAAAAATCAATGATGCAGGGATTTTCCCCTTTGAATTTCCATTCTTTGGATGCTTCAAAGTCGTATACTTTTTCTTTAAATGAGTCGAGGGTCAAGTGTTGAATGGCCATGATTTATTTTTTATTTCAGGTTAGCTGATTTATCAAGAAAAACGTCTGGCAGCAAGCACGAATACTTCCGCCAAAGTCAACTTTTATCATAGCAGAATCCTCAGTAAATGTCCATTAAAAAAGATAGCTGAGAACGCTTCACAAATTTGCCTGCGCGGCGGCTATTCTGGCAATTGGTATACGGTATGGGCTGCAGGAAACATAGTCAAATCCGGTTTTATGAAAAAACGCAATTGAGTTAGTATCACCGCCATGTTCTCCGCAGATGCCGAACTCTAATTTTTTATTCACACTCCGGCTTTGCTTTAAGGCAGTCCGGATCAGGTGACCTACTCCTTGCTGGTCCAGGGTTACAAACGGGTCATGTGCTAGAATTTTTTGCTCTAAATACGCAGGTAGGAAAGTACCAATGTCATCCCGCGAAAAACCGAATGTCATTTGCGTTAAATCGTTGGTACCAAAACTCATAAAACGTACAACCGGAGCAATTGTACGTGCCTGAACGCAGGCACGCGGAACCTCCATCATTGTGCCGAACTGATAGTCAATTGAATTTTTCATCAGGCGAAAAACTTCTTTTGCGCTTTCTTCCATGGTGCTGAGAATTACTTTCAGTTCCTGTGCGGTTGAAACAAGTGGAATCATGATTTCCGGAAAGACCTTTATCCCGTCTTGTTTACATTCCACAGCCGCGGAAAGAATGGCCTTGACCTGCATCTGAGTAATTCCGGGGTAAACGATGGAAAGTCGACAACCTCTAAATCCCAGCATTGGATTTGCTTCACGTAAATTAGCTATCTCTTTCCGGAGTGCAGGTTCTTTCTGATGCAGACTTTTTGCTAGGGCTTGAATGTCAGCATCCTCCTGAGGCAGAAATTCATGCAAAGGCGGGTCAATCAATCTTATTGTTACAGGAAGTCCGTCCATTATCTCAAATATTTTCCGCATGTCTGATTTTTGAAACTTAAACAAACTTTCGAGAAAATATTCACGTTCTTTCTCAGTCTTTGCTAAAATCATGGAGCGTATAACCTTGATTCTCTCTTCCTCAAAAAACATGTGTTCAGTCCTGCAAAGTCCAATACCTTCAGCTCCCAGTTCGCGTGCTTTGCGTACATCTTCAGGAGTTTCTGCATTGGCCCTCACACGTAGACGCCGATATTTGTCTGCCCAGGCTAAAATTGTCTGGAAATCTTCATCCGACTGAGCTTGTATTTTTTCGATGTCACCCAGCATTACTTCACCGCTTGAACCGTCCAGCGTAATCAGTTCTCCTTTGCTAACTACTATTTGACTGCTTGTGCGGAATTCTTGTTTTTTATAATCAACTGAAATGTCGGCACATCCGGTGATACCGCATTTTCCCATTCCACGTGCAACAACGGCCGCATGAGAGGTCATTCCTCCCAGTGAAGTGAGAATTCCTTCTGCCGCTTTCATTCCGTGAATATCTTCAGGAGTTGTTGCTTTACGTACCAGAATCACCTTTTGCCCCGCTGCGGCCATTGTTTCAGCCTCATCCGAACTGAACACAACTTGACCTGTTACTGCACCAGGACTTGCGGGTAAGCCTTTAGCAATTACATTTTTTTCTGCTTTTGGATCAATCATCGGATGCAAGAAGAAATTCATCCGTTCCGGTTCAATACGTTTGATTGCCGCTCGTTCTTTGATTAAACCCTCCTTTACCATATCTACAGCGATTTTAACGGAGGCTTTTGCGGTACGTTTCCCGCTGCGTGTCTGCAGCAGAAAGAGTTTTCCTTCCTCTATGGTAAACTCCAGATCCTGCATATCCCGATAATGCTGCTCCAGTTTTTCCTGCATTTGGAAGAGTTGCTCAAAGAGCTGCGGATTCTGCATCTTAAATTCATGCAGATTCTGAGGTGTTCTGATTCCGGCAACAACGTCTTCACCTTCCGCATTTACCAGATATTCTCCATATAATTTTTTCTCACCAGTTGCAGGGTCACGTGTAAAGGCAACTCCGCTTCCGGATGTTTCACCTTTGTTTCCGAAAACCATGGCCTGAACTATTACCGCAGTTCCTAAGTTATCAGGAATGTCATTGAAGTGACGGTAGCGTACTGCACGTGGGTTTTGCCAGGAAGAGAATACGGCCTTGATCGCCTTTTCAAGTTGCACCCTCGGTTCTAAAGGGGGTTGGAAGATATTTTTGTAGGATTCAACAATTTCACTCCACTCTTCTGCCTTCATCTGCAAATCGTTGTTGTATTTTTTTGCTCTTTTATAATCTGCAAGCACGGATTCATATTTTTCATTTCCTAAGCCCTGTGCGACATCACCGTACATTTGCAGGAAACGCCGGTAAGTATCGTAGGCAAATCTAGGGTTGCCGGTTTTTTGAGCAAGACCTTCGCAAATTTCGTCGTTGAGACCTAAATTTAGAATTGTGTCCATCATTCCAGGCATTGAAACCGCGGCTCCGGAGCGTACAGAAACCAGCAGTGGATCTTTAGCATTTGCGAATTTTTTACCGAAACGTGTTTCTATTTCAGTGATTGCCTGCATCACTTCATCCATCAAGCCTTCAGGGAGTTTTTCTCCAAGTCGGTTATACTCGAGGCAGGCTTCTGTGGTGATGATGAATCCAAACGGTACAGGCAGGTTGAGGGCAGTCATTTCACACAGGTTTGCACCTTTGTTGCCCAATAAAGTATTGTCTTTTGCACTGCCTTCAGAAAATAGCCTAACTGATTTCTGCATGTTATCCCGTTGGATATTTCCGGATTACACCGGAAGATTAAAATTGATTTGATGCAAAACAGATCTTTTTTGCAAAACGATATTTCAGCATAGTATTGATGGAGAGCTCTGCCAATTCGTAATCTTACTTACGCAAATTTGCGAAGATGGAATGCGGATAGCACAACCTGAGACATTTCCGCTGTGTTAGTTTGTTATTGACAAGCAAATCCATTGTCTCTAAATTTATTCTCTCGGGAGTCTTTTTATGCCAGCTTTTTTTAGTACATTATCATCTTCAGTGTATGCAGCGTAACAGCTAGTAATGTGTCGGTGATTATCCTTTTAAATTTTTGTAGATTTCAGCATGACTTTTTTTGATCAACCACATCGACGTCAAAATGCTCTTACCGGTGATTGGGTGCTGGTTTCACCGCAGCGAACTAAGCGTCCCTGGCAGGGGAACCAGCTCTCACCGCAAGATGGAAAACTCTCCAGCCATGATCCGGAGTGCTATCTTTGTCCGGGTAATAAACGCGCCGCAGGAAAACAGAATCCGGATTACACGGGGCCGTATATTTTTCAAAATGATTTTCCGGCTCTGCTTCCTGAAACAGAATTTATTGAAAGTGAAGTCCCACTTTTTCAGGCTCAAGCAGTTTCGGGAAACTGTCGTGTGTTTTGTTTTTCGGAACGTCACGACCTCACACTTCCTGAACTGGAATTGGGCGCTGTCGAAAAGGTAGTACAGCTCTGGGTGGAGCAGGTCAAAGAGCTTGGGGGAAAGTATCGCTGGGTGCAGATATTTGAGAACAAAGGTGAGCAGATGGGCTGCTCTAATCCACATCCTCATGGGCAAATCTGGGCGGGAGATTTTCTGCCAAACGAGCTAAGCAAGGAAGATCTGCGGCAGCAGGAATATTTCCAAAGTCACGGATCTCCGTTATTAAGTGACTATGTTGCTCACGAACTGAGACAACAAGAACGTCTAGTTGAGCTAAACGAACACTGGTTGGCTGTAGTCCCCTGGTGGGCTGTCTGGCCTTTTGAAACATTGATTCTTCCGAAACGGCATGTTTCCGATCTGCAGGAACTATCCGGTGATGAACAGAAGGCGCTGGCAGAATTACTAAAGAATCTACTTTCACGCTACGACAATCTTTTTCAGACCAGCTTTCCTTATTCAATGGGGTGGCACGGAGCGCCGTTTTCTTCAAACTCAAAAAATGCTTGGAGACTTCACGCACACATCTACCCACCTTTGCTGCGTTCGGCGAGTATCCGTAAATTCATGGTTGGTTACGAAATGCTTGCTGAAGCTCAACGTGACCTCACGCCGGAAATGGCTGCAGGTTGTCTCAGAGAGTGTTCCACTCTGCATTACAGCAAGAAGGCGTAATGAACAAAATCGCCATAAAAGTCCAGCAAGCTTTTGAAAAACGCTTTGGAAGCAGTCCAACCCACTTGATACGCGCTCCTGGTAGAGTCAACCTTATTGGCGAACACACTGATTACAGCGGAGGTTTTGTGATGCCTCTCGCGCTCGAAGAGGCTCATTGGATCGCTGCTCGTCCACGTGAAGATCAAACTGTTATACTTCATTCTTTGGATTACGATGATTCAACAAAAGTAAATCTTACGGAACCGCAATTACAGCTAAAAGGCTGGCAGAATTATCTGAACGGAGTTGTTTGGGTTTTGAAGGAGGAGAATTGGCCTCTTTCAGGCTGGGAAGGTGTGATGTCCGGTGACGTGCCGCAGGGAGCAGGTCTGTCATCATCGGCTGCACTTGAGACAGCTCTCATCCGCGCCTTTGCTGAATTTTCCGGATTTACCTGGCTGCCGAAAATTGCCGCAAAGCTGGCTCAGCGTGCTGAAAACGAGTGGGTTGGAGTAAGTTGCGGAATTATGGATCAGCTTATTTCTGCGTGCGGTGTTTCCGGACATGCGCTTTTTATTGACTGCCGGAATCTAGATATTCAGCACGTTCCGCTTCCTGAAGGACTCCGGATAATTATCCTTGATACAAAAACACGACGCGGGCTGGTTGATTCTCATTACAATGAACGTCATAGCCAGTGTAAGGAAGCCTCTGCGATTTTGGGAAAAAATATGTTGCGTGATGCAACACTGTCCAACTTGGAGGCACAAGCAGCCGAAATGGAACCTTTACTCTATCGCCGTGCGAAACACGTTATCTCCGAAAATGAGCGTGTACTTCAGGCAGTGAAAGCGATGCGCTCCGATGATCACCAACTGCTGGGACAGCTCATGCAGGATTCTCACATAAGTTTGCGTGACGACTTTGAGGTTTCCAGTTCAGCTCTGGATGAGATGGTGGAATGTGCACTCACTGCTCCCGGATGTCTGGGTGCAAGGATGACCGGTGCAGGTTTCGGTGGTTGTGCAGTTGCTCTGGTAACAGTAGAAAAAGAAGATGAATTTGTTAACAGTATTCGTGAATGTTACTTAAAGAAAATGAGTCTGCAGCCAAACATAATTTCCTGCACACCCGCTGACGGAGCCTCCCGTCATGATCCATTAACTGAGTTGTAATTCTACTGCCGGCAGGAAGGAAACTCTCTACGGATGCTTGAGAATTGCTGTGCAGGAAATACAGCTAAACCGTTTTACTGTTGCTCAGGCGACCGGTCTTTCAGAATTGGTTATCCAATCACTCCATGAACCAGAATAAAGACGTGTATTTCCGAGTCCGGCATAGCACATGGCGAGGATATTATGACAGGCGGTAATTCCTGAACCGCAATATGTAACAGCTTCTTCCACAGGTGAACCGTCAAGCAATTCCAAATACATTTTACGCAGTTCGGATTTTGATTTCCAGTTGCCGTCTGCATCAAGATTTTCAGCAAACGGAGCTGAGACTGCACCTGGAATATGACCTGCGACAGGATCAATGGTTTCGTTTTCTCCGCGAAATCTGTCTCTGTTGCGTGCATCAAAGACACGTACTTCCGGATTATCAAAATTGTTCTGGACATCTTCGGCAGTAACTAACCAGTGTTCCCGCAGGCTTGCTTTAAATTCCGCTGTGTCCGGAATAAATATTTCTGCACTGATAGGCCTCTTTTCTTTAAGCCAACGCGGCCAACCTCCGTTCAGCACTGCAATCGCATCATGTCCGAGCCAGCGTAACATCCACCAGAGCCGCACCGCGTATGCTCCACCGGCATCATCATAAACCACAACTTGAGTCGAGGAACTGATCCCCCATGCAGAAAAAGTTTTGCTTAGCTCCGCTATTTTCGGTAAGGGGTGCCTTCCCGTTTTACCCTTAATATGTGGAGCAGCAAGGTCATGATTTACATGTGCATAAGTTGCTCCTGGAAGATGAGACTCCGCGAATTCTTTTTGTTTTTTATCCGGTTCAGTCAACACATAACGGCAATCAATAAAACGCCAGTTTGGATCCTCAAGGTGTTCGTTAACAGTTTTTGGAGAAATCAGGGAACTGTACATATTTATTTCTATTGAATGTGAGGTCTAAATATTTTCTTTTTTTAAACTGAAAAAACACAGCTTTTATTTACGTCCTAAATAGACACCTGAAAGAATCAATATCACTGCACCAAGGGTGTTAGAGGAGAGTGTTTCACCTAAAAACAGGACTCCGAATAAAATTCCAAACATAGGAATAATAAAGGCTACATAAGACAGAAAAACAGCTCCGGCTCTGAGTATAATGTAATAGCGCATTAAAAAGGCCATTCCGGTTGAAACAAGACCGAGGTGAGTCAAAGCTAAAAGACTTTCTGTCTCTAAATGCATGTTCCAGGGCTGTTCAATTATCAGCCAGAGCGGCAGCACGATTATGGATGCGCAGATAAAAATTGAGGCGCTGATTGAGTCAGCTGTAACTCCCTTAATTCGTGTTGCAATAACTCCCGAAATTACATATCCAATTCCTGCCAGTATTACCGCTGATTGTGCGATAATATTTCCATTTGATTCAGATAATGCGTTTTCACCAAAAACAAGTAAAATACCGGTGAAACTTATTGCCATGGCCAATAATTGACGTAAGCTGAAGTGTTCATTTTCACTAAAAAAATGTCCGAGAATAAGCGCGAAGATAGGATTGACTGCCATCAGAATTGCAGCGAGACTGCTGTCGATTTGTAGTTGACCCCACGGAACAAGATAGAAAGGCATCAACGTTCCTAAAATTGCCATCCAGAAAATTTTAATCCAGTTCTGCGCTCCACGAGGGAATTGCGTTTTCCTCACAAATGTCAGCAATAATAAAGCCCCACCAGCGAGTAATATTCTGGCGCTCATAACAGTCAGCGGTGTTACTCCATGTAACGCTATTTTGATTGCACCAAAGGACGAACCCCACAATGCGCCCAAAGCAAAGAGCACAATGTAATCAGTCCGGGAAGCTTGTTGAGGCATTGAGTCTTGATAAGATGTAAACTTTAAAAAGCGAATAAAGTTAGTTGCTTGCTGTGAAAGATGAGTTGTCTTCTGAGGAAAGCTGTACTCCTGAGCTGGATTGAGTTGAGGCAGACCCGTCGAGAGAGGTTTTGAGGACTTTTATTATGTAATTTCCTGAAGAGGCAAGTGTTCCTTTCAGAGACAAAGTAATTGTTTTTCCACTTACTGAGCCATTTTCGGGATGACAATTTGTAAAATTATCGCGAGAAATGTGAACTAACTTCCAACCATAACTACCAGAGCATGAATCTTCAGAAGTAACTGTCGTCGTCCAGGAAGTTGTCGAAGAGTCGTCGGTGTTTTTCAAGCTGACATCATCACTAAAAGTAATAGTAATAGTTGTTCCTGTTTTATTTACTCCAGTTGCTCCATCTGCGGGAGAGACAGAAGAAACAGTGAAAGAACTGTTATCATCACCACTATCCCCAGTGCTGTTATCATCACCACTATCCCCAGTGCTGTTATCATCACTACTACCTCCAGTGCTTGTGCCTGAGGCTTCTTCAATACTTTTAGAGTCCAGACCATCATCCTTGAGAGTTGTTTGGCCGCAGGAGATGATGAAAAAACTTATCAAAACAGTGAAGTAAATTGTAATTAAAGAGGATATTTTCATAATAAATCCAAAAATATTAAAAATTAAAATTCCAGCCTAATAATGCTTGTGGTCCGGTCAGTGTTTTTCTGAATGCAAGTTGTGGAATGTAGAGTGAGTAAGAGTTTTCGTGATTTGAGGAAGCTGACTCTGAATTGTCATTCATCATCAAATATGCAGTCCAGCCGAGTCCGGACAGAGTCAGTAAATCCCAAGTCTGAGAGCTGCTTTTATAGGATTTCATTTTGCTGGCATTACTGTCGTATTCGCTTTTATAAGCAGCTTGTTCGCTATTGCTGCTTGAGTTTGAATATTGTGTAGAAAGAACAGAGTTTTTGGATGAGAGGTCATTGTATGACTTGGCTGCATTGTAGGACATTAAAGCAGAAACGACGGTAACCGAAGCTGCTACATATTGCCAGGTCTTGTCTGCAGAACTATCTTCTTCAGCACTTACAACCGGCTCCGAAACAGGTTCCGGTTCAATTTGCGGGGCAGACTTCTGAAGCGGTTTCTGAACAGGAACAGGAATCTCTTTTGGTTTTGGTGTTTCAATGAATTTTGTGCCTGCTACAGATTTTTTATCTTCTGTAATTAATTTTATAACCAAGCCTTCAACCTGCATATTAAGCTGTCCAATACTGCAGTCTTCACAAAAAGCTGTACGTACAAGACGCTGACTGTCAAGATCTACCCGGGTCAGTGAAAGTTGTGTGAAAGTACCCTCTCGTGTCATGTTAAAGAGAAATAAATTGTCTACCTGGAGGATTTGCTGAATCAAGGCAAAGCACTGATCTTCAGTACACTCTTCATAATCAAGTTCTTCAAAAGCCTGCGCTAGTGCTGCTTCAAAGGCTTTTTGAGAAGAAAGAGCATAATGAGTCGAAAGTGATTCCTGAAGACTATTAAAAATTATTTGCTTCTCCATTTCGGAGAACTCCCCCAAGGCTCCCATCGGTGTAAGGGCAGCCATCTCTTTTTCCTGCGCGTGGGAATTAGCAGCAAATAAAGCAAAAAAAGTTATTGTTATTGTGATTATTTTAAACATATGAATTTGAAACAGTTATTTTCAAAGTGGAGGATCACTCTTTTAATTTAGATTGTATTTCAGCCAGCATATTAGCATTTATTCCAGAAAACCGGAAAATATAGCTCAGGTTCCGCAAACCTAAAATGCTGGGAAAATCAAATCTAAGATTTGAGGTTGAGGTATTTAAAAGGGCTGAAAATGTAATTTCTGTGAAAGGCTGAAAATTCAAAATAAATATATAATCAAGTAAAATCAGTTTTTTGTCAAGACAGGATAACTCTAAGAAAATAAGATTATAATTTTAGTGATTAATGATGGATTCTTCAAAAATTATCAAGAGTTTGCAACTTACTTAGTAAATTTACGGATGTTTTTAATCTTCAGTGAATATTATGATTGGCGTTCATTTGTAAACTTTTCCAGCAGTTATTTTCTTCTGGAACATAAAATAACCTAGCAAGAGAATTATTAATGCTGCAGTTGAAGACGATCCTCGTGCCCACAGACTGCTCAGTCCATTCTAAGATATCTTTGAGATATGCTGCCCGCCTTGCAACAGAATTTGGTGCCAGCGTTACTTTATTGTATGTGGAAAAGCAGGCAGAGCAAAAAAAAGAAAATACCATTTCAGTGATGTCAGAATATTCCAGAAATTGCGAATGGCAGAAAAATTTAAAAAACTTTCTTGAGAGTGAAGACTCACCCGGAAGTGAATTCAATTTGGTGGTTCTGGAAGGCGAAGTTGTGTCTGAGATTATCAACTACACCAAAAATAAAGTAGTTGATTTGATTGTAATGAGCAGTCACGGTTACAAAGGACTTGCCTACAGTATGAAGGGCAGCATCACCGAAAAGGTAACCCGTTATGCAAACTGCCCTGTCTTATGTTTAAAAAACGAGGGTCAGCATTTTATAAAATAACAGCTGAGGCGCTTAAATACTCAGTGCTTGCTGTCGCTGAATCAGCATTTTCTCTCCCATCAGTTAACTTTCCCTTTTAAAATAAGCTATTTGTGTTTTATAATACAGCTTCCGCAATTTGAACCGCACTAATCCCAGAGGACTGCAAGCAAAAGAAAGTCATGAAATCATCCAGCCTGTTAAAGGGATTACCGCCTGAAGACGCCCCTGAGTTTTTTGATACTATTGACACGCTTTTTCTCATCCTTTCCACAACAGGAAAAATAATCCTGATAAATCGGGTTTGCCGGGAGACGATGGGTTATTCCCGGAAAGAAGCAGAAGGCAAATCCTTCCTCAAATTATTCTTCAAAGCAAAAGTACACAATCTTATCAAAAGCTTGCTTGAAGAAGCGATAGAGCCTCCTTACAGGACGACTTATGAAGATAACTGGCAGACGCAAAATGGAGGCGAAAGGCTGATTTCATTTACAGTTGCATCTCTACGCGACGATAACGACAGCACAATCAACTATACTGTTACTGGTCTTGATATCACCAGATTCCGCAAAATGGAGGAAGAGCTCTGGGACTACCGGACCAATCTAGAAGAACAAATAAAGCAGCGTACTGCTGAACTGGTCATGTCCCAGTCCAAGCTGTCCGGAATTATGGAAACTGCGGAGGATGCCATTATTTCGATTAATTCAGCTCAGCAGATCTTGATGTTTAATCAAGGCGCAGAAAAGATTTTTGGATACTCTACAGACGAAGTTTTAGGTAAATCGTTAGGGTTTTTGATGCCTGATAATTTTCGTGCTTCTCATACCGGTCACATTCAAAATTTCGGTGAGTCTGGTCAAATATCACGCCGGATGTTTGAACGTTCCGAAATATTGGGACAACGTAAAGATTGTTCTGTTTTCAGTGCTGAAGCAAATATTTCTCAATTGGAAATTGAAGGTGAAAAAATTTACACCGCGATTCTCCGTGATGTCTCTGAACGTAAAATCATCGAAAATGATCTCCGGGAATCACTGGCGGAAAAAGAGATCCTGCTGCAGGAGGTTCACCATCGTGTAAAAAATAATCTACAGGTTATTTCAAGTCTCTTTACTTTACAGAGCAACAGTACTAATGATCCTGACCGCTTGGCCTTATTACGTGAAAGTCAACACAGGATACAGTCGATGGCCTTGATTCATGAAAAAATTTACCAGTCGGAAAATCTTGCACAAATTAATTTTCAACATTATATAAGAGACTTAGTAACAGAAATATTCCAATCCTACCAGACCAGCTCCGTAAATGTGCGGCTCTCTTTTGAACTTGAAGCTGTTTCTTTGGAAATAGACAGGGCCATTCCATGTGCGCTGATTCTCAATGAACTGACCTCAAATGCCTTAAAGTATGCCTTCACTGAGCAAAAAAGCGGTAATTTAAACTTTGTCTTAAAAATGGAAAATGAGCAGCAACTTGTGTTGACGGTCAGTGACGACGGTAAGGGAATTCCGGATAAGATAAAATTCAGCAGTGCAAAAACACTGGGCCTGCGTCTTGTGCGTGTGCTGACACGTCAATTGAATGGAAAGGTGGAATTAAAACAAAATCCGGATTGCCTGAAGTCCAGAGGCACGATGTTTGTTTTTCACATTCCGCTGAAATAAGTATGCGCCTTAAATACTATTTTTTTGAAAGAAAAACATGAGTACTGCAAAAATATTTATTGTCGAAGACGAAGCTATTGTAGCAGAAAGTCTGAATGATCAACTGGAAGCGTTAGGTTATATTGTCACCGGAAAGGCACCTTCAGGTGAAGAAGCTCTGAGGAATATTAAAAATAATTTACCGAACCTGGTGCTGATGGACATCATGCTGGAAGGTGAAATGGATGGAGTGGAAACCGCTCAGCAAATCAGGGAACTCTATGGAATACCAGTCATCTTTCTCTCAGCCTATTCTGATTCTGAAACACTTGGTAGAGCCAAGTTAACAGAACCGTTCGGATATTTGATTAAGCCTTACAAAGATCGTGAATTACACACAACGCTTGAAATAACGCTCTACAAACATCGAATGGAAAAACGTGTTCGCGAGCATGAAAGATGGCTTGATACACTGCTTCGTAGCATCGGGGACGGAGTGATTACTGTTGGCATTGACGGACTTTTAACTTCAATGAGTCCTGTTGCAGAAATGCTGACAGGTTTGAAAGAAGCTGAGCAAATAAAAAAAGATTTGCTAGGAATCCTGCAGATCGAGGAATCAGGAGTTTATCCAATTATGCCTGATCTGATAGATCAGGCGCTGGATGGGGAAACTGTTTCGTGTCTAGTTGATGATGAACCTATTTTGCTTAATGCTAACGGCAAGAGAATCGTGATTGATTTTAGTGCTGCACCAATCCGCAATGACCAAGATGAAATAATCGGCGCGGTTTTGACAATGCGTGATATTTCCGCACGTAAACAAGCTGAAATAGAATTGTCAGAAGCTAGACAAATTCTGAGCAATTCTTTGACTCCGCGTGAAAAAGAAATTCTGCAGTTGATGGTTAATGGATCAAGTACTAAAGAAATCGCGTTTGATTTGAAAATAAGCCACAGAACTGTTGAAGCTCACCGCCAGAACATGATGGTCAAACTTGATGCAGGTGACATGACAATGCTCGTGCGTTTTGCAGTCACCCACAAATTGGTTCCGTTTGATTAAATCAGCTTTGCTAAACATTCATTTTTAGCTGCTTCTGGCGCTACTGTACAAGTCTAATATAATGATACTACGACTAACTACCATATTCCTAACCTCAAAGGAGATGTTTGGAACGTCTTTAGCTACGACAATGCAAACGGAGGTTTTACCGCATTTGATAATATGAGTTCACAATCATCGTCAGCAAATGTTTTCTAATTATCTCTGTGGAAGGATGCTCATATTTTTTAACTCCTCCGTTTGCAGTTGACTAATATTACTGTTACAATTGTAATACTATTTTCTACAAGATATTTCAGCACTTTTATCACCTTAATTTTCAGGACAAAAAAATGTCTTCAGTGAAGGCAAAGCCCTCTTTAAAATCAGCAACTTCTCAAGCAAACTTCCAAGAAACAGAACTAGAGAAAGCGACCATTCGTTTTGCTGGAGATTCCGGTGACGGCATGCAGTTGACGGGCACCCGCTTTTCTGAAACCTCTGTCATTGCAGGAAATGATGTAATTACCTTTCCTGATTATCCTGCTGAAATTAGGGCACCAGCGGGAACATTGGCAGGAGTTTCAAGTTTTGACCTAAGTTTTTCCAGCAATGAAATATATACCACTGCAGACTCTCTAGGAGTCTTAGTCGCTATGAATCCTGCTGCACTCAAAGCAAATCTGAGTGATTTGGAAAAAGGAGGGATCCTGATTGTCAACTCAGACAATTTTGCAGAAAATGATTTGCGAAAAGCTGAGTATTCAGAGAATCCTTTGGAGACAGGAGAATTGAGTGATTTTCGTGTAGTGCAAATTCCGATCACAAAACTCACCTTAAAAGCTGTTGAAGAAACCGGACTATCTCATCGAGACGGTTCACGCAGCAAAAATTTTTTCGCACTTGGTGTTGTTGACTGGCTGTTTGTAAGGTCATTGCAGCAGACTCAGGATTGGATCTCTGCAAAGTTCAAAAACAAACCTGATGTTGCAAAAGCCAATGAACTTGCACTGCAGGCGGGATACAACTACGCGATTACTATTGAGTTATTTCATGAACGTTTCCATGTTTCTTCCGCAGTATTGCCTGCCGGAGAGTATCGTCAAATTACCGGAAATCAGGCACTTGCTCTTGGTTGCGTAGCTGCCTCAAACCGTTCTGGACTTTCTTTGCTTTATTCGAGTTATCCGATTACGCCTGCATCCGACATCCTTCACGAGTTAGCGCAGTACAAAAACTTTGGTATCAAAACTATTCAGGCAGAAGATGAAATTGCGGCCATGTCTTCCACTATCGGCTCTGCTTTTGGTGGTGTTTTAGCAGTAACAGGCACAAGCGGTCCTGGATTGGATTTGAAAAGTGAAGCACTTGGTTATGCAGTAATGACTGAATTGCCGGTGGTTTTATTGAATGTCCAGCGCGGCGGTCCTTCAACCGGTTTGCCGACTAAAGCAGAACAAACTGATTTACTTGCTGCAATGTACGGACGTCACGGAGAAGCACCGGTTCCGGTACTCGCACCGGCTACTCCGGGAGATTGCTTTTACATCGTGCTGGAAGCCTTCCGCATTGCCCTGAAATATATGACTCCTGTGATTGTTCTCAGTGATGGAGGTTTGGCAAATGCGTCAGAACCCTGGAAGATTCCGGAAGTAGATCAACTACCGGATCTCACCCCGGACTTTCATACTAATCCAGAAAATTTCTCACCCTATCACAGGAATCAACAAACACTTGCACGTAATTGGGCTATTCCGGGAACACCTGGTCTGGAACACCGTATCGGAGGTTTGGAAAAAGATAGTGAAACAGGAGAAATTAATTATGAACCGGAAAATCATGAGAAAATGGTTTTGCTGCGTGATCAAAAAATCAAGCACATCGTTCAGGATTTACCGCCTCTTGAAATAATCGGGTCAGAAAAAAATAAATTATTGGTCCTCACCTGGGGCAGTGTCTTTGGACCTTCGTTCTCTGCAATCGAAGAACTTCAGGCAGAGGGGCATGCAGTTTCAATGCTGCATTTACGTCATCTGTTTCCGTTTCAGCAAGAATTAGGTGAGATTCTCCGCAACTTTGAGCAGGTACTGGTGCCTGAAATGAATTTGGGACAATTGTCACGTTTACTACGTGCAGAATATCTGGTGGATACGATATCTTTTTCGAAACTGCAGGGACGTCCTTTTTTAATTTCAGAAATCCGCAATCGAGTTCTAGAAATACTTGCTAAAAGCTGAAAAAATTCCGTGCAGACAATCGTAAATTATTATTAATACTATTGTTGAGTAGAAAATTCTATGAATATTCCAGTCAAGCCAATCAGTTCAGTTCCGATGACCAAGGCGGATTTTGTTTCCAAACAAACCGTACGCTGGTGTCCTGGCTGTGGCGATTATGCAATTTTGGCCAATATTCAAAAAGTAATGCCAGAACTGAATATTCCCAAAGAAAATATTGTTTTTGTTTCAGGCATAGGCTGCTCCAGTCGGTTTCCATATTATATGGACACTTATGGAATGCATACCATTCACGGCCGTGCTCCCGCATTTGCTACCGGACTTAAGGTGGCGCGTCCGGAACTTTCCGTTTGGATTGTCACCGGCGACGGAGACGGACTGAGTATCGGCGGAAATCAACTGTTGCACATGCTACGTCGTAACCTTGACGTAAATGTATTGTTATTCAATAATCGAATTTACGGATTGACTAAAGGTCAATATTCTCCGACTTCAGAACAAGGTAAGGTGACGAAAAGTACCCCCTTTGGTTCACCAGACATGCCGCTCAATCCGATGCTGTTTGCCCTCTCCGCAGGTGCGACTTTTATTGCGCGGACCTTTGATGTGGACGGAAAAGGAATGCAGGACATCATTAAAGCTGCAGCAAATCACAAGGGGACTTCGTTCGTGGAAATTTATCAGAATTGTAATATTTTTAACGATGGTACTTTTTCGGCGGTTAATGACCGCTCATTAAGAGAAGATCGTATTTTACGTCTGAATCACGGAGAAATTTTAACCTTCGGAAAAGAACAGAAAAAGGGTATTCGTTTAAGAGGTTTGAAACCTGTGATCGTGAATCTTGATGAAGGCGTTAATGAAAAAGAATTACTAATTCATGACCAATACTCTGAGGACAGCACGCTCGCCAATTTGTTGAGCGGTTTTGATTATCCTGAATTTCCGGTGCCGATGGGAATCCTGCGACAAGTTGAACATACTCCTTATGAAGAGAAAATCGAACAACAAATAAAAACGCAAATTGAGAAGAAAGGTGTGGGAGATCTGGCAGCACTTTTAAGGGGTAATCAAGTCTGGAAAAATTGAAAAAATTCCTGCTAAATTAAAAAACAACTTGCACTCCTTATCACCATTCTATAAAATTAAGTGTTTAGTTGGGCGATTAGCTCAGCTGGGAGAGCAACGGCCTTACAAGCCGTAGGTCACAAGTTCGAACCTTGTATCGCCCACCATTTTTCCCGGATACCGGGGTCGTAGTTCAGTTGGTTAGAACGCCTGCCTGTCACGCAGGAGGCCGCCGGTTCAAGTCCGGTCGACCCCGCCATCTTTCCTGGCATATTGATAAAGGTTTTCTCCGGAAAATCTTTGCATTCCTGTGCATCACATCTTCAGAAATAGCGGACAAATACAGGGTG